>Ga0184628_10000441_pt1 | contig 23018 bp, 24 predicted proteins | sample PLM4_5_b1_FD_133149 | JGI IMG/M metagenome (GOLD analysis project Ga0184628, IMG submission 133149) | Groundwater sediment microbial communities from an aquifer in East River, Colorado, USA - PLM4_5_b1 | ecosystem: Environmental > Terrestrial > Soil > Riparian zone | place: USA: East River... | reverse complement strand
TCGCCCGACGCGAAGAACGTCATGCGGCAGGCGCTGGCCGGCATGCTGTGGTCGAAGCAGTTCTACAACTACGACGTCAGCAAATGGCTGAAGGGGGATCCGGGACAACCGGCGCCGCCCGCCGAGCGCCGCCACGGCCGTAACGCCGGCTGGCTGCAACTGGCCAACGAGGACGTGATCTCGATGCCCGACAAGTGGGAGTACCCCTGGTACGCGGCATGGGATCTCGCCTTCCACTGCGTCTCGCTCGCACTCGTGGACTCCGCCTTTGCCAAGTCGCAGCTCGTGCTGCTGCTGCGCGAGTGGTACATGCACCCCAACGGGCAGCTCCCGGCCTACGAGTGGGCATTCGGCGACGTGAACCCGCCGGTGCATGCCTGGGCGGCGTGGCGCGTCTACAAGATCGAGAAGCGGCGCACCGGCACTGGCGATCGCGCGTTTCTCGAGCGCGTCTTCCACAAGCTGCTCCTGAATTTCACCTGGTGGGTGAACCGCAAGGACGCCGAAGGGATGAACGTGTTCCAGGGCGGCTTCCTCGGCCTCGACAACATCGGCGTGTTCGACCGTAGCGCACCGCTGCCCACCGGCGGCCATCTCGAACAGAGCGACGGCACCAGCTGGATGGGGATGTACACACTGAACATGCTCGCCATCGCGCTGGAACTGGCCAAGGACGACCCCGTGTACGAAGACGTGGCGACCAAATTCCTCGAGCATTTCCTCTACATCGCCAATGCCATGAACAACATGGGCGACGACGGGATCGCGCTCTGGGACGAGGAAGACGGCTTCTACTACGACGTGCTGCACCTGGGGAACGGCGATCACTTCCCTTTGAAGGTGCGATCGATGGTCGGGCTCATCCCCCTCTTCGCGGTGGAAACGCTCGAGCCGAAGCTGCTGGATAAACTACCTGGCTTCCGCCGCCGCCTCGAGTGGTTCCTGGAGCATCGCCCCGATCTCACCGGCAACGTCGCCAGCGTGAATCGTCCCGGCGTGGGCGAGCGGCGACTGCTGTCGATCGTCAACCTCGATCGGCTGCGGCGCGTGCTGAAGGTGATGCTGGACGAGAAGGAGTTCCTCTCGCCCTACGGCGTTCGCGCGCTGTCGCGTGAGCATCTCGACCGGCCCTACATACTCACGGTGGGCGATCAGGTGCACAGCGTGCGTTACGAGCCGGGCGAATCGTCCACCAGCCTCTTCGGCGGCAACTCCAACTGGCGCGGACCGATCTGGTTCCCGGCGAACTTCCTGCTGGTCGAATCGTTGCAGCGGTTCCACCACTATCTCGGACCCGATTTCACGGTGGAATGCCCGACCGGCTCGGGCGTCATGATGACGCTGGCGCAGGCGGCCGAGGAGGTCTCGAGACGCCTCACCCGCATCTTCCTGCGCGACGAGAGCGGCCGGCGCCCGGTGTTCGGCGCGAACGAGCTCTTTCAGGCCGACCCGCTGTGGAACGACCTGGTCCCGTTCCACGAGTACTTCCACGGCGACAACGGCCGCGGCGCCGGCGCCAGCCACCAGACGGGGTGGACCGGCCTGGTGGCCAAGCTGCTGCAACAGAGCGGCGACCGCCGCACCGGATCGGCAGGCGCGCACCGCAGGGTCCGCGCGCCGCGTCGCGCCACCTCGCCCGAACCCGTGGAGACCGTGTGATGAAAGCCCTCGCCGTCACCCCTGGCCGTGCGCACAGCCTGCGCCTGATCGACGTGCCCATGCCGTCGCTCGAGGAGGTGCCCGGCGGACGTGGCGTGCTCGTGCGCGTGCTACGCGTGGGCGTGGACGGCACCGACAAGGAGATCGACGCGGCCGAATACGGCCAGGCGCCTCCGGGCGACGACTGTCTGATCACCGGCCACGAAGGCTTCGGCCAGGTCGAAGCTGTGGGCGCCGGCGTCACCGAGCTCGTGCCGGGCGACTTCGTCGTCGCGACCGTGCGGCGGCCGGGGTCGAGCCTTTACGACCGCATCGGCACGTCGGACATGACCACCGACGACGTGTACTTCGAGCGCGGTATCAACCTGCGCCACGGCTACCTGGCCGAGTACTACGTGGACGATGCCGACTTCATCGTGAAGGTGCCGGGCGGCCTCAAGGACGTGGGCGTCCTGCTCGAGCCGATGACCGTGGTCGAGAAAGGAATTGCGCAGGCCTACGAGATCCAGCGACGGCTGCGCGTGTGGAAACCCAGGCGGGCGGCCGTGATGGGCGCCGGCACCATCGGCCTGCTGGCCGCGCTCGCGCTGCGGCTGCGCGGTCTCGACGTCACGGTCGTCGGGCTGCGGCCAGCCCCCTACCTGAACTCGGACCTGCTGGCGCTGCTCGGGGCCCGTTACGTCTCGTCGGCCACGGTGCCAGTGGTGGACGCGTCGCACCAGTTCGGGCCGTTCGACATCATCTTCGAGGCGACCGGCTATTCGCCCATCGTGTTCGACAGCATGCAGGCGCTCGGCAAGAACGGCGTGCTGGTGCTCTCGAGCGTGACCGGCGGCGACCGCCGCGTGGAAGTGCCGGCCGATCGCATCAACCTGCAGTTCGTCCTCGGCAACAAGGTGATGGTGGGCACGGTGAACGCCAACCGCGAGCATTTCGAGAAGGGCGTCGAGGACATGGCGCTGGCCGAGGCCGAATTTCCCGGCTGGCTGTCGCGGCTGCTCACGCACCCGATCGCGGGGCTGGAACGGCACCGCGAGATGATGCACACGCTCACGTCGGGAACCGATGTCATCAAGGTGTTCTGTCAGGTTGCGCCTCTGCCTTCGATCGGGCAGCCGGCCGGCATGAGCGCCCGGATGGCGGGCGCGGCGGGCAATGCGCTACTCTGACGCCCGCAAGGCTTCGCGGCTGGAGGTCGTTCTGGATACCAGGCCCTACATCACGTGCCAGCAGCTCATCGACTTCATCATGAGCTATCTGGACAACGAGCTGCCGGACGACCAGCGCGCCGAATTCGACCGCCACATGGCCGTCTGCCCGTCGTGCGTCGACTACCTCAAGACCTACGAGAAGACCGTGTTGCTGGCAAAAGCGGCGGCCGACGATCAGGCGCCCGCCGAAGTGCCGGAGTCGCTCGTGCAGGCAATCCTCGCCGCGCGTCGCAAGGCGTAGCGCTCTCGCGGCGTTGGGAGGTCTGAAACCTGCCCCTACGGACTTTAGCGCGGGCTCGGCGGCTCGGGTGGCGGCGGCGCGATCCGGCGGTGTTCCATCGTCTTGTCGTGGCCGTCGCAGCCGCCACCTTCGAGCAGCTCGGTGTCGGGCACCAGCCGGAGCGGCACCTTCACGGTCCACGGCTTCTCGAATGCCTTGGGATCGTCGATCGTGATCTCGAGATCCATGTGCCCCAGGGTCACGCGCCTGAAGCGTTCGGTGACCCGCAGCGCATCGCTATGTGGCCTGGCGGTCTGCGTGTCGAGCCACCCACCGTCGCGGAACCCGGCTGTCGTCACGATCAGCTGGTCCCCATCCCATCGGCCGATTGAGTAGCCGCGCTCGACGGGTTCCGGGTTGTCGGGCAGCGCCCGGCCATCGGTGTGCACCTGTCGAAACACGGGGCCGGTGTCGAGGTCGTAGAGGATCACGGTGACCCCCGGTGTCTGCAGCACCTTGAACACCGTGACCGGGGTGACGTCGATGCGCGGCACGCCGGGCGACACCGTGCAGTAACCCCACGGGTCGTCGATGTGATTGCGGGCAACCCGCTGCTGCGCGATTGCCGCCGCCCACGGCGTCATGACGACGTCGCCAGGCTTGAGATCCTTGGCGAGATCGTAGAAGTAGTCGAGCTGTCCGGGCGTGTCCTTCGTCCAGATGCCCGAGAGATCTGGCCGGCCGTCGGGACCACGCGGCGCGGGCGCCGACAGGTTCGGCGTGCCATCCGCCTGCCTGGGCAGTCCAGCAGTGGGCGTCTTGAGCCATTGCGCGTCCGCCGCCCCCGAACACGAGCACAGCACCGCCAGGGCGCCCATCGCCGTCTGCCTCGTCATCTTCCCGTCCCCCAGGAATGGCTGCTACTTCGCAGCCGGCGGCGGCGCCGGAGCGCGATCCGAGTTCCAGATATCGCGCGTGTACAGCCACACGCCGTTCGTGCGGCGATGCACCGACAGGTAGCTGCCGCTGTCGACCGCCGCGCCGGAGGCGTCGACCACCGAGTAATTTCCACTGATCCAGCCGATGTCGCCCGATACCTCGGCGCCAGTCACCGTGCCGTTCTTGATCGAGAGACCGGCGGACCTGGTTTTGGCCGCATCCTCACCGAGGAAGGCCCGGATGGCGGCGCGGCCGGTCTGCGCCGGCGCGCCTGGCGGCGTCAGCAACGCGTCGTCCGCATACAGATTTGCCATCCCCTCACCGTCGGCCTTCGCGTAGAAGTCGAACCAGCTGAGGGCGTCGGCCTGCAGCTTGGCCTTGTCGGCCTCGACGTCCCGCGCCGGCGGCGCCGCCGTCGTGCATCCGGCCATCACGGCCACCAGCGCCACAGCCGTCCACGTCGTCATGCTCATCGCAGTTCTCCTGAAGTTTCGTGCTTGTCCGTCAGCGCGGCGCGGATGGTGTCGGTCAGAGTGGCCCGCTCGGCGTCCGCGAGCCGGTGATCCGTCATCGCGTCGAGCGGTGTGGTCCAGATGGGCTGACCCCACCTGGAGTCGTCCACGTAGCGCGGGATGATGTGCCAGTGCAAGTGCGGCACCACGTTGCCGAGCGACTCGATGTTGACGTGGTCAGGGCGTACCGCGCGCACGACCGCCTGCTGCGCGGCAAAGAGGTCGCGGCTGAACGCGTCGTATTCGTCCGCCCTCAACTGGTCGAGCCGCGATGCATGGCGGCGATCGAAGATCAGCTGACACTGGCCGCGGTAGGTCTGGTTCTTCGCCAGGTAGAGCGACGAGGCCGACAGCACGGCCACGAGGTCCCAGTGGTCGTTCGAATCGGGCCGCGGGGCGCACAGGGGGCACGCGGTGCCGGACACCCGTGCGTCCCAGTCGTCACGCGCGCTCATGCCGCCCTTTTCAATGACCGGCGACCAGCCGCTTGTCGATGAAGCACGTGTGCGTCGCCACCGTCTCGTAGCCCATGCGCGCGTAGATCGGCCGGCCGGCGTCCGTCGCATGCAGGAAGGTCGGGCGCTCGCCGAATCGCTCGCTCGCCACCATCAGTGCATGCCGCATCGCGGCTTCGGCGAACCCTCGTTTCTGGAACGCCGGATCCGTGGCGACCAGCGCAACGTAGCGATGCCCGCCCGTCACCAAGACGGCCGCGCTGGTGGCCGGTGTGCCGCCGGCACGGCCGAGCACGGGGACGTGCCCGGTCCAGAACGTACTGGTGCCAAACGCAGGCTTCGACGGTTCGAGGTCCATGCCGTACGCGGCGCTGTTGACGTCGAGAACGGCGGCGCAACCGGCGTCGTCATCCGGCACGTCGAGCTGAAGGCCGTCGGGAACGCGCCCGACCGGGGATACGCGCTGCGCCACCATCCCGGTCAGCGGAATCATCGGCGCCAGCCCACAGCCGTCGAGGACGGCAGCGGCGTCTGCACCGGGATCGAGGGCTTCGTGCGTGACGATCAGCAGCCAGGGCGCGCCTTTATCCGACGCCCACGCGACGGCCCCGCGCGCCTGCGACTCGAGCGCTGCCGTGGACACCTGGCGGCCGGTCAGCAGCGCCACGTTGAAGAAGGGAATGGGCAGTCCGGTGAACACGTACTCGACGCCGTCGCCACTCTCGATGCGAGTCGCGGAACACGCGCGGCCAAAGACACGCCAGGCGTCACCAAACTGCGAGATGCTGAGCGCGACGCCATCAGTCATATCGGCGATCCTCCTGTGCCGCTCAGGACGCGGTGGTCGCGTCCGCTACCGTCAACGCAGGCGCCGGATGCGGCGCCGGCGCATCGTCGAACACCTGGTGCGTCGCGTCGATCTTCAGCCAGAGGAGAGCGCCGATGGACAGCGTCACGACCATCGGAATGAACGGCAGATTGTAGTTGCCGGAGTAGCCGACCAGATACCCGAAGGCGATCGACGAGATGACCGACGCGGCCTGTGAGGCGGTGTTCATGAAGGCCAATGCGGCGCCGGCATGGCGCCGCCCGGTGTCGAGGCACACCGCGCACAGGTTGGGCTGCTGCAAGAGGATGCCAGCGTAGGCGAGCGACAGGAACACCAGCGCCCAGACGTTGCTGGTGGTCACGATGGTCGCGGCCATGAACAGGGCGGCGCAGCTGAGGCCGAACACGCCGACAGCACGGCGGCCGGCCGTGAGACCCCAGCGGCGGACCAGCGCGTCGCTCAGAAATCCACCGGCGCCGTTGGCCAGCCCGCCGACGACATACGGCAACGACGACAGGATCAACGCCGCCTCGGTGTAGCCGCGTCCGCGCACCAGATAGATCTGCAGCCATGACTGGAAGAAGGCGAGCGCGTACACGTAGCAAGCGCCGATCGCGGCTATTCGCCAGAAGGTGCTGTCCGCGAGCGCGCGAGCCCATGGCATGCCGGCATGAGTCCCCTCCGGTGCGGTGCCGATCTCGGTGAGCTCCGCCTCCGTCACGCCGGCCTTCTCGTGCGGCCAGTCGCGGAACCACCAGTACCAGGCGGCGGCCCAGAGCACGCCAGCGAATCCGAAGACGAAAAAGGCCGCCCGCCAGCCGTAGCGCACCATAATCGGCACCACGAGCAGCGGCGAGATTGCGGCGCCGATCTGACTGGTCATCCAGATCACGCCCCAGGCCCGGGCGCGCTGGTGCGCCGGAATCCAGCGCCCGATTACAGTGGAGGCGTTGGGGTAGGCGCCGGCCTCGCCCATGCCGAAACAGAAGCGGACCAGCAGCAGCATCGGATAGCTCGCGACGATGCCGGTGAGCGACGTGAACGCCGACCACCACAGCACGATGCGCGTCAGCACCTTCCGCGGGCCGATGCGATCGCCGAGCAGGCCGCTGGGAATTTCGAAGGCGCCGTAGGAAATGAAGAAGACGCTCGCCACCCAGCCCCAGGCCTCGGGGCTGATGCCCAGCTCGTCCTGCATCCGCGGCCCGGCCACGCCAATGCACACGCGATCGACGTAGGTGATGATGGCCAGCAGCGACAGCATGCCCATCACACGGTGCTGATATTTCATCGGCGGCCTGCCCTGGCCCGCCGCGCCACGAAGTACGTGGCTTTCTATCGGCTGAGCTAGGGTGGCGTGATGCTACCACCTCCTGCCACGGAGGTGGGCCAGCATGCGGCTGCGCGCTGGGCGTTCGGTCAGACGCCGTCGAAGAATTCGACGACGCCGGTCTCGAGGCAGTACTCGGCGCCGACGATCACGAGGCCGTCGGTCTGGATCAGCCGTTCGAGGATCTCCGAGCCGCGGCGGAGATGGCTTGCGGACGCCGTGACGTTGGCGCGGACGGCACGCCGGATGAGGGCATCGTCGGTCGGCGAGATCTGGGTGGCCAGGATCGGGGCGATGGCCGGCTGGATGCGCTCGACGATCGAGCGCAGGTTCCGCGACTGTTCCGACGGCCTGGCGATCTCTTCGAGGGTCGCGAGAATCGCGCCGCACTTCGAGTGACCGAGCACGACGACGAGGCGGGCGCCGGTGCGCGCCGCGGCAAACTCGACGCTGCCGACCTGCGACGGCGCCACGATGTTGCCGGCCACCCGGATGACGAAGAGATCGCCGAGTCCCTGATCGAACACGATCTCGGCCGGCACCCTCGAGTCGGAGCAGCCCAGGATGACGGCGAACGGTTCCTGGTTCGGCGCCGTCTCGAGGCGCCGGCTGCGGTAGGTGCTGTGGGCCGGCGTGTCGTTGGCAAACCGGCGGTTGCCCTCGCGCAGGCGCGCCAGTGCGTCAGCGGCGGGAATCACACGGCGACCCGGTCGCGGTCACTCGACGCCAAAGTGGCGAGCGAGATACGCGTGGACGATCGGAAACTGATCGTCGGAGAGCGGCGCACCCTCGTTGAGCATGGAGTTGAGCGTTTCTTCCCATTCCTCTGCGGAGCGGTGTCCGAGGCGGATGCGTTTGAGATCGTGGCACATGGTGCAGACGTTGAGCACGATCGCCTTGCCGGCACCGTTAGGCAACGGGCCGTGGTGATCGACGAGGTAGTCCACGAGGACCGGGATGTCTTCCTTGGCCACCTTGGCGCCCTTCGCGATCATGTCGTCGATCGACTTGGTCCACTCCTCGGCGCTCTTGGCCTGCACCTGGAGGACGCGGAGCTCGTGACAGCCCTGGCAGCTGGCGTTCATCAGCCGCTCGCCGCGATCCCCCTCGGCCTGCGCGGCCGGCGCGAGGGGTGCCGCCGGCTCGGCTCGAAGAGACGCGGCCAGCGTGCCCGCCAAGACGAGCGCGGCCACGGCGAGCAGCGTGCGGCCCGATGAGGTGGCCCTGGTCACGGATCGATCGTAGCAGAGGCCATTCACGTAGAGGCGGGTCTTCAGACCCGCCTGCGCGGGCAGGTCTAAAGACCTGCCCCTACGACGCGATCTCGCACTCGCCGTAGTTCTGCGACACGGACGGCTCGGAGATGAACTTGCCGACCGTCATCTGCAGGTAGCCGTGACGGGAGTGCACGGCCTTGAGCTTGCCGGGCACGGTTTCCTGTGCAAACACCGTGGTGACGTTGAGCTGCCCGACCGCGTTTTCGACGAAGTAGAGGCTCCAGCCGGAGAGGACCGCGCTCACAAACGCCTTGCCCGCGGTGCCGGTCACTTCCGCCGTCCCGTCGCCGACATCGATATCACCGATTGAGAGCAGCAGTTCCTGGGTTCGCGGCGTGGCCACGGCCTCGCCGTTCTTCCAGGTGCCGGACACGGCGACGGGAAACCGGCATTTCATCGCCTTCACGGTCTTGAGCGGGTTGGGTGGATCGGCGGTTTGCGCGAATGCGGAGGCAGGGCCACCCGCGAGGACGGTGACGGCCATCAGGGCGGACAGAATCGTCGAAAGCCTCATGCGTCTACTATCCCCTATAATTCGGTCTCCAAGGGAGATGGCCCTGAAACGGTTGATGATCCTGGCGGCCCTGCTCGTGGGCAGCGTCAGCCTGGCGGTGGGACAGGCTGGCATCGAGCCGTCGGTGCTCGACAAGCTGAAACGGCTCTTCCCCGCAGCCACGACGTTTTCGCCCAAGGAGGGAGAACCCCTCCACTTCACCGCCTACGCCGCCGACGCGCGCGGCGCGAAGACGGTGCTCGGCTACGCCTTCTGGACCACCGAGATGGTGCCGCTCGAACGAGGCTACGGCGGCCCGATCGTCATGCTCGTCGGGCTCGACCTCAAGGGCATCATCAGCGGCGTCATCGTCGGCGAACATCGCGAGCCCTACGGCAACTTCTCGATCGAAATGCCGCAGTTCGCGGCACAGTTCAGGAACAAGGACATCCGCGACCCCTTCAAACTCGGCGAGGACATCGACGCCGTGTCGCGCGCGACGATCACGATGTCGAGCGCGGTGCGCTCGATTCGCAACGCGGCGAGACGCGCAGCCAGGACGCTGCTCACCCCGCCGGAGGCCGCCAAGCCGTGAGCGCCCGCGCGCGCCTGGTGCGCGTGCTCCTCGCCGTTCTCCTCGTGGTCTCGGGCGCGATCGTAACGGTACCGGCGCTGGCGTTCGCGCAGACGCAGACACCGCCGCCGGCCGGCGGCTGGGACTTTCCCGACGAAGAAGACGACGTTCCCACCTGGGCCGACGATCTCCGCGCGCAGGCGGTGGACCTGGCCCTGGTCTCGGCGTTTCTCGTGCTCGCGTTCGTCAGTTTCTTCCGGAAGAGCGTGCGATTGAAATACGTCACGCTCGTCGCCGCGGTGGCATTCCTCGGGGTCTCGAAGAGTCTCCTGATTTCGATCGTCAACGTGTTCGGCCTGCTGGGCGGCAACCTGCCGATCTTCCGCCCCAACCTCGCCTGGTACCTGCTGGCCGTGGTCACGGTGGTCTCGACGGTGCTCTGGGGCCGCGTCTACTGTGGGCGCATCTGCGCGTTCGGAGCGTTCACGCAGCTCGTCGACGCCGTGGTGCCCGACCGCTGGAAGTGGAACGTGCCGCGCGCGCTCGAGCGGCGCGCGGTGTGGATCAAGTACGGGATTCTGGGCGGCGCGCTCGCCTACTTTCTGATCACCAAAAACCCGCTCATCTACCCGTACGTCGAGCCGTTCTGGATGTTCGGCCTGCACCTGCGCACGCCGGTGCTGCTGGCGATGCTCGGGACGCTGCTGATTGCCACGATCTTCGTGCGCAACCTCTATTGCCGGTTCCTGTGCCCACTCGGCGCGCTCCTCGGTGTGCTGTCGAACCTCACCGTGTTCCGCATCAAGCGGTGGTCCGAGTGCAACACCTGCAAGATCTGCCAGAAGGCGTGCGAGTGGGGCGCGATCGACGGGCCGAGGATCATCAAGACCGAGTGCGTGCGCTGCGACGACTGCGAGCGGTTGTACGAAGACACGAAGAAGTGCCCGCACCATCTGATCCTGATCCGCAAGGCCGACATCCTCGCGCGCCGCGGACCGATCGCCACCGGCTGACCGCCGCTCACTTCAGAACGGTGTAGGGGTCGATCGCCGTGCCCTGCCACCACCGTTTCTCGTCCGTCAGCCTGAAGATCGCGAAGTGCAGGTGCGGCGTGTCTGGCGGGGCGTTGCCCGTCGTCCCCACGTAGCCGATCACCTGGCCGCGCGCGACGGCCTCACGTTCCCGAAGTCCCTCCGCGTAGCGGGAGAGGTGGGCGTAGTAGTAGGCGTAGGTCGACGTCGGGTCGAACTGATAGATCGTGATGCCGCCGGGCTTGCTCAGGAACAGCTTGGCGATCGTGCCGGCGTCGACCGCGAGCACCGGCGTACCACGCGGCGCCAGGATGTCGAGCGCCTCGTGCCGCCGATCGCCACCGCGCATCTCGCCGAAGCTGTCGCGCAGGTCTTCGCGCTCGAGCCCTTCGACGGGCAGCCGCAAATGACGCTGGCGCAGCTCTTCGATGGGATCTGCGGCGATGACCGGCGGCGCCGCCGGAGCCGGGGCTGGTGAGGCTGGCTCGGCTGGCGCCTCGGCCCGGTGCTCGCCCACTGGAGCGTGAGGCGCCGGGGCCAGGCGCGATGACGCCGTCATGACCACAACGCCGGTCACGAAGCCGGTGACAGCCGCGGCTGCGAGCCACGGCGCCGACGGACGGCCGCTTCGCCGATGCCTCACTCGACGAACTCCACCGTCGTACCCTTTCCGACCATGGCGGCCAGGCGCAAGGCGTCCCAGTTGGTGAGGCGCACGCAACCGTGTGAGGCGGTGTGGCCTACGGTGCCAGGTTCGGGCGTGCCGTGAATGCCGTAGTGCGGCTTGCTGATGTCGATCCACACCACGCCGACGGGGCCGTTTGGCCCGGGCGGGATTGTCGCTTTCGCGTGAGAGGGGTCGGCGTCCCAGAACAGATCGGGGTTGTAGTGGAACGGCGGGTTGCGCGCGACCGCGGTGACCGTCCACGAGCCGATCGGCAGCGGGTCGTGCTCACTGCCACTCGTCACGGGCGCATGCATGATCGCCTTGCCGGTGGTATCGAGCACGGTGAGCGTGGACTCGGCCTTCGACACCCGCACCACGATGCCGGGCACTGGCTTTGATTCGGCGTCCGGCACGACCTGCACGTTCGGCACGATCATCTGCGCACCCGCCGCCACATGCAGCCGCGGGTTCAAGCGGTGCAGCAGCGCGGGCGACGCGTGAAAGCGCTCGCCGAGCGCCTCGAGATGCGACGTGTAGTCGAGCCGCTTCAGCTTCGCTTTCGCCATCATGTCTTCCGGGATCGCCCTCACCACGGGAGCTGCCGCGTCTTCAGCAGTGATGGTGTAGCCGATCGTCGGCGGATCGGAGGCGGCCGCGATCAGATCGGCGACGGACCCGCCGTGCTCGCGTTCGAACGCCGCGATCGCGCGGTCGGTGTTCGCGCCGCCGGCGCCGTCGATCTCGCCTGGTGAGAACCCGGCGCGATCGAGGAACACTTGAACGGCGAGCGCATCTGTTGGTCCAGGCGCGGGCCGCGGCCCCTCCGATCGCTGAGCTTCGGCCGCGGCGGCGATCGCCGCGCCCAGCGCGACTGTCGCAAGAGATCTGAAGAGCCGGCGTTCCATACTGGAAGCTGGAGCAAGGAGCATGCCTCCGGCCGGCGTTCTCGGGGCGGCCCTTCCCGTTCGGATAGTGGCAGAGGCTGCAGGCCCGGACGTCTGGCCGGAGCCTCATCGTGTGCCTCTCTTCGCTAATCGAGGGGAACAGTGCCCGTGTATCGCAGGATGTAGAGACCGCCCGCAAAACGGTCGTTCGCGTAAATCAATCCGTCGGCGCCAACGATCGCGTGATTGATCTGAATTGTCTTCGTCGGGTTGCGGGGAGGCGCGGCCGGAATATAGAAGCCCAGCTCGTCGATCTGCGGCGGAACGTTGGCGACGCCTTTCGGTCCCTCGGTCGCGCGATAGATCCGCACCCCGCCGTTGAACCAGGTCGTCACCGTCGTGTTCTGCAGCGTGGCGTAGAGCGGACCGGGAAAATTCGGATGGATGTTGTGCGCGCCAAAGCGGCCGCCGCGGCCGCACAGCTCGCCGTCGTTGGCGTGCAGCGGGGCCGTGGCCACGATGACCGGGTTGGTCTCGTCGCGGATGTCGAGCAGCCACACGAGCTTGGGCGCGTCCTTGCAGTTGTCCATCGTGTCTTCGTCGGACGCCCACGCCAGCTTGCGGCCGAACATCGGCTGAAACGTGTGCGTCCAGGCGGGAAATGGCGGATGAAACTCCCGGCGGCCGAGGAGCTGCGGCGTGTAGCGCTGCGCCCGTCCAGCCTTCACGGCCGCCAGCCCAGAGATGTCGAAGATCATCGCGCCGCCGTCGATGTAGGCGACGTAGGCACGGTCGGCGTGATCGGGCCAGATTTCGATCTGGTGCGGCCGGTAGCCGTCGTCGAACGGCGTGTGCCGCTTCGGCAGGCAGCCGGGCAGGCAGCGATCGCCTTGTCGGGTGCCGGGCAGCCACCAGCGTCCAACCTCGCGCGGGCGGCGCGGGTCGCGCACGTCGACGGTGACCCAGATCTGATCGTCCTGCTCGTTGGTCGGGCTGAAGTCGGGCATGCCGGTCGTGAGGTGCGCGAACTCGCCGTCCACGAACCAGAGGTTGTGCACGCCGCGTGACTGCGGCCCCGACGTGTCGAAGAACGACAGCTTCAAGTCGTCGAGCGACTTCGCGGCCTTGATCCTGTCGAAGCTCGAGACGTCGAGCATCCACATGCCGGCCGTCTTGCCCCCGGCCTTGGCCGCCTGGTTGGCCACGGCGAGGACCGTGCCGGACAGCCCCAGCGAGTTGCAGCGAGTGACACCGGGCGCCGGCGACGGGAGCTGGTTGACCATCACTGGCGCCTCGGGCCTGGTGACGTCGATGACGCTGAGGCAGCGGGCCGGGGCCTCGTGCGCGAGGTAGAGCACCTTGCGCCCGTCGGGGAACTGCTGCAGGGCCAGGCCTTCCCCGCCGTCGCCGTTGCCGTTGAGGTCGTTGTGCCCGACCAGCACCATGTTGTGCGATTCGGCGGCCGGCTGGGCGGCGGCCCAATCGGCGCCGACGAACGCGAAACAGGCGAAAAGCCGCACGACGCGCCAGGTGAACATGGCTGGAGATTCTACGCCCGCACCGGCGGCCGCGGTACTGCGCAGGCCGCGACTTCCGAAGCGATCTGCGGGCATAATCTGCGCGTGCAGCAGCTGACTCTCGCTTTCGTCGCGGCGCTGCTTGCGGTCACCGTCGCGCCCCGGCTCTCCATGGCCGGAGACCTCGCGCCCACGGGCCGCCTCCGCGCCGCCTTCCTTGGCACCAACCCCGTACAGGCACGCGTGGATCCCGCAACGGGCGAGGTCACCGGCCCGATTGCGGACCTCGTGCGCGAGCTCGCGCGGCGGCTCAATGTGCCGTTTACGCTCATCCCCGCGCCCAACGCCCAGGGCGTCATCGCCCACGTCCAGGGCGGCAGTGCCGACCTGGGCTTTCTCGCCTACGAGGAAGCACGGGCGAAGGAAGTGGAATTCGCCGGCCCCTTCGCGGTCATGTACAACACCTACCTGGTTCGCGCCGATTCCCCCCTGCGGAGCGTCGAGGACGCCGATCGTGACGGCGTCACCGTGGCCGCCGTGCGCGCGCAGACACAGGAAATCTACCTGAGCGCGAACCTCAAGCGGGCGCGGGTCAAGATCGTCGAAAGCCAGCCGTCGCAGACGGAGCTCGAACGCGTGCTCGCCAGCCGCGAGGTGGACGCCTTTGCGCAGAACACGCAGCGTGCGGCCGAGGCCGTCGCCGCCGCCGGAACGCGCGTGCCTCTGCGGGCGCTGACCGGCAGCTACGTGGCCGTCGAGCAGTCGTTCGTCGTGAAGAAGGGTGACACCGCCGATGCCGCCCTGCTCGATCGCTTCGTGGACGAACTGCGGGCCTCGGGATTCATCCGCACCTCGCTCGACACGGCGCGCCTTTCCAGCGTGGGCGTCGCGCCGGCTCGCCGGCGATGAGTGCCGACGACGACGCGGGCCCGGACCTCATCTCCCGCCGGGCGCTCCTCGGGCGCGTCAGCGCCGCCGGCGCCTTGGCGGCCCTGCCCGAGATGCTCTCGCCAGCGGCCGGGTCTGCGGCCGCACAACCCCCGCGCCCGATCGTTCGCGAGCCGCTCGAAACGCTGACGCCGGCCGAGGCCGACGCGCTCGAGGCCGTTGCCGCCCGCCTGATTCCCGCTGATGCCACGGCTCCGGGCGCGGCCGAGGCTCGCGCCGCTCACTACATCGATCGGGCCCTCGGCGGCGCATTGGCGACGTTTCGCGACGCCTATCGCGCCGGCCTTGCCAGCCTCGATGCGTACGCGCGGACCAGCAAGGGCGCGGCGTTCGCGCAGTTGTCAGCCGCCGACCAGGACGCGCTGCTGACGGTGATGGAGAGCAACGACGCGCCGGGGTTCGCCGGAGGGTCGCTGGCTTTCTTTTCCACCGTCCTCGCTCACACGCTGCAGGGCACCTTCGGCGATCCCTTCTACGGCGGCAACCGCAACTTCGCCGGCTGGGACCTGATCGGCTATCCGGGCGTGCGCCTCGCGGTCACCGGCGAACAGCAGAAGCTCGACGCGGCGCTGACCCCCACGCACATGTCGGCCTACGACTACTCGATGTTCTCGCGACGCAAGCCGGCGCGTGCGGATCGCGGTACGGCAGACGAGCCGCATGGCGACTGAGCTCCGCAGGACCGACGTCGTCATCATCGGCCTCGGGGCCACCGGCGGCGTGGCGGCGCTGCCGCTCGCGCAGGCGGGCCTCGATGTCGTGGGACTCGAGGCGGGCACGTGGCTGGCACCGGCGGATTTCTCGCCTGACGAGCTCCGCAACAACTTCCGCGCCTGGCCGCAGTCGGTGCAGAAAGCCAACCGCGAGATTCCCACGCACCGGCCAACGGCCTCGTCGCCCTACTCGCCTCGCCTGCCCCTCCATCCGATGATGAACGCCGTCGGCGGCACGACGCTGCATTACTGGGCACAGAGCTGGCGGCTGAATCCCTGGGACTTCACGGTGGTGAGCGACACGCGGCGGCGCTACGGCGCCTCGCGCCTGCCGGCGGGCACGACCGTCGAGGACTGGCCCTTCGGCCTCGAGGAGCTGGAGCCGTACTACGACAAAGTGGAAGTGGAAATCGGCGTGTCAGGCCAGGCCGGCAACGTCAAGGGCGCGATCGATCAGCGCGGCAACATCTTCGAGGGCGCGCGGGCCCGCGGCTACCCGATGCCGCCCCTGCACGGCACCGGCTTCACCGAGATGATGGCCGGCGCCGCACGGTCCCTCGGCTGGCATCCCTTTCCCGGCCCGGCGGCGGTGACGTCGGAGCGGTATCAGGGTCGATCGGCCTGCGCGTATCACGGCTTCTGCAACCGCGGCGGCTGCCACGTGAGCGCCAAGGGCTCGACGGCCGTGACCACGATTCCCAAGGCGCAACGCACCAAGCGGCTCACGGTCGTGACCGAAGCGCACGTCACGGCGATCAACGTGGACAGCCAGGGCCGGGCCAGCGGCGTCACCTATCTGAAAGGCGGGACCGAGTACTTCCAGCCGGCCGGCATCGTGCTGCTGGCGGGCTACACCTACGAGAACGTGCGGCTGTTGCTGCTCTCGACGTCGGCCGGCTTTCCCAAGGGGCTCTCGAACAACCACGGCCAGGTGGGCCGCCATTACTTCAGCCACAACCAGATCGCCACGGTGAACGCGCTCTTTCCGCGCAATCTCAATAGCTGGTACGGCCTGCCCGCGCAGGGCATCGCGGTGGACGACTGGGCCGACGACAACTTCGACCACGGCGGTCTCGACTTCATCGGCGGCGGCAACCTGTGGGTGTATTCCGACCGACGCCCGATCGCCGCCGCCAGCATGAGCACGTTCGGCCGCGCGCCGCGCTGGGGCGCGCAGTGGAAAACGTTCGTTCGCGAGAACGCCGACCGTGGCAACACGGCCTATCTACAGCGCACGACCCTCCCCTACGAGGACAACTATCTCGACCTGGATCCGGTGGTGAAGGATCCCCTGGGCTTCCCGGTGTGCCGCATCACCGCTGACTACAAGCAGAACGAGCGGCGGCTCGCCGACTTCATCCAGGACAAGATGGTGCAGTGGTATCGCGCCGCCGGCGCCAATGCGACCGAGAAGACCGGCGTCGGCACGATGGGGCCCACCACGCACGCGTACGGCGGCACCCGCATGGGCGACAGCCCCGAGACCAACGTCGTGAACCGGTGGGGGTTCTCGCACGAAGTGCCCAACCTCGGCGTGCTCGGGGCGTCGGTGATGGGCACGAGCGGCGCACGCAACCCCACGCTCACCGCCCAGGCGCTGGCGTGGCGCACGGCCGAGTACCTGGCGGCGAACTGGAAATCGATCGCGGGATGACAACTGCAGGGCGGTCTAAAGACCGCCCTCTACGTTCGCACGTGGCCGCGGGTCTTCAGACCCGCCTCATCGACCTTGCGCCGATCAGCGCCGGGTTCGTGAGGATGAACAGGGTCGGGGTCCACGCGGCGACGTGCGTGACCATCAAGACCATCGCCACTGGCCAGGTGGCGCCTGGCACGTTGCCGGGCAACCACAGGTCCGGAATCATCGACAGGGCGAGCACGACGAGCGCGATCTTCCGGTAGGTGGGAATCGGCGTCGAGGAATACATCGCGACGCCCGCGAACGCCAGCACACCGAGCCCGACCCCCACGACGGTGAAAAAGGTCAGGCCGCCCGGTGTGAGCGGCGGAAAGGCGGCCGGCAGATCGAGCAGCGCGAAGGCCACGACGCGTGTGGCGAGCACCAGCAGCACCGCGACAACCACGGTGAGCGGCCCAGCCCACCAGAGCGCGGCAGTGTTGATGTCGTTCTTACCTACCTGACCCACCTGGCCAACCGACCCGCCTGACTCAAAATCCAGCAGCGCCTTCCTTGATGAATGTGCCGTTGCCCAACTCGTACTGCGCCAGCCGCAGCTCCTGCTGCGTGTTCATCACGATCGGACCGTACCACGCCACGGGCTCTTCGAGCGGCTTGCCCGAGACCAGCAGGAACCGGATACCCTCGTCGCCCGCGCGCACGACGATCTCGTCGCCCTGATCGAACAGGACCAGCGAGCGGTTTCCGGACGCGCCCGGATCGCGTACCCCTGTCAGCTCGTTGAGCACCGACTGCGGCGCCGACGAATCGCGGAACGTCCCCGAGCCGGCAAACACGTAGGCAAACGCGTGGTGCGAGCGCTCTATCGGAATGCGCTTGTCCTTCCCCGGCGGCACGCTCACGTCGACGTAGCGCGGCTCGGCGGCGACACCGACGACCGGGCCTGTCTTGCCCCAGAACTCGCCGACGACGATGCGCGCCTTCGTGCCGTCGTCGTCCGTCACCTCGGGGATATCCTTCGCCAGCACGTCCTGATAGCGCGGCTTCGTCATCTTGAGCGACGCGGGCAGGTTGGACCACAGCTGGAAGCCGTGCATCCGGCCGTGGGAGTCGCCCTTGGGCATCTCCTGGTGCAGGATCCCGCTGCCCGCCGTCATCCACTGCACGTCGCCGGCCCCGAGGCTGCCGCGGTTGCCGAGGCTGTCACCGTGCTCGACGTCGCCTGCCAGCACATAGGTGATGGTCTCGATGCCGCGGTGCGGATGCCAGGGAAACCCGGCGAGATAATCGGCCGGGTTGTCGTTGCGGAAGTCGTCGAAGAGGAGGAACGGGTCGAAATCCGACGTGTTGCCGAAGCCGAAGGCCCGTTGGAGCCGGACGCCCGCGCCCTCGAGCGTGGGCTTGGGGTTCGACTGCTTCTTGATGGCGCGAATGGACATGGCGGCAGCTCCTTGGTTCGATTCTACCGGCGTTCACCGCCACGTGGCCCCACCCGTCCGGGCAGTTCTCAACCTCCCCGCCCGCCTACCTGCCCACCTGCCTACCTGCTCCACTATCACTAGGGCCCGTCGGTGGGCGGCGCGATCACCGCCAATTTGCCCATCAGTCCCGACGACACGAGCACACGGTTGCGGGCATCCACGACCACTCCCTCGACGTCCGGCAGGCGCTCGATGAGCGCCATCCCCTTCTCCGGACCCAGCACGAACACGCCGGTCGAGAGCGCATCGGCCAGTGTGGCGCTGTTGGCCACGATGGTTACGCTGCGGCACAGCCGGGCTGGTTCGCCGAGATCGGGATCGAGGATGTGGTGATAGCGCACGCCGTCCTTGATGAAGAAGCGCTCGTAGTCGCCGGAGGTGCTGAAGGTGCCGTTCGACAGATCGAGAGTGGCGAAGCTCCGATCCGCCGGACCGCGCGGGTCGCGGATGCCGAGGCGCCACGGCCGCCCGCCACGGTGTCCACTGACGAACAGATCGCCGCCGGACTGGATCATGAAGTCGTCGAACCCGCGTGCATGGAGGATGGCGGCCCCGCGATCCACCGCGTACCCCTTGCCGATGCCGCCCAGGTGGATCCGCATGCTGGGCCGGTGCAAGACGACCGTGCGAGTTGTGGCGTCGATCTGCAGCGCCGTGTAGTCAACGGCCGGCAGCCGCGCGGCCACGGCCGCTCGCGGCGGGATCGTGTCGTCCTGATCGTGATCGAACTTCCACAGGCCTGATAGCGCGCCGAAGGTCACGTCGAATTTGCCGCCGGTCCAGTCGCTCACCTGGCGGGCGATGGTCAGCACCTCGATCGTCTCGACACTCACAGGCACCGGCGCCGCGCCCGTGGCCGTATTGATGCGCATGACGTCGCTGCCCGGCTTCCAGACGCTCAGCAGTGCGTCGAGACGATCGAACTCGGCAAACACGGCTTCGAAGGCCGCGACCGCGGCGGGCTCGTCGGTGGTGTAGACGGTGAGCTCGAGCGACGACCCCATCGCGAGCCGTGCCCGCGACACCAGGAACGGCGGCGCGCTGGCACTGGCGTGATCGCGAGGAGGCGGACCCGCGCAGGCCGATGCCACGGCGGCCATGATGGCGATGACGGGGGCGGCGATCCCGCGTCGCATGGTCCGGCTCGCTCGCGTGGATCGGCTACTGGCGGGCGACGTCGACCAGCACCTTGAGCACGGGCCGCACCTGCGCTCGCGCCAGCGCCGCGAGGCCATGGGAAAGATCGAAGCGGTCGGTGATGAGAGGCAGCACGTCCACGTGGCCCTGTGCCAGGCCTTCGAGCGCACGGTCGAACGGACCGCAGCGCGATCCGACGAGCGTCACCTCGTCGATCACGAACGGCGCCCACGGCAGGGTCTGTGTGCCGGCGACCGTGGTCTTGAGCACGATCGTGCCGCGCGGGCGCACCAGCTTCAAAGCCGTGGGCAAGCCGGTGTCCGAGCCGGTGCACTCCACCACGACGTCGGCCATGCGCTCGCCCTCGCCGACGGCGTCGCTCACGAGTGCCGTCGCGATACCGCGCGCCTGCAGCAGGGCGAGTTTCTCGGGGTGCTTGCCGACCACCAGGACGTGATCGGACAGGCCGGCCAGCACCTGAGCACACAGGTTGCCGAGACGTCCGTCACCGAGCACCACGACGCGATCGCTGCGCGCGACCGGGAGCTGCGCCGGGATCTGGTAGGCCGCGGCCACCGGTTCAGTGAACACGGCGACGTCGGTCGAGATCGAGTCCGGCACCGGATGCAGGTTCACCTGCGGCACGGCAATGCGATCGGCAAACGCGCCGTCGTGGTTGAGGATGCCGAGCACGGTGCGGTTGGGGCAGTGCGTTTGGAGGCCGGCCTTGCAGGTGGCGCACGTCTGGCAGGCGCAGTTGATCTCCCCGACGACGCGCTGCCCCTGGAGGGGGCCCGACTCGGCGACGCCGACGAACTCGTGGCCGAGCACGCCGCGGAACCCCATGTAACCCTTGATCAACTGCAGGTCGGTCTCGCACACGCCTGCCCGCAGCACGCGCACGAGCACTTCGCCCGGCTGTGGCACGGGGTCGGGGCGAGACTCCTGGTAAACGGCCTGATCCTCGAGGACGATCGCTCGCATTGGGGGAACGTACCACGCTCCACAACCTGAGGCGGGTCTAAAGACCCGCGGCCACAGCGGTCTATTGCGGCGGACCGGCGGCGGCCTGCTGGAGCATGTAGCCGGCCAGCGCCTTCAGGCGCGCCTCGCCGAGGTGCGCGAACGATGGCATCGGCTCGAAGCGCATGCGCTTGCGCTGCGGCGCCTTGGCCCACTGCACCACCTTGCCGGCGTCGTTGGCGTAGAGGTCGTGAATCTCGGCCAGCGTCGGCGCGGTCTTGGTCGTGAAGCTGTGGCAGCTGCCGCAGGTGGCGCCGAACAGCGCCTCCGGATTGGCGAGCGCCTGCTCGCTCACCGCCGGCAGTTCCGCCGCCGTCAGCTTGGGCAGCATACCGGCGGTGGTCGACCCGCGGGGCGACGTCAGCCAGCTGCGGGACATGTAGTCGGTCATCGTCAGCCCGAAGAGCGACGCCAGGAAGAAGAACGTCGAGCCGACCAGCAGCTTCGTCAGCTTGCTGCTGTACTTCACGTGCATGAAGAACAGCACCACGAGCGACGCCTTGATGAGCGCGATCGTAATCGCCACCGGAAAATTCAGCCAGCCCAGGTGCTGGAAGGCGACGTAGATGGTCAGCGCCGTCAGCGCCATCAGGCTGCCGAAGATGGTGAAGTAGACGCTCTTGGGTGAAATGTGCGACATGACTAAGGGGCCACCTGGTGCGCCCTGTCCACCAGATACAGCAGCGGGAACAGGAAGATCCAGACGATATCGACGAAGTGCCAGTAGAGGCCGGACATCTCGACCGGCGTGTACCACTCCGGCGAGAACCGCTTCTTGTGAGCCATCCAGGCGATGACCGCCAGCAGGATGAACCCGACCACCATGTGCAGCGCGTGCAGGCCGGTGAGCGCGAAGTAGAGCGACAGGAAAATCTCGACCTGCGGCGCCTGGCCCGGTTCGGCGTGGAAGTTGAGGCCGGGCACGTGCCGCAGCTCCCACTTGTGCGCGTACTCGAACCCCTTGATCACGAGGAACGTGAGGCCGAGCGTCATGGTGACGATCAGCCAGTTCACGATCGCCTTCTGCTTGCCGGTCTGCGCGGCACGCACGGCGAGCGCCATGGTCAAGCTGCTGGCAATGAGCACGACGGTGTTGACGCCGCCCAGGACGATGTCGAGCTCGGCGCTGCCTTCCGACCACGCCGCCGGATACCAGATCCGGTACAGCATGTAGGCCGTGAAGAGGCCACCGAAGAACATGACCTCCTGGATGATGAAGATCCACATCCCGAGCGTGGATGCTTCCTTCTGCTGCTCCAGCGTCTCGAAATGATGCTGGAGGTTGGGATGGTGCGCGGCGTGCCCCTGGCTATGGCCGTGGGCTTCCGCGTGCGCGGCAAGTGCGTCAGGCAACCTTGATCTCCCGCTTCGAGTAGTCGTACGCCTCTTCGGTCACCACCGGCTGGTCCGGGAAGTTCTCGGGCAGCGGCGGCGACTGGGTCGTCCATTCCAGGCCGGTGGCGCCCCAGGGATTGTTCCCGGCGGCCTCGCCCTTGAAGATCGAATAGGTGAAGTAGAGCACCGGCAGCGCGTAGCCGACCGCCAGCACCGTGGCCCCGGCCGTCGACAGCACGTTGAACACCTGGAACTCGGGCGGATACGCGTGGTAGCGCCGCGGCATGCCCAGGTAGCCGAGCACGAACTGCGGGAAGAACGTCAGGTTGAAGCCGACGAAGACGAGCACCGCCGAAAACTTGCCCAGCGTGTCGGAATACATCCGGCCGGTGATCTTCGGCCAGTAAAAGTGCAGGCCGGCGAAGAAGCCCATGATGGCGCCGCCCACCATGATGTAGTGGAAGTGCGCCACCACGAAGTAGGTGTCGTGCAGGTGGATGTCGAGGCCGAGCGACGCCAGGAAGAGGCCGGTGAGGCCGCCCACCAGGAACAGGCCCATGAAGCCGAAGACGTAGAACATCGGCGACTTCCACCAGATCGCGCCCTTGTACATGGTCGCGGTCCAGTTGAAGGGCTTCACGGCCGACGGGATGGCGACGGCAAATGACAGGAACGAGAACACCATCGCCGAGTAGGGCGAGATGCCGGCCACGAACAGGTGGTGCGCCCACACGACGAAGCCGAACACCGCGATCGCCAGGCTCGAGAAGGCGACGAACGAGTAGCCGAAGATGCTCTTGCGCGAGAAGCAGGCGATGACCTCGCTGATCACGCCCATCGGCGGCAGGATCATGATGTAGACCGCCGGGTGCGAGTAGAACCAGAAGAGGTGCTGGAAGAGCACCGGGTCGCCGCCGAGCACCGGGTTGAAAATGCCGAAGCCGAGGCCGCGCTCGAGCGCGAGCATGAACACCGTGATCGCGATCACCGGAGTGCCGAGGATCTGCACCAGGCTGGTGGCGTAGAGCGCCCAGACCAGCAGCGGCAGCCGGAACCAGGTCATGCCCGGCGCGCGCATACGGTGGATCGTCACCATGAAGTTGACGCCGGTGAGGATCGACGAGAAGCCGGTGATGAAGACGCC
>Ga0184628_10000439_pt1 | contig 23050 bp, 24 predicted proteins | sample PLM4_5_b1_FD_133149 | JGI IMG/M metagenome (GOLD analysis project Ga0184628, IMG submission 133149) | Groundwater sediment microbial communities from an aquifer in East River, Colorado, USA - PLM4_5_b1 | ecosystem: Environmental > Terrestrial > Soil > Riparian zone | place: USA: East River... | reverse complement strand
GACCTTCTGGATTCCATTCAGGACACGGCGCAGGCCATTGAAGAAATTGACTCCGTCTGCCGGAAACAATTCAAGGAAGCTTTCGAGGCGGTCAATTCCGGATTCACCGAAGCGTTCATTCATCTTTTCGGTGGCGGTCACGGCGAGTTGCGATTGCTTGAAGGAACAGACGAATCCGATGCCGGCGTCGAAATCGTCGCGCAGCCACCGGGTAAGAAGCTTCAAAACGTGCTTTTGCTTTCGGGCGGCGAGAAAGCACTGACCGCCCTCGCGCTGCTGATTGCCCTGTTCCGCTACCGGCCCAGCCCTTTCTGTGTTCTGGACGAAGTCGACGCTCCACTGGATGAAGCCAATGTGGACCGCTTCGCTGCCATGGTGAAAGACATGAGCCGGCAGACGCAGTTCATCGTCATTACCCACAGCAAGCGGACCATGGAGGTCGCAGACATGCTCTATGGCGTCACTATGGAAGAGCCCGGCATTTCCAAGATCGTTTCGGTTCGATTGAACGAAACGCCTGTCAAAGCTGCTGTGAGCTAAGTGAGGATTGGCTCCGAAATCGAAAACATCATTTATAATTTTCCGCGCCACTCGACGATTTCGGTGCCTGTCCCCGGCTAGCGATTCGTCAGAGGGCGGGAGGAGGAAATATTCCAATGACCGTCGTTCAAACCAATCTTCCCGGGATCAAACTGCACGGACGTGGCAAGGTTCGAGACATCTACGATCTTGGAGATCATTTTCTGATCGTAGTGACGGACCGGCTTTCTGCCTTCGATGTCGTACTCCCCACGCCGATTCCAAACAAAGGGAAGGTCTTGAATCAGATGTCGGCATTCTGGTTCGAGCATTTCAAGGACGTCGTTCCGAACCACGTCGTCTCCACTCGCGTCGAAGACTATCCGTCGCAGCTACAGCCGTTCCGCGATCAGCTTGAAGGACGATCGATGCTGGTGCGGAAGGCGAAGGTGTTCCCTGTGGAGTGCGTTGCCCGTGGTTTCCTCACGGGTTCCGGATTGAAGGACTACAGCCGCACGGGTAAGGTTTGTGGAATCGCTTTGCCCGCCGGATTGCGCGATTCCGATCGATTGCCTCACCCCATCTTCACTCCGTCGACAAAAGCGGAAGCCGGTCACGATGAAAACATTTCGGAAGAAGAGGCTGGAAAGATCATCGGCGACGACAATATTCAGCGTTTGAAGCAACTCACGCTTTCGCTTTACAGCAAGGGCGTTGAATTTGCCGCAACGCGCGGGATTATCATCTGCGATACCAAGTTTGAGTTCGGAACCATCGACGGGAAGATATCCATCATCGATGAGATGCTGACTCCGGATTCCTCGCGGTTCTGGCCGGCAGATCAATACGTGCCAGGCAAACCGCAGCCATCGTTTGACAAGCAATTCGTGCGAGACTACCTGGAGCGTATCGGTTGGAACAAGGTCTCACCAGGCCCCGAGCTGCCGCAGGATATCGTTGCGGCAACAAGCGCAAAGTACATTGAAGCTTTCCAAATTCTCACCGGTAAGAATCTAAGCAATGGCAGAAAATGATTTCCTCGTTCACGTTCATTGACTGGTTGATCCTCGTCATTCTGGCGGCTTCCGTTGTCTTTGCTGCACTTAAGGGCCTCACTCGCGAACTCATCGGCCTCGGTTCCATAGTGCTTGCATTTCTTCTCGCCTCATGGTTTTACTCCGCTGCTGCCGCGCCGTTTAAAGATGTTGTAAAGACTGAAAACGTTGCTCTATTCTTGGGGTTCTCAATTGTATTCCTGGGGACATTTATCGCAGGGGGGCTGATCGCCTGGCTGGTTTCCACGTTCATGAAATTTGCCAGGCTCCAGTGGTTCGATCGATGTCTGGGAGCCTTGTTTGGTCTGATTCGGGGATGGTTGTTGGGGGGAATCGTTCTTGTCGGGTTGACTGCCTTCGACATTCAGTCCTCGAGCGTCAAGAATTCCATACTGGCTCCATACTTCCTTCCGGCTTCACGAGTGATCGCATTGGTGACGCCCTCCGATTTTAAGGACCGATTCCGTTCGGGTTATGCGGTGGTTGAACGGTGGTGGAGAGAACAGCGCTAGAAGGTGTATTCGTGCGAGAGAAGTTGGACCAGTTGGTTGCCGAGATGATTGAAAAACGTATCTATCTCGACGAAGCGGTCGGTGAGTTCGAAAAGAAATTCATACAGTCGGCACTGAAGAAGGCCGACGGTAATCAAACCAATGCAGCGAAACTGCTGGGTCTCCATCGGAATACCCTCAGCCGGAAAATCACTCTGCACAATCTCAACGGCCGGCACTGACCGGCAGCGAAAGGAAAATTAATCCCTCTTCTGAAAGGGAGAGGAGCATTCTTTACCCCTCACACGGTCCTTCGGACGACCCTCTCCCTTCAGGATCAGGAGAAGGATGAACTCCGCGTTTTTTCCTTTTCTGAAATTGCTTTTCCACCGCCGCAACCGTTTCCTCAACTCCTGTGTAGGGAATCAGCGGGACGGCTTGCAGGGATTTCACCATGAAGGTGCATACGAGACAGAATTCATCGTAGAGCCATTCGCTGTTGGATGGCGGCGTGGCAGGATCAAAGCATCGTACGAGTTCGGCAGAGAGCGTGTTGCGAAGCGTCGCTGTTTCGAAATCCTGAAATGCGACGATTGCGCCGGCCCGCACTATAGCAATCTTCAGATGTGACGACGTTTCGGAAGGCAGCGAGATTACGTAGTTGAACGTTCCAATGGCGGGAAATACGTCTTTGGTCTCTCCTCGGGAGCGGCTCATTCTATCCAGCTTCTTCCGAATTGCCTCGGCTTCCTCGAACTTTGTTTCTGCAGCCATGGCCGTCATTTCAGCTATCCATGGCTGTTCAATGGCGTCATCGTGTCCCTGAATAAACGCCATCGCCGCTCCGACATCCGAAAGGTAACCGCGGCGATCGATGTCGTTGTTGCATGGCTTGGAACAGGTATTCATTTGAAAGTACAGACAGTCGGGATGTGGATCATTTCCACGAATATTGAAGTGGCATGGCCGAAGCTTGAATGTTCGTTCGATGGCTGTCCTGGTGCGCGCGAATTGTCCTCGGGTCACAAAGGGTCCGAAGTAATCGACACCAGCCTTGATTTGCCGGCTGGCGTAGACGCGTGGAAAGCGCTGCTTCCGATTGATCTTCATCAGGGTGAAGTATCGAAATGTTTTCATTCTCCGGTACGTTTTGGGGAAATACCGCCGTCGTTCCAGGTAAAGCGTGAACGTCGTCTCAAAAGGAGAGAAGGTTCGAACGTACTCAATCCGGCTGGTGATCTGGCGCAGATCGAGATCTTTCACGCGTTCGGAATGGGGTCCGAAGAATCGTTCCATCCGTTGGGCCAGATTGCTGGTCTTGTTCAGAACGATCAATTGACCGTGGATGTCGAAAATCTTGTAGACGGCGGTACCTTTGGAGAACGAGGGAAGGGTGTCTTCCAGAAACGTTGATCCGTCGTAGAGAACGGTCTGGAAATCGCGGTCCATATCGGGACTACGGCCGTGCCGGCCCTCAGTTACCGTTGAAAGCTTTCCAATGGAATAGCAGCGACTGATCGATGTGCTGCTTCGCAAAATCCCAGCCGTGAACGCCGGGGTAAAGATGCGCTTCGTGCGGAAATGAGGCCTTTGTCAGAAGGTTGTCCAGAACTTTGTGGCCGTCATAGAAGCCGTAGCTGTCTTCGGTGCCGCAGTCGAAATAAATCTTCATGCCCTGAAGTCTGGCTGTGTCTTTTGCCAGTGTCAGAGGATCATTGGCCTCCCAGTAACTCAGGTCCTGAGGTCCGGCAAAATTGATTCCATAGATTCGATCGAAGATCGCCTTGAACACTTCCAGGCGCTGGCCGCTGACAGTTGTGCTGTCGAAGCTTGGGACGAGCGCGGCGCTGTGAGCGCTGACGGCACTGAACATTTCCGGGTGTTTCATGGCGATCTTCAGCGCGCCATATCCGCCCATGGAGATTCCGCTGATGGCGCGTGTGGCTCGCGTTGCATTGACACGATAGCTGGATTCCACCATCGGAATGAATTCCTTAACGACGACATCCTCCCATGGGGCGCCACCGCTGCGTGCATTGGTGTAGAAGCTTTGAGAATCGACGGCCGGAATGGCAACAATAAACTCGCCGATCTTTCCGTCCGCGACCATCTTGTCGAGCACGAGATCGGCTCCGCCTCGAGTGCTCCAGCGCATTTCGTTTTCGTTCAGACCATGGAGGAAGTACACAACAGGGTATTTCTTTGTCGAGCCTTCGTAGGATGGCGGGAGGTAGATGGCGTAGTTCAGATCTCGGCTGACGAGAGTGCTGTGAAACGACTTGTACTGAACTCTGGACCCCGTTGGAATAGGATCGCGCTGCTGAGGACCTCCTCCTCGTTGAGCAATCAGTGCGATTGCGAATGCCATCAGGAATGCCAATGCCACAAGGAATCGATACGAGTTCTTCATCAGTTACTCCAAGTCCTACCCACGCCTTGGCGGTGGGTTACTCCAGGTTATTTTTCGGGAGAAACTTCTCGGGGCTCTTCAGGGACGCCCGTGGCGTCGAAGTGACGAATGCGCATGTGTTCTGCCGCGATGTCGGTTAGGTCGACGATGGCGGCGGCTCCAACGCCCATTGTGATGGCAATGGTTTCGCTCAGTTCTTCCTTTGTTGCTCCGACCTTAAGCGCCTTCTTGATATGGCCTTCCAGGCATCCATTGCAATGTGTCGCCAGCGATGCCGCGATTGCAATCAGCTCTTTAGTCTTTCGATCAAGAACCGAAGCGCGATAGGTTTCCTGATAAAACTGAAAGTAGATCTTCCGCATTCGCGGATCGACCATCGTGTATGAGGGCCACTTTTCCGGAGACTCTGAACTATCCGCCATTATTCGTACCTAAATCCTTTCGTCCGGGAATGGTACGTTTTAGGCCGCTACGCCGTCAAGAACGTCCCGAATCAGCTGGGCAAGTTTATGCAGTTCGAATGGCTCCTGCACGAATCCTTCGGCTTTCACTTTGTGGAGAGTGGGGAAGTTGTCTGCGTTTTCAATTTTCCAGCTCCGGTCGCAAATGAAGACGACGTCGTGCATGCTCTCGACAAGCGTGCGATATTTTATTTCCGAATTTCGCACGCCCTCATAAAGTCCAAGTGTCACCAGTGCATTCGCGATTTGTGGAACAACAAGCATCATCGTACGTTCAGTTTCTTCGCTGAAGCCTTTTGGCTGATCGTCGGCCAGACAGAGGACGCCTCGAAGGTTTCCGCCTTCGACCAGCGGCACAAGGAGCCATGCGAGCAGGCTGGAAGGGAACGGCCAATCGGCATCGATCGTCGATCTTGAGAATGCGTCGTCGAAGCGAACGGGTACCTTCTGGAAATGATGTTTTCCAGTTTTTCCGCCAGGTTGTCGTCGTCGTTCCGTAGCGTCAGTATTTTCTGTGCGATGATCGGTAGAGTCGGGAGGTCACGAACGGCGTAACTCTTTCGTCAAATATCCTCCGACACGATCATCTGTTTATCTCCATGAACGTAATCGAGCGAATCGTTAGAATACTTTAGGGACATTAATGTCGAGCAAAATGCATAGCGACCCGCGGGGGCTTCCCGATCGCCGAAAGGCTTTCAAGAAGATGGGGAAATGGCTGATCGCAAGTGGAGGAATGCTGACGGTTGGCTACTTTGCGCTTGGCAGAGAGGGCCCGATTGATCAATGGGTGACTGTGGGGCCCGTAAGGGAACTTCCACTGGGAAAATTCGAGAACCGGCAGGTGACGGTAACGGCCCATGGGAGCTGGATGGATCAAAATGTGGAAAGGACGGTCTGGATCTGTCGTAAAGAGGACGAGACCGTCACTGTTCTCAGCGGAATCTGCCCCCACTTGAACTACACCATCAACAACTGGCAGCAGGACCTGGGAACCTTCAAGTGTCCTGGTCACAAAAGCGCGTTTGATTCCAATGGCAACGTGCTCGACGGGCCTTCTCCCAGGCCGATGGATCCGCTGGAGTACAAGATCGAAAATGGCGTGCTCATGGTGCGTTATCAGAAATTCAAGAAGAACCTTCCAACCCGGGAGGTTTATACCTGAAGGTCTCATCCATATTTTTGAAGCTAAGACATTGAGGCTAATGCCCTCCTGAGTCAGGAGGGCAGCGGGATCGCGAGGCGGGATCCGATATCATAAGAAGGCGGGTGGTTCCAAAGCAGAACTTTTGCACTCGGCAACCACACCGGCGCCCATCTATTGATGGGCCACCCCTCCTGATCCAGGAGGGGATGTTGTCCTCTCCACTAAGTCATTCAGACCTTCAGAGAATGTTCCCAGAGTCGGCGTGCTAATATTGCAGTTTCCTATGTTGCAAACGCTGCTTCCTGAACGCTTCAGCCAATTGACGGATTCCGAGACGGACCAGCGCATCCGTGAAGTTCGCGCCCGGCTTGGGAGCCGCCTTGTAATTCTGGGTCACCACTATCAGCGAGACGAAGTCATCCAGTTTGCAGACCTTCGGGGCGATTCCTTCAAACTCGCGGCCTGGGCAGGTAAACAGAAGAATGCCGAATTCATCGTTTTTTGCGGTGTTCATTTCATGGCGGAGAGTGCAGATATTCTCAGCGGTGAACATCAGAAAGTCATACTGCCGGATCTGAGCGCTGGTTGTTCCATGGCGGACATGGCGGAACTCGATCAGGTGGAAACCTGCTGGGACGATCTCAATCGCGTCACTGGTGAACGGATTGTTCCGATTACCTACATGAATTCGACGGCAGCCATCAAGGCATTTTGCGGACGGGATGGCGGTGCGGTGTGTACATCGTCAAACGCAGCGGCGGTGATGCGGTGGGCGCTGGAACGCGGCGAGAAAATTCTGTTCCTTCCGGACCAGCATCTGGGACGCAACACCGGATTCAATCTCGGATTTCGATTGGACGAGATGGCGGTGTGGGATCCGTACGAGGAACTCGGAGGCAATTCGGAACAGAAGCTGCGCGATAGCCGGATCATCCTTTGGAAAGGGCACTGCTCCGTTCATCAGCGATTCCTCCCTTCCCATGTCGCACAGGTCCGCGCGAAGCATCCCGGCATCACCATACTTGCCCATCCGGAATGCCGATGGGAAGTCACGCAGCTGGCCGACTCCGTGGGATCGACCGAGCACATCATCCAGCGTGTGTCTGAATCGCCCGCCGGCAGCGCTTTCGCCATTGGCACGGAGATTCATCTGGTGAATCGCCTGGCGAAGGAGAATCCCGGGAAATTCGTCATCCCGCTGGATGATTGCGGATGCCTCTGCTCCACGATGTTCCGGATCGATGCGGCCCATCTGTTGTGGGTTCTCGAAAACCTGGAAGAAGGCCGTGTCGTCAATCAGATCATCGTTCCTCCCGAAATTGCCGCCGATGCGCGGATTGCACTCAATCGCATGCTTGAGATTACGAACTAGCCCTACTTTTCTGAACGAAACAGATCAATGACGAGGTAAATGAATGGACGATTTGAAGCAACTGATTCGCGAAGTGCCGGACTTTCCGAAGCCGGGCATCCTTTTTTACGACATCACCACATTGCTCAAGGACAAGGACGGATTGCGCAAGGTCATCGACCGCATGACCGAGCAGATTGCTCCAATGAAACCGGACTACGTCATGGGAATTGAGGCGCGTGGATTCATTTTTGCACCGGTCGTCGCTTACAAAATCGGTGCGGGATTCATCCCGGTGCGCAAACCGAAGAAGCTGCCGGGGTTGACGGAGTGCATCACATACGATCTGGAATACGGAACCGACACACTGGAAGTGCACAAGGGCGCCTTTCCTTCAGGCGCACGTATCGTGATCGCAGACGACCTGCTTGCAACCGGTGGCACCAGTCAGGCTGCAGCGCAGCTTGTTGAGAAGATCGGCGGAAAAGTTGCGGGACTTTCGTTTGTGGTCGAACTGGACTTTCTCAATGGCCGTGACAAGCTGAAAAATTACAACGTTGCGTCGCTGATCCGTTACGCCAGCTAAGCTGTAATGGCCTGCGGGACGGAACTCATGTCAACGGTCAGGCTGGAGTCCGGAGCCGCGAGACTCTTCGGCAGCGGCAGCAGATCGAATCCAAAACGTTCGATTCTCAGCCTCCGATAGTCTGATACGGAATCGTTCAAAATGCGGCCGACCCCTCCCGCCATGGGATGTGTTTGCTTGAACGCCGACATTCGAGCGAAGCCCTGAGTAATAAATGCCTCACTTAAACCGCTCACAAGGCTCGACAGTTCACCAGGCTTTCTATTCCGGATGGTGCGTTTGATACGTCTTGTCAGATGCGAGAGGCTGTAGAAACTTTCGTAGCATCGGAACAGCAATCGTGTGCGTTGTTCCGGACTCAGGTGTTCATGAGTCCAGGTCGGCTGGGTACCATCGAACCGATCCAGATTCTTTTCGTAGATCCTTCCATCGGCAAGGAAGTCGTCGTACTGCTCGGTTCCCGGAATCGGAGTGAGAATATAGAACGACGCGATATCCGGCCCGAGTTCGATGAGCGTTTCCAGATGCTGTCGGACGCCGGCCTCGGTGTCTTCAGGAAAACCGATGATATTGGAGAAATGAGTATCGATACGATACTGCCGGCAAAGGCGTACGATTTCGCTGTAAAGCTTCGGATGGTTCTGCCCTTTACTGGCAGCCAGAAGAATCTTGCGATTGAACGATTCCACTCCGACAAAAATCTGAAAACATCCCGCCTTCGAAAGCAATTCGATCAGTGACTCCTGTCGGACAATCTGCGTGTCGCACTGAACGAAAAAGGGAATATTGATTTTTTCTTCGATCATGGCGGATAGGAGATTGGCAGCATCCGGGTATTTATTGAAGTTGTCGGACGTGAACATGATCAGCTTCACGCCGGATGCTTTGGCCGCTCGGAGACTCGCCATGGACACTTCAATGTCCTGAGATCGGATTTCGCGTCCTGCAATCTTAATGACCGAACAGAAGTTGCATGTAAACGGACAACCGCGCGCCGGATACAGGCCCATCATCGGCATGACGTAGCGCTTCATGTACTGGCTGGACGGCGGTATCAGAACGGGAGCATCGATTTTTTTCTCCCATCGCTGACCCTGGCCGTATACCGGTTGAAGCTCTCCACCGATGGCGTCGTGGAGAATCTTCATCCAGCTGCCCTCGGCTTCGGACAATGCAAAGCTCACACCACGTCCATGCAGCATGGAAGTGTCGCATGTCATAACGTGGGGTCCACCGATCACACAGTGCTCCACGCCATTTTTAAGGGCATAACACGCAAGATCGATGCTTCTTTGGAATTGATGAGATTGAACGCCAGCGAGCGCCAGCAGTGTCGGTGTCGAACTCTGCCGTAAATTCTGGAGGTACTCCAGATCCGTGTGCACATATTCGTCAATGACGTGTGTTTCAATTTCACATGATCCGATCCTTGGGGGCGTCATGCTCCTCAGATATGGAATGGTTCCGTTAGGCATGAAGCCCTTACGAAATCTTTCAACATAGCCGTCCGGGCTATATTTGCTTGGCTTGACGATTACAACTCGGAGTCGATTTGGCATAGATTTGTTGGCAAGGATCCGCGCGGGAACGATTGGCGCACCATCCTTTGTACCACACTATCGCCTCCAGCCGTTCGTACGATCGCAGCTGTCGAAATCCAATTCAGCTTGCTAGAATTGCGGAGCGACAAATTTGGCCCCGTAGCTCAGATGGATAGAGCAGCGGTTTCCTAAACCGGAGGTCGGCAGTTCGACTCTGCCCGGGGCTATTCAAGATTTAAAAGTTTTATCCGAATCTACTCGAAGCGGCGGAAGCTGTTGCGCCACGCGCATGAGCCTATTCGCGCTATCTACGGGAACTAGCCCCGGTTCCCATGCCCGTCACGCTTGTAAATAGCCGTCGTTCCGGCTTAGACTTAGTGGTTTGTAAAACTCAGGTTGGAGGATCACCAGGTGCCCGGCGCCAGACTTTCGCGACATGAACTCAAGACTCAGGATGAGATTACCTCGTCGTTACGAAGCTTTACGGGGATCCTCGAAACGAGGAAGAAGGAAATCCTGATCGCCATTGCTGCTGTTATTTTGGTTGTGGTTGCCATTGTGGGATGGAGGGCTTACTCCGGAAGACGTAATGCGGCAGCGTCGGTTCAGCTTGCATCTGCCGTTGCGTCATTCGAAGACCCCAGTATCAAGCCTGACAAAGTTCGTTACGAAAAGGCCGCTGCGGAAGCACAGAAGACTATTGATTCGTATGGCTCCACATCGGCTGGAATCATAGCGAGATACTATCTGGCGATGAGTCAGGATCGACTGGGCGACACGGCCACTGCCGAAAAGAACATGCAGGAAGTCGTTGATCGTGGAGATAGTTCCATCAAGGGAGTTGCGCAGTTTGCTCTGGCACATCTTCAGGCGAAACACGGAGGATCCGCAAAGGCCATCGAAACCTTAACCCAGCTTTACAACAGTGGCAGTTATCCGAAGAGCGCGGTTGCGTTCGATCTGGCCTCATTCTACGAGGCCAGTGGACAGCAGGAACAGGCTAAGCAGTATTACGGCAAGGTGATTACCGACACTCCGGATTCGCGGTTTCGTCAGGAATCCGAATCCGCGCTGAAACGCATGGGCGCTCCGGTACCTGTACCGCCCGCGCCTGTACCCGTACCGGCTAAGCCGTAGTCAGGCAATATACAAATGTCTGAGTTTTTGGTCGATCTTAAGGATCTGACGCAGGAAAAGATTTCCCTCGAAGGAACCTTCGAGCCAGGCGCCATCGATTTTACCGGCAACGATTTTCGGCAGTCGGGTCCACTCGTGTGGTCGGCTCATGTGGAACGTGCCGGAGAAGAAATCCGTATTACCGGATCGTTGACAGGTGCTGTGGAGTGGAGTTGCTCGCGGTGCCTGGAGCCGGCGCAGTGTGGAATATCGCGTTCGTTTGACCTTTTCTTCAGGCAGCGCGATGAAGAGTTTTTCGATGAGGATGACGATGTCGAGCTCACGGATGAGGACATGCGCACCTCGTTTTTTACGGGAACCCAGCTTGAAATCGGCGACATCATTCGCGAACAGGTTCTGCTGGCTCTTCCCATGAAGGTCCTTTGCAGGGTAGATTGCAAGGGGCTGTGTCCTGTATGTGGGACGAATCTGAATATCAACAGCTGTAATTGTCATGAAGAGCGGTTCAGCCCTCACATGGACAAATTGCTCGACTTTAAGCGGAAGCTCGAAGAGCGGAGTTCATAAAATGCCAAATCCAAAACGACGACATTCCAAAGCCCGCCGCGATCGCCGGCGCGCTCACGATCACCTGGCCACAAGGTCCTTGTCCGAATGCACGAATTGTCACGAACAGCGGCTTCCACATCGTGCCTGTCCCCATTGCGGTTTCTATAAGGAACGTGAAGTTCTGGAAATTGCCACGGAATAGATTCGCGAAATTTTCCCATGATTAAGATCGCCGTAGATGCCATGGGCAGCGACCATTCACCGAAAGTTGAAGTGGAGGGTGCACTTGATGCGGCTGCCGAATATGGCGTCCCAATCGTTCTTGTCGGACACAAAGACAAGATACGTCCGCTTCTCGCGGAGCGGGACACGTCCGGTTTAACGGTGGAGGTGGAACACGCCAGCGAAGCCGTAACTATGGAGGACTCTCCCACGACGGCGTTCCGTCGTAAGAAGGACTCATCCATCAATGTTGCTGCGCAATTGATGCGGGATGGAAGGGTATCCGGCGTCGTCAGCGCCGGCAATACCGGCGCCGTGATGGCGACCGCGAAGTTTGTCGTCGGTGCTCTTTCCGTCGTGGATCGCCCGGCGCTGTCGACGGTCCTTCCCACGCAGAAGGGAAAACCGGCGATTTTGCTCGACGTTGGAGCCAATGTCGATTGCAAGCCCCACCATCTGGAGCAGTTTGCGATCATGGGCGACATCTATTCGCGAACGATCTTTGGGATTCGAAGGCCTCGCGTCGGATTGCTATCTATCGGGGAAGAAGATTCCAAGGGAAATGAACTGACAAAGGAAGTATTCAAGTCTCTGAAACGTGCGCCGATCAATTTCATCGGAAATGTGGAAGGCCGCGATATCTTCAAAGGAGATGTGGACGTCATTGTATGTGACGGCTTTACCGGAAACGTCGTCTTGAAACTCAGCGAAGGGCTGTACGAAACATTCATCGAAATGCTCCGGCACGAATTAAAAAAGACACTTACTGCCAAAGTGGGTTCCATTTTTGCCCACAATGCATTCCAGCAATTCAAACGCCGGCTGGACTATTCCGAGTATGGCGGTGCACCATTGCTGGGCATCAAGGGAATTACAATCGTTTGTCATGGACGTTCCAACTCCAATGCGATCAAGAACGCAGTTCGTGTGGCAAACGAGTTCTGCAAACATAATGTGAATGACGCCATTGAACTGGAGTTTAAAAAGCTCGGTCTGACGAAAGCTGCCAAAGCGACTTAACTTGTTATGGATACGAAAAAGGCCTTTGTTTTTCCAGGTCAGGGATCCCAATACCCCGGAATGGGGAAGGATCTTTATGAGAAGTACTCCTCCGCCCGTCAGGTTTTTGATGAAGCGGACGATGCCCTGGGCTTTTCATTGTCGAAGCTGTGTTTTGAGGGATCTGAAGAAGATCTGCAGCTTACCGAAAATACTCAGCCTGCAATTCTCGCAACTTCCGTAGCTGCCTATCGAGTCCTTGAGGAAAGAGGCTGCCTTCCGGACAGCGTGGCGGGCCATAGTCTTGGAGAATACTCCGCGCTTGTTGCCGCCGGCTGTCTCAAATTGCGCGATGCTGTCGTTTTGGTACGTCAGAGAGGCAAGTACATGCAGGAAGCCGTGCCTGTGGGTGTCGGCGCCATGGCCGCACTGCTTGGACTTGAATCGGAGCTGGCACACGCGGTTTGTGCCAAGGCAGCGGGACCGCAGATTGTTTCTGCCGCAAATCTCAATTCCTCCGCTCAGGTCGTGATTGCCGGACACCGTGAAGCGGTCGAGCGTGCGATGGTTCTCGCGAAGGAAGCCGGTGCAAAGCGTGCGATCATGCTGGCTGTGAGTGCACCATTTCATTGTGTTCTTCTTCAGCCGGCAGCAGACCGCTTGAAGCACGATATCGATGCATGCGCTTTCGCGGAATTGAAATTCCCTTTGATTACGAATGTTGATGCGAAGCCCATAGGAACTGCCGATGCGGCGAGAAACTCTCTGGAACGCCAGGTGACAATGCCGGTGAGATGGCAGGAAAGTGTCCAGTGGATGCTGGATAAGAATGTGCGCACGTTTGTGGAGGTCGGCCCCGGCAAGGTGTTGCTGGGCTTAATTCGCACTGCGGACAGATCTGTGGGAATGTTCAACGCTGAAGACGAGAAATCGCTGGAAAATGCTTTTAGCGGACTCCATAATCAGCAATTTGCTTAAGGCGGCTCTGCACTCAGTTGCCGCATGCCCTGATTCGAAAACTAGGAGGGATTAAGGAATGGCTTCTTCGACTGAAGATAAGGTGAGACAAATCATTGTGGAACAGCTGGGAGTGGACGAAGCGGAAGTAACGGCCACGGCGTCGTTCATCGACGACCTCGGCGCCGATTCGCTCGACACGGTGGAACTGGTAATGGCTCTTGAAGAGGGATTTGGAATCGAAATTCCAGACGAGGATGCCGAGAAAATTACGACCGTCAAGGACGCCATCGGATATATCGAAGCGCGTCTCCCGAAGTCCTAGGCCGCGAGGTTCATTTTGGAAAAAAGACGAGTTGTAGTCACCGGCGTGGGGTTGGTCACCGCGCTGGGAACCGGAACCGAGGAAACGTGGAAAGGCCTCTGCGATGGGCGCAGTGGCGTTGGTCCAATCAGCCGATTTGACACCACGGAGTTTTCCACGCGGATTGCAGCCGAAGTGAAGGACTTCGATCCGCTTCGCTGGTTCGACAAAAAAGATCTCAAGAAGATGGACTTCTTCATCTACTACGCGGTCGCTGCGGCGGACTTTGCGATGAAGCAGTCCGGTCTGACTATTGACCAGGAGTTGTCCGAGCGAGTTGGCGTCTTCATTGGTTCGGGTATCGGTGGGTTCACAGTCATCGAGAGGGAACACAAGGCTCTGCTCGAAGGCGGTCCACGTAAAATATCCCCGTTTTTTATTCCATCCAGCATTATTAATCTGGCTGCGGGCCAGGTGTCGATTCGATTTGGAGCAAGAGGTCCGAACTCCGCACCCTGCACGGCGTGCTCGTCGGGCGCTCACGCCGTCGGCGATGCGTTCCGCGTGATTTCCCGGGGCGATGCCGACGCCATGATCTGCGGCGGATCCGAAGCTGCAATTACGCCGATGGGAGTTGGCGGGTTCGCGGCCATGCGCGCCTTGTCGACTCGAAACGATGAGCCGTTGCGGGCATCGCGACCGTTTGATGCAACGCGCGATGGTTTTGTTGTGGGCGAAGGAGCCGGTGTTCTCGTTCTCGAGGAACTGGAGTACGCAAGACGCCGCGGCGCAAAGATTGTCGCAGAGCTGGTCGGCTACGGCATGAGCGGAGATGCTTTCCACATCACTCTGCCGCCGGACGATGGACGGGGAGCGCATCGCGTGATGCTCAATGCGATCACGGACGCGGGCATCAAACCGGAGGAAATCGGCTACATCAATGCGCATGGCACCTCGACTCCTCCCAACGATCGCATTGAGAGCTACGCCATCAAACAACTCTTTGGCGAACATGCGAAGAATCTTGCGGTAAGTTCCACAAAATCCATGATCGGCCATCTGCTCGGTGCTGCGGGGGCTGTCGAAGCCGGCATTGCATCGCTTGTGGTCCAGCGCGGTGTTTTGCCTCCAACCATCAATTACGAGAATCCCGATCCGGACTGCGATCTCGATTACGTTCCGAATCAGATGCGCAAGAAAGATGTTCAATATGCGCTGTCCAATTCGTTTGGATTCGGTGGGACCAACGCTGCGCTTTTGTTTAAACGCTACGAATCGTAACTTCGGTTCCGAACATGGCCGATCGCGACATCCTTGAAGTCGATGTTCTGATCGTAGGTGGCGGTCCCTCCGGTCTGGCGGCAGCCTGGCATTTGCGACAGCTGACCAGGAACGCCGGTTTGCCCGATCTATCCATCGCTCTGCTTGAAAAAGGCAGGGAACTCGGCGCTCACAGCATCTCCGGCGCCGTGATGGATCCCCGTGGCATCCAGGAGTTGATGCCCGACTGGAAAGATCGCGGCGCGCCAGTTGAGCACATCGTTTCGGAAGACCACGTTCTCTATCTCACGAAGAACCGAAAATTCACGCTTCCCTTCACGCCTGCGCCTCTTCAGAACCACGGCAATTCCATTATTTCTCTGGCACGCTTCGTCCGATGGCTCGGCGCCCAGGTAGAGGCGAGCGGCGTCGATGTGTTTTCCGGATTTGCCGGAGTCGAAATGTTGATGGACGGAGCCCGTGTTATCGGTGTCCGCACCGGAGACAAGGGTATTGATAGGGGAGGAAATCGAAGAAGTAACTACGAGCCTGGAATCGATATCCGGGCAAAGATCACGATACTTGCCGAGGGTGCGCGGGGATCACTGAGCAAGCAGCTCGTTCATCAGCTGAATCTTGATGAAGGACGAAACCCGCAGGTCTACGCAATTGGCATCAAGGAAATATGGGATGTTCCCAGCGAAAGGAATTCCCTCGGCTGGGTGATTCACACCATGGGCTGGCCGCTTCGCAGCGACGAGTTTGGCGGAGGATTTATCTACAACATGGCCGATGGAAAGGTTTCCATAGGTTTTGTGATCGGCCTCGACTATCACGATCCGCGGATGGATCCCTACCAGCGATTTCAGGAATTCAAGACTCATCCGGTGATGAAGAGTCTGCTGGAGGGCGGGACGTTGCACTCCTACGGAGCGAAATCGATTCCGGAAGGCGGCTACTGGTCCCAACCTCAGTACTACTTCGATGGAGGGATGATCGTCGGCGACTCGGCAGGCTTTCTGAATTCCATGCGTTTGAAAGGGATTCACCTTGCGCTCAAGAGCGGAATGCTGGCGGCGCAATCAGCCAGTGAGGCGCTGGCTGCCGGGGACTATTCGGCGTCTCGCCTGCGTCGTTATGAGGAGCTGGTGGAAGCGAGCTGGATCAAATCGGAACTTTGGAAGGTTCGTAATTTTCATCAGGGTTTCGAACGGGGGTTTGCCGCCGGAATGTTTCATACGGCGTTGCAGCTGGTGACGGGCGGACGAGGGCTGCGCAATCGTTATCGCAATGTGCCCGGATATACTCGGATGAAACAGCTTCATGGAAGACCTGATCCGGATCCGGCATTCGAAAGCAAGCTGGACGCCGTGTATCACTCCGGAACGAGTCACGACGAAGACCAGCCTTCGCACCTCAAGATTCTGAAACCGGATATCTGTCATCCGACTTGTACGGCAGAATTTGGTAACCCGTGTCGGCATTTCTGTCCCGCAGCAGTCTACGAAATGGTGGATCAAGGCGGCGGCCAGCTGCATCTCCAGATCAACGCGTCCAACTGCGTTCACTGCAAAGCCTGCGACATCATGGACCCCTATGAAATCATCAACTGGGTTCCACCCGAGGGCGGCGGTGGGCCAATGTATGATCTGCTTTGAAACGGAAACAACCCGGCATTTTTCAATGCTCAATTCTCAATTTTCATCCGAGCGGATCGGATGAAAATTGAGAATTGAGCATTGATAATTTCCCCAGTTACTTTGCCGCGAGTGCTGCCTCGATGGCGGAGATCATTTCCTTTGATAGCGGCTCCACGGGAGACTTGAATCGCGCAATGACCTGGCCGTTTCGTCCAACGAGAAACTTCTCAAAATTCCATTCAATCTCTCCGGCAAACTTTGGATTGGTCTGCGCCGAGGTGAGGTACTTGTACAGCGGCGCTTTCGCACTGCCGACAACGCTGATTTTCGAGAACAGGTCGAATTCTACGCCGTAGTTTTTCTTACAGAAGTCGGCGATTTCGGCGTTTGTTCCAGGTTCCTGCTGTCCGAAATCATTCGACGGAAATCCCAGCAAACGCAGACCCCTTGCGGCATACCGCTTGTGCAATTCCTGAAGGCCTTCGTATTGTGGCGTATATCCACACTGGCTGGCGACATTGACCATCAGTACGACGTTGCCCTGATACTTATCCAGATTCACAGGTTTCCCGTCGAGACTATTCATAGTGAAATTCAATGCGGCTGGAGGCGCCAGGACCAGAGTCAGTACGACAAAAATCATCGATAACATGAAGTCTCCTTATAGATATTTCGACAACAACAGATCGCCAACGGAAAACACCGTGTCTGGAAATGCGAGCGGCGTTACGGAGCTATGCTGATCCAGCACAACACGTGATGAGTAAGTCGAGCCAACAGGATTGCGGTAAACAAGTAGCCGGTCTTTCTGCAAATCCTCAATCCATACCTCGGGTACACCGGCCCTGGCATATATTGGCAGCTTGATTTTGCCGTCGTAGTTCAGAGTGGTATCCGAGACTTCGATAACGAGGAACGTGTCCTCGGCGGAGAGATGCTTGTTGACATAAAAGTCCTCGCGCAGCTTTGCGAGAACAACATCGGGTTGGGGTACGGAATACTTGCTCAGATGCACAGGATTCTGACCGCTTACATTGGCCTTTCCAGAAAATGCAGCTACAAATAATGTGACCACCTGGTTCACGCAAGCCGCATGCCGATCTCCGATGGGACTCATCTCGATGACTTCTCCTTCGATGAGTTCCATTCGAGCCTCTGGCTTGAAAATACCGGCGTCGCCCATCCGGTAATATTCGTCCACCGTGAATAGCTTCTTTGTCGTTTCGATTCGCATACGATATGTGTGTGGTGAGCATACCTCATTTCGGAATCTCAGCGCATGCACTGTGCACGTCTGGTTCCGCGAATACGTCAGTGATTCAAGATAATCGATTGCAAATTGCCCGCATAAGACTGGACTTAAATGTCGGCAATGTCGCGGCAACAACTCAGATTCCTTCCCTTATCCACACTGTGTTCGCCGGCGCCGCCTCAACAGCGTTCCGACATAGTAAGACTTTCGCCAATAAAACTGTTCGCCACAAGAGTGAGTTTTCGTATAGATCGCAGCCGCCACCGCATCTCCCCAAAATGTGAAGCTGCGATTGTGACACTCAGGGGATCTCTCGAGTGATTCGCTGAAGTTCTTCCGGCTGATAACGAAATTGCAATCCGTTGTTGAACTGCGTGAGATATGGAGCTCGTGCATCCGTCACATCGATTTCAATAATCCTCCCCGTGTATCCCGATAGCGGCGCACGGACTGAGCGGCGCACACAGACAAGATCACCAACAATAAACGGAGTGCGATGCTGCAATCCTGTATCGCGAATGCCTAAAGCCAGGAGTAAGTGCGACAAACGTTCTGTTGAATCTTGTAATCGCCAGTACATGTGCCCCCTATCGTTCTATGGTTGTGCCCGCCACGTCAGTCCACCATCTTCCTGACGTAACTACCGTCGTCAGCTCCTCCCGGTTTTAGCACCGCAGCAGACTATGGACTGTCGCTGCAAACGGCCTTCTATTGGCTGAGGCGGAGGGCGGGGATAAATAGAATGCGGTCCCCGCTGGGACTCGCCTCCAGAAGATAAACCGCACGCTCGAGTCCGTCCGTCAGACGGAATACCGAATCTCGCAGCAAATTCAAACCGGATATGTCGCAGTTACAATCCTGCGTACGCAATAGTCGTCCACTGGAATCCAATGTCACTAAGTTGGCCGATCCTGTATTTGCGATATAGATCTCATTATTTGTGGATATTGCGACGCCAGCAGGTCTCGACACGCCGTCCCTTTCACCCAGCAGAAAGTGGGAGACCGCCGCGTTTCGCGCGTCCGGAATGGCGAAGACTTCGTTCGCACCGCGATCAGTGACGATGGCTGCCCCGTTAGCGGCGATGGCAAGACCGCCGACGGAGACGACGGAGAACACAAAGCGGCTGGACGCAGAAGGAGTCCACACGTACAGCGATTCCCTGTCGGCTTCCGCAATGGAATAAACCACCAGCGTGCCGTCGTCGCTGACTGCGACGTGTGTCAACGGCTGTCCCCGTAGAAACGAAAGATCGATCGACTGGGAAACGCTCGGACTCCCGGGAAGCCCAGTGACAATCTCGATGCGCTGCGATGCGGCGTAATAAAAGGCCGCGGCCTTTCCATGAACACTGGCTGATGCCTGCGATGGATCTGACGGAGCCCTTGAAATCGCAATCACAGAGAGCGGGCTGGTCTCCAGGCTGAGAGCGAGAAGTTCACTGGTGGCACTTGTGGAGACCACCACGTGAGACTTGTCCAACGTCCATGCCTGGGTGATTACAAAATCAAACGGCAGCGGATCGCCAATGGTCGCGCTGCCCAGAACACCACGAAGCGGGCGCAGCTTTCCCTCCGGCGCGTTGAACACGTAGCCCAGTACCGGTCCGGACAAGGTCGCTGTCGACTGTCCGCCAACTGCAGAAGCGAACATGAGGACCAGGCAGGTTGCGGACGCGAGAAATCTCAGGTTAGTGATGGCATTCATGACGATTATCCAATGGTTGGAGGTCCAACCGTAATACTGGGGGATGCGGGATTGTTGTTTTTCTGAACCAGTATGGCGGCCACAACCGCCGCTCCAACCGCTACGGCAAGAATCACAAACCATTTCTTCTTCCCACTCTTGTGTGGTGACGGCTGGGGAGCATCAGTCTGACTGACGGCAGCAGGTGAGCCGCCATTCTGAGCACTGGCAAATGCATTCGGTTCTATCTGAGTCCACATGACGCAGAGAACAACAGAAAGGACTATCGTCGGCTTCCAACTGGCATGTGCTTTCATCATGGCTTCTCCTAATCTGCAAACACGGACAAATCCGGCGACTATGGCAGCGGGAACGACTTTTGTGCGGAATTCCCCATGCTGTTTCGCAACTGGACGCCCACAGTTCCGTGGACGGTTCCGGAAATAGAAAATGGCAATTGCAACGTGCTCAGGCCTCCAAACACGGAATCGCCATTGAACCAGGCGTCGAAGAGCGACCGGACGTCGAAGGTCATTGTGGCCCCTGAAGCCGAGCAACCCGGAACAGAACCGCAATTGAGCGTCACTGCCGGCGACGTATTGAACGTCAAACCCAGTTGTGTGACCTCGCGTGATGTCGACAACAGATGGATCAGGACGGCAAATCCATTCTGAGTACTGGTCTCCACACTTTGAATGAGCGGGGCCTGCCTTGGAATTGTCAGACTGGAAGCCAGGCTGCTCGACGGTGAAATCGTGGTCTGCACCGTCCCAGCCTGGAGTGTTCCACTGAAGCTGAGAGTTCCTGCTACCGTACCAGCCTGAAATCCGACCGGACCTGCAGCGCTATTTCCGCCAATGAGCGCCTGCAGAGTGTTGGCTGGAATCACAAAGGTTGTCTGACGGCCACCGGAAGCAAACTGAAGAGCCGGGTCATCCCGCGGTATTGCAGCATTCGGGGAAAAGCCCACCGTCAGTTCGCCGGCCACGTCGTGAGGAAATGCCGTCGATAGAGTCAGTCCCAATGTGGCCTGAGATCCTGCACGAATCGGCGATGGATTAATGACGAATATAGGCACAGGAGTTGGTGCAACCGCAATCACGTCGGCGGCGGAATCATTGGAAGGATTCACATCACCAGCGGTGGCAACCGAGATCGCGTGTACAACGGCGGGAACCGCGGCACTGGAAACCGCGACTGCGATATCCAGGGTCGTCGACTCGCCGGCCCCAAGGGTCCCGGAATGGACGCAAGTCACCGCTTGTCCCGCGGCCGCGCACGACCATACAACTCCGCCGCCAGAGGCATAGGCGAATCCGGACGGCAAAGCATCCGAGATCGTTATGACGCCGGTTGTTGGCAGAAGACCCACATTGCGGACGAGGATGTTGTAGCTTTCGTCAAAGCCGACTCCAAATTTCTGCGCATGCGTGCTGGAAATGGCGAGGTCTGGAAACGGTACGACAACATGGATTCTTGCCGGAGTACTGGTCCCATTAATGGTCGTAACCGTTACATCATGCGCCCCCAACAACGCGCCGGGAGAAATCGTAAACGTGGCCGCCGCCGACGTCGAACTCGTCACTGCGACGTTGCTTACAGTAATCTCGCTTCCCGCATCGACGAATAGGTCGCTGGCAAACCCAGTGCCGATCAAGGTCATTAAAACGCTCGTACCCGGAACACCGACTGGTGGAGCCAGCAGGGTCAGCGCCGGAGGCGGATTTACAGTAAACGTGATTGCATTGCTGGTTCCAACGGAGGTTGTAACGGTGACGTTGTGTGCGCCAGGAACGGCGGCCGCTGCAATAGTGAATATCGCCGTTGCCAGTGTCGGGCTGACCAGGGTCAGGTTGCTCACCGTGATATCGGCAATGGGATTGATCACCATGGAAGAATCAAAATTAGCGCCGTTCAGACTCACCTGGACAACGTTTCCTCGTCGACCCGAGTCTGGAGCGACGCTACTGATGATCAATCCGAACTCGACCCTTCGAATGCGATTGCCGTCCGTGATAAAGAGGTTGCCGGCCGCATCCGCGGCGATACCCGAAATACCGTAGAATTCTGCGAGCGTGGACAGTCCGCCATCCCCGGCGGTACCGTCTCCGCCGCCGCCTGCCACAGGACTGTAGACACCAGCAGGAGTAATCTTAATGACGGGACCGTAACTGCCGCCGTAGAAGAGGTATATATTGCCGCTGGAATCCGCAGCGATGCCGGACGTTGGATCACAGCCGAAATCCTTGGCAAAAAATACAATACGGCTCACGCCATCCGGCGTCACCTTGCGAACGGTAATGTTGTAGGAATCGAAAGACTCGGAGCCGAAGGTGGCAATATAAAGGTTACCGATCGCATCGACGGCAATGCCATCCCTGTTGAAGTGTCCGACATATATAGTGCTGATCACTCCCCCTGTCGTCACCTTACGGACGCGGCCGTTTCCGGAATCCGCGATGTACAGGTTGCCTGCCGCATCCAAAGTCATGCCTGAACCGGAGGAAAACGAAGCAGAAGTGGCCGGGCCACCATCTCCGCTAAAACCCGAAATGCCGTTGCCGGCAACAGTTCGGATCACACCATCTGGAGTGACTCTGCGGATGTGGTTGCTGAAGTCGGCGATGTACAGATTTCCTGCAGCATCCACGGCAACGCTGTACGGGCTACTCAAGCGGGCATCGGTGGCCGCACCGCCATCACCGCTAAAACCCGAAATGCCGTTGCCTGCAACGGTGCTGACGACGCGACCAGGAGTCACTTTGCGGACGCGGTTGTTTCCGGCGTCGGCGATGTACAGGTTGCCAGCGGCATCCATGGCAATGCCTAACGGGGAATCGAACAGCGCGGCAGCGGCTGGGCCGCCGTCCCCACTGAAACCGAACGTGCCGTTGCCGGCAGCCGTCCAGATTACACCATCCAATGTCACCTTACGGACGCGGTTGTTGCCAGTGTCTGCGATATACAAATTGCCGATCGCATCGATGGCAAGGTCCCGGGGGATAGAAGAGAACTGGGCGGAAATGGCGCTTGCGCCGTCCCCCCTAAATCCAACGGTGCCATTACCGGCAACGGTCTGGATCACACCATCCAGAGTGACCTTACGGATGCGGTTGTTACCGCTGGAACTGAAAGCGGGATTGGAGGTGAGGATATATAAATTGCCTGCAGCGTCCAAACCGATGCCTTCCGGCCTCTCGAGCTGGGCAGAGGTGGCGAGTCCGCCGTCTCCACTGAAACCATGCGCACCATTTCCAGCAAAGGTCTGGATCACACCGTCCTGGGTGATTCTGCGGATGCGATTGTTAATGCTGTCGGCGAGGTACAGGTTGCCGGCAGAGTCGGTAGCAATGCCACTTACACCCCAGATCTGGGCGGAGGTGGCGAGTCCGCCGTCACCGCTATAACCGTACGTACCGTTACCGGCAACAGTCTGGATCACTCCATCCAAGGTGACTTTGCGGATGCGATTGTTATTGCCAT
>Ga0184628_10000438_pt1 | contig 23055 bp, 23 predicted proteins | sample PLM4_5_b1_FD_133149 | JGI IMG/M metagenome (GOLD analysis project Ga0184628, IMG submission 133149) | Groundwater sediment microbial communities from an aquifer in East River, Colorado, USA - PLM4_5_b1 | ecosystem: Environmental > Terrestrial > Soil > Riparian zone | place: USA: East River... | reverse complement strand
CCGTCTCCTGAAGGGAGAGGGTGCCGCGAAGCGGCGGGTGAGGGGTGAAGATAAGCATCTTTTCACCCCTCACCCGGCCCTTCGGGCCACCCTCTCCCTTCAGGAGAGGGACGCACGAATACAGGTCTCAATTATTTCAAATCGACTGAAACCCGCACTCTGCGTGGTGTCTCGCTGAACTGTTCTTTCCGTCTTGGACAGGGATTGTCTGTGACCGCGCCTACAACGGGGCGATGAACAGCTATAATCCCAGCGCATGATTTCTCAATCTTACAAACCCAGAAAAAAGTTCATGGAACTGGCCATCGACGAAGCCAAACGAGCGGGTGATCGAGGCGATTATCCGATTGGCGCCGTCATCACGCGACTGACCGGCAAGCGCGAGGTCGTGATTGCGAGTGCGGGCAATCGCGTGAAAACGTCGGGGTCCAGTATCAAGCATGTCGAACTGGAGACGCTCAAGTACGTCTCCAGCGGTTATGGCCGCTACCTGACGGATTTCATCCTCTACTCGACGCATGAGCCCTGTGCCATGTGTGCCGGCGCGTGCGTCTGGTCCCGGATTGGTGCGGTAGTCTTCGGAGTGTCTCAGGAAGACATCGCCGCATATGGCCGCAAGCGCGGCACCGATTATTACAAGTGGCGCGCCTGTCTGATTCCATGCGAGTTTGTTTTCGAGAAGGGCAATCATTCCATCCCGGTGACCGGCGGGTTTCTTCGGAAGGAATGCCAGAAACTGTTCAGTTACAGACCGCCCGAGTAACGAGACATTCAAAGAGCACAGCACGGAGGAGTGGAATGACCTTCAAAATGACCAGCACCACATGGATTGTCGCAGCGGCGATGTTACTCCTGCTGTCGTTCTGTATGTTTGTGCTGGGACCGATAGTCCTTCTCCTGACGATTGGCGCACTTGTCCTGACGCTGATTATTTTGCCGATACTGCTGCTCACTGGGAGACGCCAGCGAGCGAGCCGGCTTCTCATCGCATGGGGATTCTATCTGCCCGCCTACGTGATGATCTCGACTGGAATCACAATGGCAGGTGCCGACAACGAACCGAATTTTCCGATCGGAAAGGAAATCTGTGCGGACGCGGGTTGTTTCGCCGTAGACAGGATTGACAGCTCCACCGTCTCATCGGAGACGACCTATACGGTCTACTGGCACCTTTCCAGTAACGACAAACAGATGACAAAACATTTTCCCGGGAAGGGACTGGAGCTCTACATGTTCGATAATCGCGGCCGTAAGTTCGGGCTCACGGGAAATGCCAATCCGGACCCGCTGGACGTCACGATACCGGCCGGCGAAACCGTGAGCCGGTCGATGTCATTTCGCGTTCCTGCCGACGCGAATGAGCTCTACCTGACCGCAAAGTACCGTCCACTCACATTCCAGAGTCTGCTTCCCGGCGAACTATCGCTGATGCCGCACCGGCCAGGGAAGATGATTCGAATCCTTTAGCCTCGGCCTCGCATGAAACTTCCTTACGCATTGTCTGTGCTGCTCGTCGTGCTTTCCGCGTGTGGCGCAAGGAATCCGGAGTCAACCATCAAAAAGGAGGCGGCCGTGAGCCCTCAGCTTCCAGAGTTCGACAGTTTTTGGAATTACGACGATCCCGCCGGCACCGAAGCAAAGTTTCGTGAGCTGCTTCCCCAGGCGCAGGCAGCCGGCGATCCCGGTTATCTCGCGGAACTGCTGACGCAGATCGCGCGCACACAGGGACTTCAGCAGAAATTTGCCGACGCGAATGCGACCCTGGACCAGGCAGACGCATTAATCCAGCCGGACCATCCGGAGATGAAGACTGCGCGAGTGCGGAGTCTTCTGGAGCGGGGACGAGGATTGAACTCAGCGAAAAAACCTGAAGAATCGATTCGATACTTCAAGGATGCCTTGAAACTGGCCGAGGACGCGGGTCTCGAGTTTTATGCTGTGGACGCCGCGCACATGCTGGGAATCGCAGCGAAAGGCGAAGAGTCGCTGCGCTGGAACGAAGAAGCGATCCGATTGTCGGAAGCCGCCAAAGATCCACGAGCGAGGCGATGGCTCGGGCCGCTGTATAACAACACCGGGTGGACGTATTTCGACATGCGCCGTTATGACGATTCATTGAAGATGTTTCAGAAGGATCTCGCCTTCCGCACTCCGTCGGGGAACAAGGTCGAGATCGGTATCGCACGATGGTCTGCGGCGAAGGTGCTTCGCTATCTCGGGCGCGTCGATGAGGCACTGAAGACCCAGATGGAGCTGTTGGCGCTGCCGGAACTCAAGGGTGGCGATAACGAAGGCTACACTCAGGAAGAAATCGGTGAATGTCTGACTCTTCTTGGCCGCCAGGCCGAAGCCGTTCCACACTTTGCCATCGCGTGGCAACTTTTGCATGAAGATCCCTGGCTCAAGCGTGATGAACCGAAACGGCTGGATCGGCTGAAGAGGCTCGGCGAAGTGAAATAATCTGAGGAGACATTCATGAAAGAGAAACTTCAATTCGTACGGCTGCCGATTCTTTTGTTCGTCATTTTCTTTATTGGCCGGCTGGTTCTGGGCGCCGCATTGGGCGTCAGCAAGGAGTCTTACGATCTGGCAAATCGATTGTTCTCCATGGTCGTTCTGCAGGTTCATGTCGGATTGCTCTGGGGGGCGGTAGGTCGAAGGTATCGCGGATATGGAATTGGCGGCTCGATTACTGCCGTCGTCCTCGCTGTACTCGTTTCACAGATCCTGGTTTTCGCCGGGACGGCATTTTCTTACCTTGCGGGCGTGGATACATTCTTCACTTTTCCCGAAGCCCTCAATCAGACGGCGGCCGTGGGCTTCGGCCCCGCGATGATCGCACGCACCGCGACGCTTATCGGGAACTGCGTCTTCGGCGCGATTGCCGGCGCGATCGGTTGGGCGCTGGGTGGCCTTCTTCCGCGAATGAAGTGATCGAACTGGAACGGGAACGTTCGTTCCCAGGGCGGCGAGAGTCTTCTGTTTCCTTTGAAGTGAATCCAATGTTTCGGCTGGGACGAACTGGCGTTGGACTGGCCAGCTCGCGGATAGCTTCGAATATCTCACCAATCGTCTCATCGTGATTCTGATACTGCAGCTGCAGTGCGTCGACTTTTTCTGCAAGTTCTCTATAAATCTGCAGCGATTCGCGCAATGCAATGAAGGCTCGTACGACTTGAATGCTTGTCTGGACCGCAAGAACGCTATTCAGAACGTTGGCAGCCATAAGGACGCCGTGTTCCGTAAACGCATACGGAAGCTTCCGTCGTCCGCCCCAGCCTGAACTTGATGTCGCATTTTGCGACATCAAGTTGGAGAACTCCTCTGGCGTCAGATGAAAGGCGAATTCCTCGGGGAACCGACTTCTGTTGCGCCGAACCTGTTCGTTGAGTCGGCGTGTTGTCACGCAATACAGGCTTGCAAGGTCGCTATCGATCATGACTCTCTGGCCCCGAATCAAGTGGATACGCTCGCGTAGCATTTGAAGAGAGATCGTGGAGTCGAACTGCTTTTGCCTTGGTGATCGACGCATGGCGCTCTAGCTAATGCAATCGTTGAACCACGTCCAGTTAGCCGCGAATCGCCAGGTTATCCGCTGGCCCCCCATGAATTTCGGTGAAAATGCGATCTTGTTTGCCAAGAATTCGGCGACTTCGAACTCGGTTTCCCGCAGAATCTGCTCAGCGGGCGGCGCGGTTTTTCTTCAGACGCTCATCGACCAGGCTGACGATCTCATCAAGCACTCCGGACTGCAGTCCCTTTTGCGCCGCAATCCGACGCACGAGACAATCCACGCGCTCGATGTTTGCGGCGCCGCCAAAAAGTGCGCGAGCAGCGGAGGAAGGTTTGCCAAGACCTTCGGCGGCCTTGGCGTATTTTTCGAAAGGAACCAGGTCTTCGACATCGGCGCCAAGACCGATACACAGCTTCGACACCCAATCGTAGATCTCCCGCGATTTGCCGATGTCTCCATGCACCGCATCCTGGATCGGTATCATGTCGTCTTTCCGGATGCAGCGATAGTTGCCCGTCATCAGCATCGGCCACTTCGCCAGCGGCACGAAAATGGAATCGTGCACCTTGAGCTTCACTGGAATTTCAATGGGGCCACTGCCCGCATCGTAACGGGCTGCGTCGATGTCGGCTTCGAGATTGCGCAACACCGCGGTCGGCCCGTCGGCATCGAATCGCGCAGCTTTAAAATTCGTGGGCAGTCCCACTTGAAGGACATTTTTGGGCTGGTCTGGAGGTCGAAACGCCTGGGGATCCGGACTGGCCAGCGTCGTGAGCTTTGGATCGAATCCTTCCCACACTCCTGGATCGGCATAGCAGGCGATCAGCGCATCCGTCGATAGTCCCGGAATGCGTTGAAGGTAGGGGAGCGGTGGCATGTTCATGATCGCCAGGCACGGTTTTCGCGATTTGCCCACACGGCCCATCAGCTCTCGGACGCCCTGCGAGCCGTACTGGGCTTCCTGCATGCCGAGCACAATCAAGTCGAACTTGCCGGGATCGATATTCTCCGGCGAACTTGCAGACAGCTGGCCAGGCAGACCCTTCGACGAAATATCCAGCAGGCCTTCGCGGCCTTTGATTGGAAAACGAACCACGCTTCCATCGCGGTTGATCAGGTCGGCGGTCGACTTCGTGCAGATCAGTGTCACATCGTGTCCGGCCATCAGCAGTTTGGTGCTGAACAACGAGCCATACGAGGCCCCGAGAATGAGTACGTTGGTTTTCATTTTAGATGGCACCTTGCTGACGCGCGGCGCTGATCTCGGCATCGCTCAAACCGAGAACGGTTTTGAGAACCTCGTCGGTATGCTCGCCAAGCAGTGGAGACCGGCGAACGTCTGACGGTGAATCCGAAAGCTTGATGGGATTGCCGACGGTCAGGTATTTCCCGCGAGTCGGATGATCGACCTCGACCACGGTTCCGGTGTTTCGAAGGGCAGGTTCCTCGGCGATCTCTTTCATCGAAAGTATCGGGCCGCAAGGCACGTTCACGGCATTGAGTTTGGCCATGACTTCCATTTTGCCCATCGTCATCGTCCATTTCTCGATTTCCGCAAACACGAAGTCCAGCTTGGGCAGCCTAGCCTCGGGCGTGTTGAACTCCGGATCTTCGAGCCAGTCCGCATGGCCGATGATTTTCGCCAGAGCAGGGAAGGCCTGAGCCTGCGTGATGACGTATTGATACGCATCCGGATCCGTCTCCCATCCCTTGCATCGCACGATCCAACCGGGATGTCCTCCACCCGAAGCGTTGCCGGCACGCGGCACCGCAGCACCGAATGTGCCATTGGGATATTGCGGATATTCCTTCAGCGGACCATGAGCGAGACGCTGCTGATCCCGCAATTTCACTCGGCACAGATTCAGCACGGCATCCTGCATGGCGACCGTCACGCGCTGTCCGCGTCCGCTTTTTTCCCGATGCAGCAGGGCCGCAAGAATTCCCGCAACCAGATGAATGCCGGTGCCGGAATCGCCAATTTGAGAACCGGTGACCATGGGAAACCCTCCGATTTCACCAGTTGTCGACGCCGATCCGCCCGTGCACTGGGCGACGTTTTCGTACACTTTGCAGTCTTCGAAGGGACCCGGGCCGAAGCCCTTCACCGAGGCGTAGACCATTCGCGGATTGATCTGCTGGATCTTCTCCCATGGGAATCCCATCCGATCGATGGCGCCGGGCGCGTAATTCTCGACCATCACGTCGCATTTTTCGATGAGCTGCGTGAAGATTTTCTTGCCTGCTTCGGTTTTGGGATTCAGCGTGATGCCGCGTTTGTTGCTGTTGAGCATGGTGAAGTAGAGGCTGTCTGCGCCCGGAATGTCGCGGAGCTGGAGACGCGTGGGATCGCCATCGCCCGGCTTCTCAATCTTGATGACGTCGGCGCCGAACCACGCCAGAATCTGAGTGCAGGTCGGACCCGACTGCACGTGAGTCATATCCAGGACCCGAATACCCTCCAGAGCTTTTCCCATGGTCTCCCTCTTCTTCGAACAGGTTGAAATCAGTCGTCGATGCGGACCGACAATTCTACCTTTGAAGGAAAGTTTTGAGAACCCTTTCATGCGACAATCGTCCGCATGAAAGCATGGATCATTGAGCGTTTCGACGGTATCGACAAGCTGAAGCTCACCGACGTGACAGACCCGAAACCCGCAGCAGGCGAGGTTCTTCTGCGACTTCATTTCGCCGCGCTGAACCCGGCCGACCGGTACCTGGCGCAGGGAGAATATCCGGCGAAGCCGCCGATGCCGCACATCCTTGGGCGTGATGGGAGCGGTGTGATTGCCGATGTGGGCGTCGGCGTTCAAGGTCATGCCGTTGGTCAGAAGCGCGCGATACTTCGTGGCGACATGGGTGTTTCCCGCTGGGGAACATTTGCCGAACTGGTTACCGCGCCCGCCGAGTCCCTCATTGAAATTCCGGATGGTTGGACCGAAGAGCAGGCCGGCAGCGCATCGCTGGTTTACGTCACAGCATTTCAGGCGCTGACCCAATGGGAGGACTTGCCGGCCCAGGCCGTCGTGCTGGTCAGCGGCGCTTCGGGCGGTGTGGGTGTGGCAAGCACTCAGCTGGGCGTGGCCATGGGGCATACGGTCATAGGGTTATCTCGCGGGTCGGAGAAGCATGCGACGCTCAAGTCATTGGGCTCCGGGCTGGTGCTCGATCCGGCGGATCCGGGGTGGCGAAAGTCGTTGGCGGAATTTCTTGGCAAACGCAAAGTCGATCTTGCGATCGACAGCGTGGGAGGCACGCTCTTCCCCCAATTGATCGCAACTCTGGGAGACCGCGGACGTGTCAGCGTCGTCGGCCGGCTGGCGGGCGAAGTGCCGCAGTTCAACACCGCGACATTGTTCTTCCGGCGAATTCGAATCGGTGGAGTCGCTGTTGGAGCGTATACGAATCAGGAGAGCCGCCAGGCGTGGGACGCTTCAGTAAACCTGCTGAGCAAGACGGGAGCGCGTCCTCTCATCGATCACGTCTTTCCATTCGACCAGCTTCCGGCAGCTTTCGACCGGCTCGCCCATGGTCCGATGGGAAAAGTGCTCGTGAAGGTATGATCGGGAAATCGAAAATTTCGAAAACGGACGATTTCTCAGCTCAAATCCAAAATCAGAAATTTAAAATCCGAGGGACCCGGATTTCAAATTTCTGATTTTGGATTTGAGCTGAGAAATCGTCCGTTTTCGAAATTTTCGATTTCCCGATTCCCTGAAGAGCTGTTCATTTCTTATCCAGCTTCAACGAAACCGAATTAATGCAGTAGCGCATCCCCGTGGGCTTGGGCCCATCGTTGAACACATGCCCAAGATGCGCGCCGCAGGCGCTGCAGATGGCTTCGGTTCGGACCATCCCATGGCTGCGATCTTCGTCGGTTGCCACACTCTCCGAATCGATGGGCTGATAGAAGCTGGGCCATCCGGTGCCCGAATCGAATTTCGTGCTCGAATCGAACAGTTCATTGCCGCAGGCAACGCATTTGTAGACTCCCTTTTCCTTCGAATGCGTGTATTCGCCCGTGAACGCCCGTTCGGTGCCTTTCTCGCGGCAGACGTGAAACTGCTCCGGAGAGAGGGTCTTCTTCCAATCCTCGTTTGTCTTTTCCACTTTCTTCGTCATGGCGTTGTTTTGAAAGTTCCTTTCGCTTTTGCGATGGGCGCGAGCGTCGGATAAAACTGGACGAACGTGTTGTCGACCGCGCCATTTGCAGAATGGCACGCCTGGCATCCCGCAGTGTCCGGCATCGGTCTTGCCGATGCGGCCGCTCCGCCGAATCCAAAGAATGCCCACTTCTTGGGGAACCGCTTTTCGTCCTTTACTTCCACCTCGACGGCAGTGATCTGATCCTGGAAGTGGCCGCCATTATTGATGGAACCCTTCGTTGCCGCCGATCGGATTTCGAGGACGAACATTGTTTTGTCCGGCCAGGTGCCTGTAGTGAGGAACGACTTGTAGGCGGCCGGCGTGACGAAGACGTTGTCGAATAGCGGATTGGCCGGATTGGCGCTTGCCGCCGGACCGTAGGTCATTCCGAGTCCGGAACTGAGATAAATCCACTCGCGATAGTTTTCCGGCCGCATGAGCTGTCCGTCGTCTGTGTAACGCGGCTCGATGGTGGATTGAGCGGACGCGGTCAGGCACATCACCAGGAGTCCGGCAACAAAGAGGGTTTTCATGGCTGCCAAGAATATCAGAATTCCCGGCTCGGCCAATATGCGTACTAAAATCGCAGGCTGGAGGAAATGGAGTGCAATATTCAAAACTTGGCGATACCGGCTTGATCGTTTCCCGTCTCGCTTTCGGTGCGATGACGTTTGGTGTCGGCACCGGCCCTTTTGCCGCTGTCAGTAAGGTGGATGAAACGAATTCCGCAACGATGGTCGGCATGTCGCTCGACTCCGGAATTAATTTTTTCGATACCGCAAATGGCTACTCCAATGGGCAGTCGGAGACGATGCTGGGTAAGCATCTGGGCGCTCGCCGCAAGGATGTCGTTGTGGCTACCAAGGTGGGATTCCGGACGAGTCCGGCTTTGGGTGATGCGGGTCTTTCGCGGACACACATTCTCGCAGCCTGCGACGCAAGCCTCCGCCGGTTGGGCACGGACTATATTGATTTGTACATTGTGCATCGCGAAGACCGGTTCACTCCCATTGAGGAAACCATCCTGACTCTGGACTCGCTCGTGCGTGCGGGGAAGGTGCGATACATCGGCTATTCCAACTGGTCCGCATGGAGGGCGGCGACCGCACTGCAGCTTCAGAAAGCGAATGGACTCTCGCAATTCTGCAGCGGCCAGATGCACTACGCCTTGACCGGACGCGATGTGGAGCACGACGTCGTACCGTTCATGCAGCATGCCGGACTGGGCATGACGGTATGGAGCCCTCTGGCCGGTGGGTTTTTGAGCGGCAAATACACGCGAGAAAATTTGAAGAATCCGGAAAACCGTCTGTCCGGGTTTGACCTGTTGCCGTTCGATAAGGAGATGGGATTCAAGCTTGTCGATCGCCTTCGCGAGATCGGGAAAGCGCATAACGGAAGCGTGGCCCAGGTGGCCCTCGCGTGGCTGCTGAGCAAGCCGGTGGTGTCGAGCATTATCGTAGGAGCCAGCAAGACGCACCAGCTTGAGGACAATCTCGGTGCATTCAACGTCGGCCTCACGGGAGCCGAGATCGCCGAACTCGATTCACTCACAGCTCCTGCCCCGCAATATCCCGGCTGGTTCAGCGAGCGAACCGTCGATCCAGTTCACAAGAAAGCGCTGTCTGAATAAGTGTCAGGGAGCTATGAGGATACAGAACAGGGAATTTGTCGTTTGTCATTAATCAATTGTCATTTGTCATTTGCGGTGGCGCTTCGCGCAGTTATTTTTAACTGATGTCGCGCCGTAGGCGCATCCGAAAATGACAAATGACAATTGATTAATGACAAACGACAAATTCCCCGTTCTGTATCCCCATAACTCCCTATTTCTCGAGGCGGCCGATTGAGGAATCTCGCGCTTCCTGAATTGTTCGCTCCGCATCGGCCTTGAGGATGAATCCGGCGCGAAGGTTTTCGTTTGTGGCTTTCTCCACTGCGCTCACGTAGGCGCCGTGCGTGGGGTACAGTTTGTTGAGCATCGAAATGTCGAAGGGCTTGTAATATCCCCATCGCGCGCAGGCGCCCGGCCCGGTGTTGGTACCCATGTTGACGGCGGTCGGAACCACGACTTCGGCAAGGCGAATCCCGCCCAGCGCCATTCCATTCGCGTCCCTGGATATGACGATTTGATTCCCGCTGCCTGTTGTTGCCAGCGGCGGTGCGGCAGGCGGCGGTGTCTTCTTCTCCACCCATCTCACGAGCATGTCCAACGCACTGGCGATGACATATTGGGCCGGTACCCGGGTTCCAACCGTCGGTACGCCACAGGTTGGCGCCATGGCGGCTTCTGACGACGTGCCGATGTCGCGGAGCTCCAGTGGCTCGCGGCTCTGACGCAGATGGTGATCCACGTGCGATGTGCCCGCGATTTCCCATGCGTGAAACAGGTTGGTATTCGGCTGGCGGGCATTGGCCTCGCCGGATCCGACATCATATTCGGTCGAAATCTTCCAGACAGGAGCATTGAGATCAGTACGGATTTTCTGATTCAGCGAGGAGAGCAGAACGAATCCGTCGTAGACCATCGCAAGAGGATTGATGGAGTTCACATAGGTAGAGAGTCGATTCGCGGATTGAGATTCTCCAATGGCGAACACATGCCGGGGCTTCAGCCCTCCGAGGATATCGACGCTGCCGGGAGCTTTGATCGCCTGGCCCGCCTGAGAAAAGATGTCGTAGGAAAGTGCGTCGCCCATGACAGTTCCGCCGTGGGTTACGTCCAGGGTTCCGTAACGATCGTTGCTGAATTTCTTCAGCGCGGTGATTCCAGCGTTCTGTGCGGAAATGCCGACCCAGATGTACCCATCGCGGATCATGTGCTCCCACGCAAAGAACCACATGTTCTCCGCGTCGAAGTTATTCGTGACATTGTCCCATTCGATCAACACCGTTCCATTGAATCGTTTGGTATCGGCCGGCCGGCGTACAACAACCCGCGTCTTGTACGGATGGCCGCCGTCGATAACGGTGCCGGTGGTCTGCGGCTGCGTGGTGTATCGGTTTGCCGTGCCCTCGATGAAGAATTCCTCTTCGATGTAGCCTTGAATGGCAAGCTCGTGATTCGTCGCGAAGAACGTGTAGTTGTGCGCGGCGATTCCGGGAATTCCCGGTGAGGCAATGGGGCCGGTCACAGTCGGATTCGGCACAGCGCCGGAGGCTACGGCCGCTGCAAGACCGAACAGAACAAGAACACTGCATACCATCTTTTTCATAAGAGATCTCCGTGATGGCTTTGACTTATAGCCACGCCGTCATGGAACTTCAAGGAGTTTCAGAAAATGGGTCTTTTCCGAGCGGAAGTCCGTATACCCATTGTTATGATTCTCGCGGCCTCCATGAATCCGGACACCTTCAGTACCCAGGACGATTCGATCGCGCGGCTCCAGCGAGGAGAACTCGAAGTCCTGGGCTCCATCATGGCCCGGTATCAGCATCGCCTGTATCGATTCCTTCACAGACTGCTTCAGGATCCCATTGCCGCCGATGACGTGTTTCAACAGACCTGGTTGAGGGTCATTGAAAAGATCGGCCGATATGACGCGCGCCGGCAATTCGATGCGTGGCTGTTCTCCGTGGCGCGAAATCTCGCGATCGACTACCTGCGGTTGCGCCGGAGCAGCAGCCTCGATGCCCCGGATGAATCCGGAATTGCTCCCATCGATCGGCTTGAATCCGTCGGGCAGAGCCAGCTCGAGACGCTGCTGGAATTTGAACGCGGCGCGGTTCTGTCTGCGGCAGTCGCAACGCTTCCGGTGATTCATCGCGAAATACTGACGTTGCGATTTGAGGAGGACATGAAGCTGGAAGAGATCGCGGAAGTTGCGGGGATTCCAATCTCGACGGTGAAAAGCCGCCTTGGCAGGGCATTGGAGAGTCTGCGCAGCAGACTGGAATTGAAATGAACACTCACGAATCGATTCGAAACATGTTGGCGCTGGCTGCGGCCGGAGCGCTTAGTCCACAGGAACAGCTGACGGTTGAAGCGCACACGCGCACTTGCGAGATCTGCCGCAGGGAGTTGGACGGGTGGTCTGTTTATGCAGCTGGTCTTCAGGGGCTGCCTCAGCCGGCCGCTCCGGCGGATCTGATTGCCCGGACGCAGGCGCGGATACTGCATGAACGCGAGGCTGCCGCCGAAAGGCGGTGGAATGGTCTGACGCTGCTCAGTCTTAGCATTTTTTCCTGGGTCGTCAGTGTTGCGTTCTGGCTGCTGGTTCGAGAATTGTCGGGCGGCATGCTCGTCGTGCTTGGAACAAATTTGGTGAATGCCGGCCCCTGGTTTTTTGTGACGTTTGCCGTGGCTTCGATTACTGCGGCAGCTACCGCGTTATTGGTTCGCAATCGTAGTGAGATAGGGAGGGTGTTATGAGCCGGTTGAGCGAAGAAATGAAGATCATTCCACGTGTGGCCCGCATCCTCGCCGTCCTTTCGCTACTGGCCGTACCCTGCTTTGTAGTGGTGTTTGTGCTGCTGAATCGACTACATGGCGACACGGGCTGGATCCCTTTCGTCGCCCTCCTGGGCCTGACCGGCATGGCGGCTATATCCATCTTTATTCTGGTCATTGGGTATATCGCCGGGGATGCGCGTCGACGAGGAATGCGGCCTGTTCTGTGGGTTCTTCTGGCGATCTTCATACCCAACGCCATCGGTATCATTTTGTATTTCATTCTTCGAGAACCCCTGCTGCAACACTGTCCGAAGTGTGGCGCCGGAGCAAACGCCGCGTTTGCATTCTGTTCGGTATGCGGAGAAGCTCTGGCGAAGTCGTGTCCGGCCTGTCGCTCTGCAGTGCAACCCAACTGGTCGCATTGCGCACGCTGCGGCACGTCCTTACCCACTGCATAGGAAATGAGGGAGAGGGTGCCGCGAAGCGGCGGGTGAGGGGTAAAGAGACGGTGCCGTTAATGTACCCCTCACCCGTCCTGACAGCCTGTCGACTGTCAGGACACCCTCTCCCTTCAGGAGAGGGATTTTTCGATCTGTTCCCGCATTTCTACCGACGGTGATCGCGATCGCGGCGGTTGTGGTCTGAGATCCAATAGCCTTCAAAATAAACCTGGCGCTCGTAGCGTGGCGCGATCCAACGAGCGCCCGGATAAGGTGGGCGAGCCCAGTATCCATTGTGCCATCTATATTTTCTTCCGTGAGGTTCCCAATATCCGTTGACCCAGACATAGGCCGGACCTGGCCGTCCTGGAAGCACGCGTACGATGCGGGGCGGTGGCGGGGGTCCGATACGGATTCCAATGGATACCGCACTGAATGCGGGTTCGCTGCAAAGCAGCATCGCGACCACCAGCCCGGAGTAAATCAGTTTCTTCATATTGCTGTCCTCCTGATTACTTGAGACTCATGCCCCGAGGCGGAGGTTTATCGATGGAACGACGGCGCCGGATGGCCAGCTTAAAATTGCGCTAAATTTCGTCGAAGTGGGGGTGGTGTCTCAGTTTGAAATAGAGCCTTTCACGACTCCCCTCCTGGAACAGGAGGGGACGGCGAGCCTGGCGAGCCGGGGAGGTAGACAAGGTCAAACAGAGAATCAGTCTGGAACTTGACCTACCACCCCGGCCTTCGGCCACCCCTCCTGTGCCAGGAGGGGAATCGGCTTGCACATTGCCAAAGGGATTTTTCTTGGTGATCCTGTACCGTTCGCGCAAAAATCCCGTCATGAAATTCCAACACAAAGTTCTCCGCTTTGCGCTTCCTGTTCTGCTTCTTGTAACGATCGCCAGCGCGCAGACCCTGCCGACCGGCGTTGAACGCCGCGCGACCATGGCGGGTATTACCGAGTACGCATATCCGAACGGGTTGCGCGTCCTGCTGCTTCCCGATGCCGGAAGCGCCACGATGACGGTCAACATGGTCTATATGGTCGGATCGCGTCACGAAGGCTACGGCGAAACGGGCATGGCGCACCTGCTCGAGCACATGAATTTCATCCTGACGACCGACGGCAGGAACATCAAACAGGAACTCACCGGCCGTGGCGCGACCTGGAACGGCACAACATCCTATGACCGCACGAACTACTACGAAACGTTCAAGGCGTCCGAAGACAATCTGAAGTGGGCGCTTGGACTCGAAGCGGATCGCATGCTCAAGATGCGTATTGAGAAGACGCTTCTCGACACCGAAATGACCGTCGTTCGCAATGAGTTCGAGCGCGGCGAAAACAGCGTGAACAACGTTCTTGCGGAGCGCGTTCTGTCGACGGCGTTTCTGTGGCACAACTATGGAAAGTCCACCATAGGATCGCGCCAGGACATCGAGAAGGTTCCCATCGACCGTCTCGCTGCCTTCTATCGGAAGTACTATCAGCCGGACAATGCCGTGCTCGTCGTCGCCGGCCCGATCGACCCGGCGAAAACTCTCACCATGATTCAGCAAAGTCTTGGTGTGATTCCGCGCCCCACGCGCAAGCTCGATGAAACCTACACGGTTGAACCGATACAGGACGGCGAACGTTATGTGGAACTGCGTCGTGTCGGTAAGGGCAAGAATCTGATGATTGCCTATCACTCTCCCGCCATGGCTCATCCCGACGCCGGCATTATTGAAGTCATGGAAGGCGTGCTGACCGGACCGGGCGGCTCCGGACGTCTGTATAAGGCGCTGGTGGAGACCAAGAAAGCGCTGTCGGTCAACATGAGCATCATGGAATTGCACGATCCCGGGCTCGTCACCGTTTCGGTGTCGCTCAACGACGAGCAGTCCGTCGACGAAGCGAAGAAGATCGTCTTCGACACCATTGCGAATCTCGTGAAGGAGCCGCCGACACGCGAAGAAGTCGATCGGGCGAGGAACTCCATTGTTCAGCGCATGGATCGCGAGTTTACCAGTTCCCAGGATCTCGCCATGAGCATGACCGACATGGTTGCATCCGGCGATTGGCGGCTGTTGTTCATGAACTATGAGGAAATCAAGCGCTCCACCGTGGAAGACGTTGTCCAGGTCGCTAAGACGTATTTCAAGGATTCGAATCGGACCGTTGGAGTATTCATTCCGGAAGCTGCTCCGGATCGCGTCAGCGTTCCCGACGCACCTTCCATGGATCAACTTCTTCGCAACTACCCAACCAGTATCAACGTCACCGATGGCGAAGTGCTGGATCCCACGCCGGCCAGCATTGAAAAACGCATCACGAGACTGAAGCTGCCCAGTGGATACAAGGTGGTTATGCTTCCGAAGGGAACCCGAGGTAATACGGTCACGGCGGAAATCAACCTTCGGTTCGGCAACGAGTCCCTCTTATCGGGCAAGGCTGCTGCTGCACAGATGGCAGGCGCGTTGTTGATGCGGGGCACCAGCACCATGAGCCGTCAACAGATTCAGGATGCGATGCAGAAGATCAACGCGCGGATCGGCATCAGTGGAGGACTCAGCGGCGCAAGCGCCTCCATCGATACCACCGCGGAAAATCTGATACCTGCCATCCGGCTTGCCGTTCAGATTTTACGGGATCCCGCATTTCCAGAATCGGACTTCGAACAGATTCGAACGCAGCAACTGGCTGCCATCGAACGCGGCAGGACGGAACCGGGTTCGCTTGTAACCGAAGCCATTCAGGCCAACCTGAGCCCGTTTCCACGCAGTGACGTTCGTCATTCCCGAACCATGGATGAGCAGGTGGAGGATTTGAAAAAGGTCACGCTCGAAGACGTAAAGGCGTTTTACAAACAGTTCTATGGCGCCTCAAACGGCGAGCTTGTCGTTGTTGGAAAGTTCACGCCCGATGAAGTCCGCAGGGCTGCCGAAGAAACACTGGGATCATGGGCGAGTCCGAGCCCGTACGCGCGCATCGCGTCCAAAGCGCTTCCGGTAACGCCAATCAACCGGAAGATCGAAACCCCGGACAAGGAGAACGCGCAGTTCAATGCCGGGTTGCGTATTTCCATGTCGGATACCGACCCGGATTATCCTGCCATGGTTGTAGCGAATTACATGTTCGGCGGATCGATTTCTTCACGCCTTGCGGATCGTATCCGCAATCGGGAAGGATTGAGCTACAGCGTCAGTTCGTCTTTCAGCGCTCCGGCTGTCGGTGATGCGGCGTTGTTTTCGGCCGCGGCCATCAGCAATCCGAAAAACACCCCGGCGGTGGAGGCGAGTTTTCGCGACGAGCTGACGAAGACTCTTGCCAGTGGCTTCACGGCTGCCGAGCTCGCCGATGCGAAGAAATCCATTCGCGATCAGCGTATCGTGAGCCGCTCCAGCGATGGCGGGTTGCAAGGGCTTATCATGACACGCGAACAGCTGGATCGAACGCTGGCCTGGGATGAGCGGATCGATGCGGCCATCGACGCGCTGACACTCGATCAGGTCAACGCGGCATTCCGGAAGCGCGTGAACGTCGCGGGCGTCTCCATCGTCAAGGGCGGCGACTTCAAGAAAGCCGGCGTCCTCCAGTAAGAAAAAGGGGCCAGACGGGTTATTCCCCTTTTTTCTGCGGAAAAAAGGGGAATAACCCGTCTGGCCCCTTTTTCTTACTGCGGGAAGTCTTCGGGACCCATCATCTGGCGCACTTCGGTTTCGCCGTTCCAGCCGGGCCAGTATTTCTTGTGAAGCTCCATGAAATGGACGGCGGCTTTGACAGCCTCTTCTTTGGATTTCAATTCAAACTGGGCATAGCCGCCAATGACTTCCTTTGATTCCGCGTAGGGTCCGTCCGTCACGGCGATCTTCCCGTTCGACAGCTTGACGCGGGCTCCCTTGGACGTTGGCGCCAGACCTCCGGCTCCAATCATGATGCCGGCCCTGGTTTCCTCTTCGCTGAGTTTATTAATGGCATCCATCAATTCCTTCGGTGGAAACCCCTGGTTTTCCGCGTGTTTCACGATCATCATGAATTTCATAGTCCGATCTCCTTAAGTTCTGATTTGGGAACCCGCATGAACCCTGGGCTCTATCCCATTGTCGAATGACAGGGTGAGATATCGACAGCATCGCAAAATATTGTTGCACGTCAATTTCTGCTGGCCCTTTAGGCGGAATAGGAGAAAAATCCTGCCATGAAAAGCCGCAAACCCCTGGTTCCGCTCATTGCTTCATGCTTCATCCTGCCGGCATTGTTGCTGGCCGCCCAGTCCGGGGCTACTCCACGCGAGCAGATGATTGGGTACCTGAATGGAATTGCAAAGACGCAGCTGGAAGCTCGGAGCTCTGTTATCGCGGGAGTCCGCAGCCGCGTCGACGCGGACCGGCGGAAAGTGGAGGTTCGAGAGAGGATCCTTCGCCTGATCGGCGGACTGCCGGAGGTCGAGGGCCGGTTGCCGTGAGGGAATTCCACAAGTCGACTGCCGATGGCTTTCGCGTTGAACGCATCGCGTATGAAAGTCAGCCGGGATTCTGGGTGACCGCAAACCTTTATGTTCCCGAAGAAGGCAGTGGGCCGTTTCCTGCGATCGTTCTCGCTCCGGGACACGGAGTTGGCGGTAAGTCCGAGAATTGGAACTGGGGAGGAAATTTCGCCCGGAACGGAATCATGGCGCTGGCCTACGATCCCATCGGTCAAGGTGAACGGTTGCAGTACTTCGCCTCCGATCAGGGGAAATCCATAATTGGAAATCCGACCGGCGAGCACGGCGAAGCCAACATCGGCCCCATGCTGATCGGAGATAACATTGCCCGCTACATGGTGAATGACGCGATGCGAGGCGTCGATTACCTGACTTCTCGCAAGGATGTGGATGTGACGCGCATCGGCGCCTTCGGCTGTTCTGGTGGAGGAACATCGACGGCATATTTTGCCGCACTCGACGATCGCGTGAAGGCGGCGGCATCGGCCTGCTACATCACTTCATTCAATGAGCTGCTCGCGTCGCCGACGGGCGCTCAGGATGCCGAACAATCCATTCCGCATTTCATCGCGGAGGGTTTGGATTTTGCCGACTGGGTCGAAGCTTTCGCTCCAAAGCCTTACGCCGTCATTTCCACAATGGACGATATGTTTCCGTTTGAAGGCGCGCGCCGGACCGTGGAAGAAGCGAAGCAGTTCTATGCCGCCTACGCCGCAGAAGATCGCGTTCACTGGATCACCGGACCCGGTGGCCATGGGAATCTTGGTCCAGTCTCGCCGGCAATCATGAAATTCTTCACAGTGAATCTAAAGGGCAGCAGCGACGAGCCTTCGTTCACCTCTATTCGAATGCCGACACCAACGGCGACAGCCGTGACGAATAGCGGTCAGGTATCGACGGAATTTCGGGAACCTTCCAGCGTTTATTCTCTGAATCGCAAACGGGCAGAAAGTCGAATGGCGAAACAAACCGAATGGACCTCGAAAAGCGATGTGCCGCCGCTTCAGTCGCGGCTGCGCGCCGATATTCGCTCATTGACCGGTGCCACGATCGAACCTGGTCAGGCAAACACGCAGGTGGCGACAATCTTCACCGAGCCGCGTTCCGGCTATCGGATCGAAACCATCTCCATGATGAGCGACAACTACTCGACGCTTTCCGGATATATCGCAATTCCAAACATGATCACGACAATGCCGGCGATTCTGATGATGGACACCCGGCCGAGTTCGTCGCTGATTGCGCCGGGTGGTGATGTGGATCGGCTGGCGAAGGCGGGGCGAATTGTGATGCTGTTCGACGCTCGTCCCACACCGCCAGGCACCGAGAGCATCAAGTCTCCGTATCTGGGCTCATTCAACCTGCTGTCGCTGCGTTCGTTCCTGGTCGGGAAGTCCATCATCGGGCTTCGCATCGACGACACCATTCGCGCCATCGACTGGCTTGCAGGACGGAGGGACGTTGATCGAAACTCGATCACGGCCTATGGCAGCGGTCCGTTGGGAATGGTGGTGCTGCATGCGGCTGCACTCGATACTCGTATTTCAAAAATCGTCGTCGCCAACACGCTGACGTCTTATCGAATGATCGTGGATCAGCCCGTTCATCGAAATGTTTCCGAAATCGTGATTCCCGGCGTGCTGCAGCACTACGACACGACGGATCTGCTGACAGCGATCTATCCGAGGTCTGTGATCTATGTTTCTCCTCAGGATGCGATGGGAGGTGCGGTGCGGGCGGTGAATTATCGGAGTGCGCTATCTGCGGCTTTGAAATCGGATCAAAATATGGGCTCGCCAAACCGCATTCAATTTCAAACGATCGCCGCCGGCGATCCCCTTCCACTGGAATAGAAAAAGGGGTCAGACCCGTCAGACCCCTTTTCTGAAAAAGAGGTCTGACGGGTCTGGCCCCTTTTTTTTAGTCCGGCAGAGCGAAGGTGAAGACTGTCGACGTTGCGGCAACGGTGATGTACTGCTTTCCGTTGACGGTGTAGGTCATCGGGCCGGCAGCAACCGAACGGCCGAGCATCGTCTGCCACAGCAGCTTGCCGTTGCGGGCATCGAGTGCAACAAACTGACCGTCGCGGCCACCTGCGAACACGACGTCAGAAGCCGTCGTCAGGACGCCGCCTTCTGTCGATGCGGCTGAAAGACGAAAATCCCAGGCCTTGTTGCCTGTTTTCGGATCGATGGCACGAACCGCGGAGTACACGTCTTCGCCCCGCGCTCCGCCTCTCGGAAATGGACCCGCGAAGCCCTGTCCCTCATGGAACTCCGGCGGAGCCTGGTCCTTCCAATAGGTGGATGAACTGTTTTCCCACGTTGGGATGTAAAACAGACCGGTGCGTGGACTGAAGGAGGGGTTGTACCAGTTGGTGCCGCCCTGGTTGCCCGGATACACCAGTGTTCCCTGCGGAGTCGGATTCTGAACCTGGATCGGCCGCCCCTTGGCATCGAACCCGGTTGCCCATGTCACCTTGACGAATGGAGCACCCTTGAGAAACTCGCCGGTCGCCCGATCGAGCACGTAGTACATGCCGTTTCGATTGGCGAACAGCATCACTTTGCGGGGACGGCCCTGCCAGTCGATATCCGCGAGCACTGGAATCTGGGTCGCATCCCAGTCGAATTCATTGTGCGGAGAGAATTGATAATGCCACTTGATCTTCCCGGTATCCGGGTCGAGCGCGATCACCGAGCAACTGTAAAGATTGTCGCCCAGGCGCGCATCGCCAGCCCAGTCGGGCCCGGGGTTTCCCGTGCTCCAATAGGTCAGGTTCAGATCGGGATCATAGGAGCCCGGAACCCATATCGGCGCTCCACCATGCTTCCATGAATCTCCGCTCCATGTCTCGTTACCAGGTTCGCCGGGACCCGGAACCGTGTAGAATCGCCAGACTTCCTTACCGGTTTCCACATCCCACGCGGCAAGAAATCCGCGAATGCCGTTCTCCCCGCCCGCGGTTCCCGCAATGACCTTGTCCTTGACCACAATCGGAGCCGTGGTGAACGCAATTTGTTGCTGCGGATCGGCGGCGGACGTCTTCCACAGTTCCTTGCCGGTTCTCGCATCGATCGCGATCATTCGTGTATCGAAAGCGGCCAGGAAAAGAGTATTTCCGAGAATCGCCAGACCTCGGGACAGCTTGCCGCAGCACGGGTTGCGTGTCGTGGGATCGTATTGATGGGAATAGGTCCAAAGGACGGCGCCGGTGGTGGCATTCAGGGCAACGACATCATTGGTGTTCTTGATCGTGTACATGATGCCGTCGACCACCAGAGGCGTCACCTCGTGCTTCTCCGTCGACATTGTCTGGTAAACCCACTTGAGCTGCAGATTCTTCGCATTGTCCGTCGTAACCTGCGTGAGCGGGCTGTGCCGCTGGCTCATGGGAGACCCGGAATACGTCAGCCAGTTCTGCGGCTCCTGATTGGCTTTGAGAATGCGATCGAACGTCACATTCGTCGCGGGAAGGTTCACCTGTGGTCCGCCACCGCCACCCCGGCCCTGGCCGCCGCCTCCTCCGCCTCCGCCGCGTGCTGCTCCTCCCTGACCCTGGGCGGCTCCCGCGGCAGGCGGGCCTGGCGCAGCGGGCGCCTGGCCGAAGATGGAGAGCGTTACCGCGGCGATCATGAACGCCGCAAAAGTTACTAATATCCGCTTGCGTGTGATCATAGTGACTCCCTTTTTCTAGTGTTGGCCGGCTTTCATTGTGGCCATACATTCATCCCACGAACTTTTTGTGCTGTGATGCAGCCGTGCACCCACCTGCGTAATGACCTTGTGTGACAGGAACGCCGCACCGCGCGCCGCCTTCTCCGGTGACACTCCATGCGTGATCCCGTAGAGGAAGGTTCCCGCAAACATGTCCCCGGCGCCGGTGAGATCCTTCGGCTCCGATGCGAACGCCGGAACATGGGCTTCCACCCCGGCATGACGAATGTACGCGCCATGCGGACCATTGGTCACAACTACCGATCGAAGCTGGTTCTTCAATTTCCGGAATGCTTCTTCCGCCGTGCTGGCGCCGGATACGGCGCAGGCCTCGGTTTCGTTGCAGAAGAAAAGGTCGGCATGTTCCAGCGCCGAACGGAGCGCGTCTCCAAACACATGCACCACGAACGCATCGGAGCAGGTGATCGCGATCTTCGTGCCGTTCAACTTCGCGATGCGGATCGCTTCCCGGATCGCCGTCTGTCCGGTGTCCGGATTCGCAAAGACATAGCCTTCAATGAACAGCCAGTCGGAGTTTTTGATGCGCTCTTCGTCCACGTGCCGCGCCGCGAGATGACTCGAAACGGCAAGGCAGGTGCGCATGGTGCGCTCGGCATCCGGCGTGATCAGACACACACAGGTACCGGTGGCTTCATTCACGATGATGGGATTGCCGATGTCGATGCTCAGTTCCTCGAATTCGTTCGCGTAAAACAAACCATACCGGTCGTCGCCGACACAGCCAATGAAGGCTGCCTGCCCTCCGAGTTGAGAAAAGGCGATGACGGAATTGGCAACCGACCCGCCACTGACAAGCTTCGGCTCGTTCTTCTGGTACAGTTCCAGAAGTTGTTTCTGTTCGGCATGCTGGACCAGCTGCATGCCACCGCGCTCGAAACCGAGTGACGCAAACTCGCTATCGGAAATTTCAAGGAATATGTCGACGACGGCATTGCCGAGGCCGCAGAGCTGAAATTCTTTCATTCGTATAAATACCTCCAGGAGCGCTTGGAATAATACTGCATGAATCGCAATTGGCGGCGGTGCGGCCTAAAGTTTTCCGTCCTTCTTACTTCACGACCCCGAACGTGTAAACGGTGCGGGACGTAAACTCCGACCCCGGCCGGATGATGCTGGAAGGGAACTGGGGCTTGTTCGGTGAATCCGGATAGTGCTCGGTCTCCAGGCAGAATGCGAAATACTTCTGATACGCGCGTCCACCCTTGCCGACGGCGTTGAGAGTATTGGCCGTATAAAACTGCATTCCAGGCTCCGTCGTCGAAACCTCCAGCACGCGTCCTGTGGTCGGTTCAACCACCCGCGCGGCCGGAACCAGGCCGGCGCCCTGTCGATTGATGACGTAGTTATGGTCGTAACCGGAGGCCTGCCGGAGTTGAGGATAGCTGTCGTTGATTCGCGCACCGATTGTCGTTGGCTTTCGGAAATCGAAGGGAGTGCCTCCGACGGATGCCAGTTCTCCAGTCGGAATCAGAGTCGTATCCGTGGGTGTAAAACGGTCCGCGAAGATCGTGACTTCGTGGTCGAGCACATCGCGTGAAGCGCCGGCAAGATTGAAGTAGGAGTGCTGCGATGGATTGAATGGTGTGGCCTTGTCCGTCGTTGCCCGGTATTCAACGATCAATTCATTTTTATCGGTCAAAGTATATGAAACTGTTGTGTTGACGGTGCCGGGGTAGCCTTCTTCGCCGTCTGCACTGCGGTAGGTGAAACTGACTGAGGCTTCGCCGGCTTTTGCATCCCAGACCTGTTTGTCGAAGCCCTTCGTACCTCCATGAAGGTGATTCGGCCGGTTGTTCGTAACGAGTGTGTATTCCTTTCCGTCGAGGGTGAATTTGCCGTTGGCGATCCGGTTGGCATAGCGACCGACAATCGCTCCGAAGTAGGAGGGATTCCGAACATAGGGATCCAGGGTGTCGTAACCGAGAACCACGTCGTCCAGCTTTCCGTTTCGGTCCGGAACACGAATCGACGTGATGATGGCGCCATAGGAGATGGCCTGGACCTGCAGCCCGCCGGCGTTGGTCAATGTGAACCGATCAATGGCACGGCCATCGGGCAGTTTTCCAAACTCCATCCGGGTCACTCTGGCGCCTCCTGTCTGGGCCTGCGAGTGGATTCCCGCGAAGGCGAAAAGGCAAAGGACGAAAACAACGGTACTAACTCGAAGTGTGTTCATGATTGTCGCGAGAATATATCACCTGGTTTGGAGAAAGCATCCCTCTCCTGAAGGGAGGGTAGTGGTCTAGTTTGAAATTCAGGCTCCCCTCCTGGGACAGGAGGGGTGGCGCGAAGCGCCGGGGTGGTAGCCACGTCGTAGAAAAATTTCCCTTGCCTGCAGCTACCACCCCTCGCGGG
>Ga0184628_10000437_pt1 | contig 23073 bp, 25 predicted proteins | sample PLM4_5_b1_FD_133149 | JGI IMG/M metagenome (GOLD analysis project Ga0184628, IMG submission 133149) | Groundwater sediment microbial communities from an aquifer in East River, Colorado, USA - PLM4_5_b1 | ecosystem: Environmental > Terrestrial > Soil > Riparian zone | place: USA: East River... | reverse complement strand
CTTCACTTCGTGAAGAACATAGATTTGAACGTCTTGGGCCGAAATGGCGGAATTGGCAGACGCACTAGTTTCAGGTACTAGCGCTCGCAAGGGCATGGGGGTTCGACTCCCCCTTTCGGCATTGATTCGTTAATGGACCCCTCCCTACCGCACCTGCAGCCTTTCCGTAACGTGGCCAGATCCAGCAGTGCTGAGACCATCGACTCGGGATGCGCCTCGCGTCAAGGGTTCTGCTGAGGAGCCTCAGGTGTATTACCCGCAGAATAAACGCTTCTCTGCGATCGATCCAGAACCTGTGCAGCCTTCTCTGTCGTCTGACTGGTGAGGAGACTGAGAGTCTTTTCGTAACTTTCGCCACCTGCCTCAATAATTGCCAGCGTGCGCAGGTAGCTCTCGCGGGCATAAACAGCCGCGATTTCGGTTTCCTGCTGTGCACTCAGCGAGATTCCCGCCGCCGCCATCGATTGCTTCATAAGTTCCAATCTTTTCACTCGCACCAGTTCGCTTTGGTACTTTCTCAGGGGAACCTGCTGATCCATGCGCAGCGTAGCTATAAGCTTGTCGCTCAGCTGATTCGAAATTCGTCGAACTTCTGCCGCCAGATCGGGATTTGATTTGGATGCAACTCCACGCCTTCCGACTGGCAATGACTGGGCCGCGAGAGCCGATTGCAAAGACACCCCAAATCGTTCTTTGAAGGGTTTGGCCATCGCATTTACTTCCTTGTCGTAAAGCGTCTTCAGAGGCTTTTGCTGATTCTTTTCGAGAGCCGGAGCGCCAGCCCTTCCGAGCCAATTGCGGATGTCTATTAACGGGTCGACTTTCGGACCTGAATTGGCGAAGTCGTCTGCACCGCCGACAGAAGAATCTCCCGACACAGGTGATTCGTCCTGGGCAAAGGCAGCAGCAAAGGCTGGAACTGCAACTAATATAAGGATAAAGGTCCACAAAAAACGTTTCATAGTTACAGTGAATACGCTCTTCTCCACCAAAAGGTTACGTCCCATTCGTAACGCTTGCGCGCATCGTTGGTGACGAAGCCAGACTGAATTCGAAGTTGAGCGATAGCCGCCGCCACACGCATTCGCCAATCCGCATAGCAGAACGACCTTAGACTTTGGGTCCAATGTAAATGAGAACGATTTTCATTTTCAGCTTGACGGGATCGTTCCTCTAACTCGATAATCGCAGCCGATCGAAAAATGCAAAAAGGGATGCACCGCTGGAACGGCGCATCCCTCTGGAACACGTGGCGGAATCTTTGTGGGTCTCCACCATCGCGGGTGCCGATTGTACCGCTACCCGTGTCTCAAGTCCATGGACCTCCACGCGTAAGTCAGCAGTTCACCCATAAATGGTCGCTCTTAATTTTCTGGAGGTCCGGTAATGAACTCGAATTCCGCCTGCCTGGCTGTTATCTGTCAAAAGCCCACGTCACGATTTTCCTTTGTCTCTATTTGCCTGCGATCCCTTCTAACAGCAGTGTTTGTCGTTTCAAGCCTTTCCTTCCTGGATGCACAAACTTCCGCAACGTCATTCAGTGGAAAGGTTCTCGACCCATCGAAAGGCGCCATTACCGGTGCCAGCATCGTGGTCATTCCTCAGGGTCGAGCGGCGGGGCCGACAGCTGTTTCTGATCAGAACGGGGAGTTCATTCTTCGGTTGGAGCCTGGAAAGTACACCGTCAAGGTGAGCGCCAGAAGCTTCCTTGATGTCTCTCAGCTTGTCGAGATCAGCTCGACCCCTCAATCTCATGACTTTCTATTGCCGCTGGCTGCTGTGGGGCAAACCGTCGATGTTGTCGGTGATGCCGGCTATCAGGTGTCTGCTATCAGCAGTGCCACCAAAACACTCACGCCCCTGAGGGATGTCCCGCAATCGATTACCGTCGTTACGGACGAACTCATTGAGGACCAGGGGATGATGAGCATCGCGGACGTCGTCCGCTATGTACCTGGGATTGAAGTTCACCAGGGAGAGAACAACCGCGACCAACTTATCATTCGAGGGAACAGCACCTCCGCGGACTTCTTCCTGAACGGCGTACGCGACGATGTTCAGTACTACCGAGACATTTACAACCTCGACCGCGTTGAAGCGCTTCGAGGCCCGAACGCCATGATTTTTGGCCGGGGGGGTGGCGGCGGTGTTCTCAATCGAGTGGCAGAAGAGGCGAATTTCATGCCGGTTCGCGCATTCACTCTTCAGGGCGGGTCGTACGGCAACAAGCGAGTCACTGGAGATCTGGGGCAACGTCTAAACGATAAATTTGCGGTTCGTTTCAACGGTATGTACGAAAACTCCGATAGCTTCAGAGAAGGTGTTGGCCTGGAACGTGTGGGCATCAATCCGACGATGACGTTTGCACTCAGCAAACAAACCCGAGTCACGGGAAGCTATGAATATCTGCACGATACTCGAGTTGCAGATCGAGGGATCACATCGTATCAGGGGCGGCCGGTCTCTGTCGACCCATCCACCTACTACGGAAATCCGGATGACAGCCACGTTCGAGCGGACGTCCATCTCGCGACAGGATTGTTCGAACGTTACTTCTCCCAATTTACTCTGCGAAATCGCACGATGTTTGGCGACTATGACCGCTTTTATCAGAACTATGTACCCGGCGCGACGTCCACGGACGGAAGCACGGTCGCCCTGACGGCCTACAATAATGCGACCAAACGCAAAAACGTATTCAATCAGACCGACCTGATTGCCACGACGTCGACCGGATCCATCAGGCACACACTCCTCTTCGGCGCGGAGTTTGGGCAACAACTCACGGACAACTTCCGGAACACGGGATTCTTCAATAATACGGCAACAACTATGACCGTTCCGTCCAACGTCACCACGATCTCCACACCTGTCACTTTTCGTCAATTGGCCACGGATGCCAACAGTCATCTTCGTACAAACCTCGCGGCAGGCTTTGTGCAGGATCAGGTCGAGCTCTCTCGCTTTGTGCAGCTCATTGGCGGAGTACGGTTTGATCATTTTGACCTGACCTATCACAACAATCGGAACAACGATGAGCTAACTCGGACGGACAATCTCGTTTCGCCGAGGGCTGGAATCGTGGTCAAGCCGGTGACGCATGTTTCCCTGTACGGGAGCTACAGCGTTTCATACCTGCCGAGTTCGGGAGACCAGTTTTCGTCGCTGACAGTCATCACTCAGCAGGTCGAGCCGGAAAAATTCAACAACTATGAAAGCGGAGTGAAGTGGGACATTATTCCGGCGCTCTCCATTACCGCTGCAGGCTATAGGCTGGACCGCACCAACACCAGATCAACCGATCCCAATGATCCGACTAGAATCGTTCAGACCGGCAGTCAGCGAACCAACGGATTTGAATGGAGCGCCACGGGCAAGGTGACGTCGAAATGGCAGATCGTTGGCAACTACACCTATCAGGATGCATTTGTAACGAGCGCCACAACGGCAGCCACGGAAGGGGCACAGGCGGGACAGGTGCCTCACCACATCGCCTCCATGTGGAATAACTACAAAATTCATCCTCGACTCGGGGCAGCGCTGGGATTGATCTCTCGATCGGGCATGTTTGCCACGATCGACAATACGGTCAGACTGCCGGGCTACCTGCGGGCTGACGCCGCGCTGTTTATCAATCTTGGTGAGAACCTTCGACTTCAAGGGAACCTGGAGAACCTTTCCAACATCCGATACACCAACAATGCCGACAGCAATACCAATATTTCCCCCGGCTCACCGCGGGCGATCCGTATTGGACTGACAGGGAAATTCTGATCGGGAGAGCTTCCCGTACCAACCATGGTTTCGGCACCGGCGGGAGTGAGGAATCCAGAAGCTCAAGTGTGAGAACCTGTTCCCAACGAGAGTGGGCTCTCTAACCGTTGTGCGAAGGAGATAGATACATACATTTCTCTGTTTAGCCGGTAATCCGTCCCGTGAAGCCTCGGCGTATTGATCGCAACCCAGAGGCGTGGCACTATCCATTTCATGAAAGCCTTGCGGCCCACTGAGATCGCGCTTTAAGGACTAGCCGTATGCAAAAAGGGTTTACGAGAAAACCTCAGGGAGACGACCCCACCCCGCGAGTCAAGAACTACATCACGCCGAGCGGCCTGCAGCGTCTCAAGGAGGAGCACCGGTTTCTACTCACCAGGGAGCGACCGGCAGTGACCAAGGTGGTGGCGTGGGCTGCGAGCAACGGCGATCGCAGTGAGAACGCCGACTATCAGTACGGCAAGCGGCGGCTGCGCCAGATCGATGGGCGGATCCGATTTCTCACAAAGCGAATCGATGCTGCGGAAGTGGTCGACCCGGAGAGTCCGAGAGCGGGACAGGCGGCGACGCGTGCATTCTTCGGAGCGACCGTGCGATACGCCAATGCCGCAGGAACGGAGCGAGTAGTGAGCATCGTCGGAACCGACGAGGTCGATCTCAAACGCGACCACGTCAGTTGGGTGTCGCCATTGGCGCGTGCGCTGATGAAGGCCGCAGCGGGCGACCGCGTGGTTCTGCAAGCGCCGGGCGGCACGGAATACCTGATCGTCCTGGAGGTGTGTTACGAGCGCATTCCCGTGGAACCGTTCCGCGTACCACCCGGAGCCGAGGCCTCGGGAGGCCCCCCCGCCGCCGCCTATCGATCTGAGGAAGGCTAGCGAACGCTCGTCAGTAGTTGGGAAGTCGGTCTACTGGAGGAGCGAACCCGCGGTATATACGATTGTGACGAGATTTGTTACATTTCTGAGAATTCCTTCCAGAATTCCAGTTCGAGACAAGTCCTAAGTGTGATAGATCCCTACGCTATGAAGAGCCAGCCCTTTCATCGCCGCGAGTTCATTCGATTTATGGCAGCCAGCCCTTTGGCTGCATACGCTTTCGCGCAGGACTCCACGCCGCTCATCACTCGTGCCAAAGACGCGTTGAGCGCGATGGATTTTGAACCGATTGCGCATAAAGCTCTCCCTCCGGCACATTGGGGTTACCTGTCGGGAGGAGTGGATGACGACCTCACCGTACGCATGAATCGGGAAGCATTTGCGCATTTTCAATTGCGTGCCCGCCGCCTTGTCGATGCAACCACGACGGACCTTAAGACCGATGTCTTCGGCGCAACCTGGGACATGCCCATATACGTCAGCGCGGTCGGCAGCCAGCTGGCGTTTCACCCCGACGGAGAACTGGCAACGGCCCGAGCGGCCAAAGCACAGAAGACGATGCAAATGCTTTCGACTGTTTCGTCGAAGTCGGTCGAAGATGTGGCCAAGGCGTTAGGGACGCCTCCCTGGTATCAGCTCTACATGCCAACCAATTGGTCCGACACCGAGAAGATGGTCCAACGCGTGGAAGCCGCCGGTTGTCCCGTGCTCGTTTGGACCATCGATCTTTTGGCCGGCCGCAATGCGGAGACGACCTCTCGACTCGCGCGGCAGGACACGCGCGATTGCATGTCGTGTCACATTACGCCGCCAATTGGCGGATCGGCTGTGATACGAAATCGTGCGAGGCCCATGTTTGCGGGTTTGAGCGGTGAGATGAATCCTCCCGCCGCGGACTGGACCTATGTGGATCGCTTGAAGAAGATGACGAAGATGAAGCTGGTTCTGAAAGGCATCGATACCGCCGAGGATGCAAAGCTTGCAATGGAACACGGCGCCGATGGTGTGATCGTGTCGAACCATGGCGGCCGCGCGACGGAAACGGGCCGGGGAACCATCGATATTCTCCCCGCGGTTGTCGATGTTTTGCGCAGCCGGATTCCGGTGTTTGTCGATGGAGGTTTCCGCCGCGGCAGCGATATCTACAAGGCTCTCGCCATTGGCGCCCGAGCCGTGGGGATTGGCCGTCCATATATATATGGACTTTCCTCGTTTGGTCCGGAAGGTGTCGAACGAGTGCTCGAAATCCTGCGGGCGGAGTTGACGCTCACCATGCGTCAATGCGGGACGCCATCCATTGCAAAGATCACGCGGGCCGCGGTCCTGCGGCAGGGAGTGCCGCTGTAGGCAAAGGTTGTACCCTTACCGGGCGCTGCGCGTCATCCTTTCCCGTCGGGAGAGGAATTTTCTTCTACTGTTTCAGTTTCCTCACGAAAAACTCGCTCAACGCTGTGGCAGTTGTCGTCCAGTGCTGCCAGAGCAGGGAATCGTGTTCGTCGTCGGGGAGGACGAGTTCTTCCACTTTCACTCCCTTTTCCAGCAGGCGGTTCCTCAGATCGATGGTCTGGCGGAAATTTACCAGCCGATCGTCATCTCCGTGAATGAAGAGCACGGGGGACTTCCACGTCGACACCGTCGAAATCGGCGAGGACTCGTACGCGAGTTTCAGCCCCTGCTTCAGCTCGGATTCCGTAATGCCGTCTCCAACCATGGCGCGTGTGAGCTGATCGGTGGTGAGCAAGGGAATGCGATCGTGCAATCCATGGATATCCACGCCCGCCGCGAACACGTCGGAGTTTCGCCCCAGTCCCATCGCCGTGAGATGGCCGCCCAGGGACGCACCCCAGATTCCGATACGCCGTCCGTCCACATCCGGTCGCGATTGAAGGTACCGTCCGGCCGCAAGAACATCGCGATACTCTGAAGCGCCGCGAGTCGCCGAGTTTTCCGGAAACTGAAAAGCCTGACCGTATCCAACACTCAACCGGTAATCCACCGAGAGAACGATGAATCCCTGGTTTGCAAGGTGCTGATTCACTCCGTAGTCATTGGCGTATTCCCATCGCGTATGCCATCCGAGCAGCATCTGACGCGGGCCACCGCCGTGAACATACACGATTGCCGGTTTGCGCGCGTCGCCCCCAGTCGTCCTGAAGAGCTGACCGTGGGCCTCGATGCCATCGGCAGCACGAAACGAAACCAGTTCCGGTGTGACCAGCAGAGCGGAAGGGAAATCCGCAGGCACGCGTTCGGCGCCGATCACACGCGGAGTTCCCCCGGAAAGCGGTACCACAGCAGGGAGGGGAGCGCGTTGTGCATTGGTTGTCAGGAATGCCACGTTTTGATTGTCTGCGGTGACGACAGGACTCCATTCGATCGTCGTACCACTTGTCAGAGTTGTTGCTGCCCCCCCGGCGACAGCGACTTTGTATAAATGACGCCGGTCGATGTCGTTGCGATCCGCTCCGGTATTGGCGCTATAGATCACAGAGCGCAGGTCGGGCGTCAGAGTCCACTGTTCCACCATGAAGGATCCCGGTGTGAGCAATACGGGCTTTCCGCCGGCTCCGGGATGTTGAATCGCATACAGGTGCGGGAAGCCGTCTCGATAGAGTGAAAGAACAAGCGTGTCATCCGCCGCCCATCGAAATCCGATACCGCCCGGGTTCTGGAGAATTGGATCGACTGGCGACTCACCGCTGGTGATGACGGTTGAGACTGTGGTGGTCTGAGCATCCGCGACAAGCAAAGTCCAGGGCTGCGTGATTGTGGCCAGCGGTGAACGTGGAGTTCCGCCGGTTCCCGGTTGGCGGAGAAATGCGATCTTCTTTCCGTCCGGCGACCATGCAGGAAGCGAATCGCGCGAGGTCGATGGTGCGATGAATCGAATGGGCTGGTCCTGTGTGTACAGCCCGATAAAACTGTGATCGGTGCGATTGGATACAAAGGCGAGTGTCCTTCCATCCGGCGACCACGTGGGCGATTCGCTGGGACCCCGTGTGAAGAACAGCAACTGCGCAGGCCTTGAACCATCGATTGGAACCGTCCAGATCCTCTTTTCCCTATCCTTCACGAAGACGACTCGGCTGCTGTCCGGTGAAATGGCGAAGTCATCGCCTTCGGAAAGCATTTTCGCTTCGCCGCCCGCAACAGGTACGGACCAAACCTGGATCTTCGGTTGAATGGGAAGCTGAGCGGGATTCGGCGGACCGTCGTCGCCCGGGCGTCCAGAGCCATGATCGCCGCCCCGGACGTAGACGATCGTCTTGCCATCGTTCGAGAACGCGAGGTGCGTCAGTTCCTGTCCATCGTCATCCTTATATGAAGTGAGTCGTCTCGCGGCAAAACCGGGCCCGGACGCGACATAGACGTTGCGAACACCGCGCTCGTTGAAACTCCAGGCGATCGTAGAGCCAACAGGCGACACCGTCAGATTCTCGGGAGACGGAAAACTGAGGATCTGTTCCACGGTGAAGGATCGCGGCGGGGCCTGAGGTGCGGCTCCAACGGTGAGAATGCCCGCGATGAGAAGTACGGCTATTTGGACCAATGCAGAAGATCTCATTTGAGCTCCTTTTGGGAGAATACTTTACCCCTCATCCGGGCCCGCCTTCAATTGATGTCCCACCTTCTCCCTTAAGGAGTATGGATGATTTGTTGCAGCCTTTCGTTGACCCGGAATTATCATGCGTCCGTCGCACAGATGATCAAGAAATACTACGTCCTCGCAATTGTTTCGTTGCTCATGATCCCCGCAGTCGCGATGGTGGGCGCGACTATTGCCATTCTCATCGATCCGGAAATTTCTGCGGGCTATGCCAACTACGAACGCAATTTTCGGCTTCTGAATCAGATCAAGACAGGCTTGATACTGACCGCATTTGCCGTGGATATCGGATTGTGGATTCTGGCGTGTTTCTTCCTGCTCAAATCCAAAAAGCAATCCTATTGGTGGCTCCCGTTGTGCGTGTTGGGACCATTTGGACTGATTGTCCTGACCATCGTTCGCGACAACGACCCACTACCAGGAGATATGTACCAGCGATTTATCCGAAGCATGAAGACTACCTGGCGTGTTGCATATGAACTGGGTCTTTTTGCTCTGGTATGGGTTGCGTCTTTTCTGAGTGTTGTATTGTTAGGCGGACTCCGGAATATGGCGGAATCTGCTTACACCGGTGTGCCGAAGGCGCAAATTATCAACGTGCAGTTGGCATCGAGCGGGATGTGGGCGTTCACAGAGGGCTTGGAAACCCTGGCGCTGGTGGTTTTTTTCTACCTGAGCTTTCCCGTTCTGTTCAACGTTGCGGGCCGTCTCTCTTCATTCAAAATCGGCCGCACGGCATCATCCATCAATTCCGTGGCGGATCACTCAGCTGTTCGCCACCGTTGATCGGTCTCGAAGCAATCCGCCGCCTATCAGAATTCCCAGTATCGACGCAGTAACGTGCATCGCAAGATGTCCGACATAGGAATAGAGCCATGCTGTGGACGTTCCGCTGGCGTTCTGCAGAAAGCTAAAGATAAACGGTCCGATGAGAATCAGGTTCAAGAGCAGCGTCGAAACCGCAAACAGAAGCACAATACCTTTTTGACGATTGGCGTGTATGCGTATCGCAAGCCGGGTTCCCTCCAGATTGCCGTCTTCCAGGCGGTCGAAGGAAATACCGGCGGCGCCGCGGACCATCCTTGCACATATCGCCCAGACGATGAGGGGCAGCAGGACGGCGAACACATACGAGAAAGGCTGGTTGCTGCTTGCGGCAAAGCCTACTGGCGCCCACAGGATGCTCCAGGCTGTACCGATGGGATGGCTCGGTTCAAACGCGACCCCCAGGTCCATGCCGAAAAAGAAATCGGTAAGGCCGGAAAAAATCGTGATGACCCCGAGATACCACAGCACCCACCCTGTCAATACCGACGCTGCAGCAATCCACGCGTGATCTCGAAGTTCCTTGAATAGGCTCACCGGAATGGCTTTCAGGACCTGACGCCAGTACCATAGCGCGCTGCCGTTCAGCTGATACTGTTCCGCAAGATCTCCAAGGACCACGTCATTGTTGGGGCCACACCCAAAGTGTTTCAAAATCCACGTCGCAATTGCGGGGGGGTGATTCGGCGTCATGCTTTCTCTCCTTTCAGTTCGGGAAGGCCTTCCTACAGATTCATCAGAGATTTCCGCGCATCACGGACTTCACGCAGTCCGGCTCCTGTAATACGAAAATAGCGTTTCGCCCGTCCGCCGCGCTCGGGAGTGGAGTCGCCAAGACTTGAAGCCACAAGTCCTCGTTCCTGGAGACGATCCAGCGTGGCATAAACACTGGCGACGACGACTTCGCGGCCGGTCTGTTCCTCAAGCTCCTGCGCGATCGTCACGCCATAGGCATCATCGCCCAGACGCATTAGCGCCAGCAGCAGCATGAGGTCAAAGTTTCCAAGATACTCGCCCTTTCGCATTTGTTCACGATACTGAAGAAATGAGTGTCTTTCAAGTGCCGTTTGGAAAATATTTTCAGGTTGGGCGAAGAGGGAACTCCGGGGAATCAGATGTCTGAATTCGCGAATTCCTCTCCTGACAGGAGAGGAATTCGCCTTAAGACATTTTTCTATTTTGTACAGCAGGCCCTGGCCAGGGGTGATCGCTCTGACTCGGGGAATTTGAGCCCCTAATTTCAACCCAGCCCACGACTGTAATTATTCGCTGAAAGCGAAATCGGCTAACATGTCGGCAAATATCAAACCGATCGTTCGGAGGTTTCGACCATGCCAAAGTTCAGAATTCGCGTTGCCCTTTTAGTTCTAACAGCAACCCTTTGGTCTGCGACAGGATCGCGAGCAGCGGATACACTGCCGAACCAACTCGCCGATGATGCATTCTGGAAGCTCATTGAAAGCTCTTCTGAACCCGGCGGCAGTTTTCAATCTGAAAACTTCCTCTCCAATGAGACGGGATTCCAGATGGTGATTCCCATGCTCAATTTGAGAGTCAAGCCTGGCGGAGTCTACATGGGTGTTGGGCCCGAACAGAATTTCACGTACATCGCAGCCATACGTCCGAAGATTGCGTTCATCGTGGATATCCGCCGGCAGAACATGCTGGAACATCTGATTTACAAGTCGCTTTTTGAGACGTCGGACAACCGCGCGGATTTTCTATCGAAGCTGTTTTCAAGGAAACGTCCCGCCGGATTGACCGAAAGATCGACACCAGACGAATTGTTCGCGGCATACAACTCCGCCCCAACAGATAATGACGCTTTCACGAAGAATCTTCAGGACATCAAAGACCTGCTTGTGAAGAAGCACAAGTTTGGTCTCACGGACGAAGATCTGATCAACATCGAGCATGTCCTTACCGTGTTTCGGGATTGGGGGCCGGATATCAACTACAACTCCGGCACCTTGAATGGGCGTGGACGCGGGGGAGGAGGAATGCCGAACTACATGGACGTCATGACGGCGACCGACCCACAGGGACAAAAGCGAAGTTATCTTGCCACCGAAGAGAACTTCCGATTCCTGAGAGACATTGAAGGCCGGAATATGCTGATTCCGTTGACGGGCGACTTCGGCGGGAAGAAAGCGGTTCGAGCTGTGGGCGACTATCTGAAAGATCATGGCGCAATCGTCGGCGCATTCTACCTGTCGAACGTGGAGAACTATCTGTTCCAGAATCAGGGTGGTCCCGGAAACCCCAACGGTGGAGCGTCCAATTTTTATGGCAACGTCGCCACGCTGCCGCTGGATTCCTCCAGCACATTTATCCGATCGCGAAGTGGTGGTTCTGGCGGCGGAATCGGCGGAGTATCACGTCCGCCAAACGAACTTGCGTCGATACAGGAAACGTTGACTGCGGTCAAAGATGGCCGTATCCGCGTTTATCAGGACGTGTTCAATGTGCCAGTTTTCCAGGGGGATCCCCCTGCCAACCAGCAGCGTCGTTGAAGCCGGACCCGCCCGGCTTCAGCCCTTCACGTAGGCGAGCTTGGCGGCCACCTTGCCATCACGTAAGGTGAACAAATCCACTCCTCGCAGATGCCACGGCTGTCCGTTGCGTACCTTGCGATAGACCCAGCACACCACGGCTCGATCGCCGCACACGATCGTATCTTCGGCTTCGAAAGTCGAATCGGAATTGCGCGAAAACCAGTCCCGCCAGTACTGCACGACCGCGGTTCTGCCTTCAATCCGCAAACCATCGGGTGGTGGCGATGTGTTTTCGAACACTGTGTCGTCGGTCAGCAGGAGCGCCAGCGCGTCCGCGTCGTGTTTGTTGAAGATTTCGTTGAATCGATCGATGACCACTCGTGTCGATTCGCTTGAGGAAGATGGATTCTGTTTGGAAGTCATCTCACCAGGCTCCGGAGCCGGGCAGCGATCGTGTGTGGTTGAATGTGTACTCTCCGAGGGTATGTTCGCTGCCTTTGTCGTCGAATGTGATCAGCCGCATGACCATTTTAAGCGATGGCGCCGATTTCATGAAAGTGATCGACTCCTGGAAGGCAATGCTGGTTGCTTCGGAATGAACTGGAATGTCCGGCAGACGAAACTGTTCAACTCCGTTCTCACTAATGATGCACATATCCACACGCTTTGCCCCGCTTAAGTCCGCCGCGACCCGTCCGATGAGAATATCGTCCTCTGCCGTCACGGTGCACTCGACACTGCCTCCAGCAGGAACAAAGTATTCGCGGACCCTCAGTCCGGTTTCTGCAGCACGTTGCAGGAATACGTCGCTCACAACCATTCGCAGGGACCCTTCGCGAGCCAGACTGCGAACGCCTTCGGCCAGGGCGATCACTTCGCGAAGGCGCTGTCCGCAGCGGTCGCAGTCGAGCAGATGCAATTCGACGGCATCCTCTTCAGAGCCCGGCAGCGCGAGCCAATAGTCGGCGAGAACTGCCGCGTCAATCGGATTCGCGCAATTCATGCCGCCCCCTCCATGCACTTGCGCAATTCGTGGATTGCCCGATGGCGAATGACTCGCAGGTTGGATTCGGAAACACGCAGAAAGCTGGCGACATCCGCTCCGGTTTGTTCGTCATAGAAAGTCATGACGATGACTGTGCGTTCGCGCTCTCGCAGGTTCTGCACACAACGCGCGAGTTGGTCCTGGTCCAGGTTTGGAATGGATATCGGCGCCGGTTTTACCAGATCTGCCCCAAATCGTTCGAGGATGCGCTCCTTTCTTTGAATGCCGCGACGCAGATCCAGCACAGTCATCCGGCACGTTCCAAGCACGAAACCTGCGAGCTTCTCGGGCTCACGCAGCCGCCGCGCTCTTAAAGCCTCCAGCGTGGTGATCAGAACCATCTGCGTCAAATCCTCCGCTGCAGATTCGTCTCTCAAGTGGCGTAATCCATAGAGCCGAACGCGCGGAGCCATACGGCGGAATAATTCGGCCTCCGCGACGTGGTCGCCGGAGCCGATTTGCAACACCAGTTCCGCATCGTTCAGTTCAAGGTTCATAAGCACATATTTTATGTGTAACAAGATCCATGTTTGTTACACATATTGGTTATCAAACGCGATTTGGCGTAGACAACACTTTTCACAGCGAGATAAGGAGCAGCCATGATGACAAAGACAGACGAAATAGCCGACGGAATCTTCCGATTTTCAACCTGCGTCCCCGGCCTGACGCCGGACGGCTTCACGTTCAATCAATTCCTCATTAGAGCCGATGAGCCGTTGCTCTTCCATACCGGTCCGCGAGCCATGTTCCCGCTTGTTTCTGAGGCTGTTTCAAGAGTTATTCCGATAGAGAAACTTCGGTGGATCACTTTCGGTCATGTGGAATCCGACGAATGCGGTTCGATGAACCAATGGCTTGAGGCTGCGCCGAGATCCCAGGTTGCACATGGCGAGATTGGCGTGATGGTGTCCCTCAACGACTTGGCGAACCGCCCACCCCGGGCGCTTCGGGACGGCGAAGTCATCGAATTGGGAGGGAAACGTGTACGCCATATCGATACTCCTCATGTGCCCCATGCCTGGGAATCGCGTCTGATATTTGAGGAAACCACCCGCACTCTGTTCTGCGGAGATCTCTTCACCCACTCTGGAGACGGCCCGGCGGTGACCGCGTCTGATATCGTCGATCCTGCCAAAAGCGCCGAGGAACTTTTTCACTCCAGTTGCATGACGCCTGCCACCGGAGCAACGATACGAAAACTCGCCGATCTGGCTCCGAAGACACTCGCGTTAATGCATGGATCGTCGTTTAACGGTGATGCCGTTCAGGCATTGCATGGTTTGGCCGGTTTGTACGACGGATGGCTTCGGGAAGCATCGGCGGCGAGACAGTAACGGCCGGTTCCAAATCGCAACAGTAAGGGAATTGTGAAGTCGGACGATTTCGAGATTGTCCGATTTCAAGATTTCCCCGAAGACTATCTACCGATCGAGCTATTTCAACGCCTTAAACCGCTGGAGAAGCATGTTGGGATAGGGGGACTCTATACGGTGTTTTACAACTTCGTGAAGGTTCATAAGACGGGAGGATGAATATGATCTATCTGAAGAGTATTCTCGCCGGTCTCGGTGGAAGTGTTCTGGCGCTTATCTTGCTGGTTGCTGTATTCGTCATCCTGAACGTCTTGAAAGTCTTTCAAGATGGCATGGTGGGCATTAGTATCATCGTCCCGTTGGGATTGGCTCTTTTTGGATTTGCCGCTGGCTTCTATTTGGTTTTCAGAAATTCCAACTGACGCACTAGCTCATTTGTCGCAGTTTCAGCATTCCAGGTGATTCGTGCTACACTCACCTCGGTCTTCAGCCGGAGGTCGTCTCCGATGCCAGTTGCGCTCAATTTTGCAGACTGACGTGAAGACTAAGGAATAAAGTTTCCTCTATTCTGAAACCGACCTTCCAACACGATCGAATTTCCGTCCGACGATTTCCTGCGTTTCTCCTCGGCAAATGTTTTGAGCGCGCCTTACCGAGACTGAGTCGCCGTTATCTCGAGGCACATCAAAACAGGTAAACATGAGTACAAATCAAAACCAAAGTTCCGTTTCAGGGGCAGAATCCGATACTGGCCCAATTCTCAACACATTTGAAGGTCTTGGACTTCACAAGGCGCTTCTTCGCGCACTGTCCGACGAAGGCTATGAAGCCCCATCCGATATTCAGAGCGCGGCAATTCCCCAGGTTCTTGCGGGCCGCGACATCATTGCAACGGCACAGACCGGCACCGGTAAGACTGCAGCATTCGCCGTGCCGATACTGGACATGCTGCAAGGCCGTCCGGCAAAGAATCCGGGAGCTGTCCGTGTTCTCGTGCTGACTCCCACGCGCGAGCTGGCACAGCAGGTGGAAGGCAGCTTCCGCGCCTATGGGCGTCATTTGCCCATGCGCACCGCGTGCGTCGTGGGTGGCGTTTCCATGGAAGGGCAGATCAAGGCGCTGAGAGGCAAGCCTGCAATCGTCGTGGCCACTCCAGGAAGACTGCTCGATCTGCTGCAACAGCGCGAAGTTCGCCTGAATCAGGTCGAGTTCCTGGTCCTGGATGAAGCCGATCGCATGCTCGATATGGGATTCATCAACGACGTTCGCAAGCTTGTTTCTGAAATCCCAGCCACAGCACGTCAGACGCTGATGTTCTCAGCCACGATGTCCGGCGACATCGCGTCGCTTTCAGCCGAGATGTTACGAAATCCCGCACGGGTGGCGACGACGCCTCCTGCTTCGGTATCTCTCAATATTGCGCAGCACGTCTATTACGTGGAACAGGGGAGCAAAGGATCGTTACTGGCGCACATGCTTAAGGACAAGGCTGTGACCCGGGTTCTGGTATTCACTCGGACCAAGCACCGCGCCAATCGTCTTGCGATACAGCTGGCCAGAGATGGTGTATCTGCGGACGCCATCCATTCCAACAAGAGTCAGGCTGCGCGGCAACGTGCTCTGGCGTCGTTTGACAAAGGAAAAATTGCGGTTCTGGTTGCGACAGACATTGTGGCCAGAGGAATTGATGTGGAAGGGATTTCCCATGTCATCAATTACGAGATGCCGAACGATCCGGAGAGTTACGTTCACAGAATCGGACGCACGGCGCGGGCCGGAGCTGCGGGAACCGCAGTCTCATTCTGTGATGCAACGGAAGTTCTGATGTTGAAGGGAATCGAACAGTTGACCAGGACGCCACTGACGAAGGTTGAAGATCATCCGTTTCACTCTCCGATGATTGCATCGTTACATGTGAATCGTCCGACTGCATCCGCGGCACCCGGTGGTCGTTCCTCAGGATGGCGTAGTTTCGGCCCAAGGGGACGTTCCGGCGGAAGGACTCGATCTCGCTAGCTTGGTTCAAGAGCCCCGCTCCCCTTGGGAGAGGGGCTCGATTCTACTTCTCTGCCCTTGCTCTGGCTCGAACCGGAACGATCTTCAATAAGCAACGCGGGTGATAGGCTTTCCCACCACTCATCGCTTTTTCTTCATTTGGAGCAATTCTAATGCAGCACTGGCTGCACCAGATTCGATGTTCCAGTGGTGGAGCGACTACAACTTTAACTTTCATATTTTTTAGCTTCGCTTCCCCGGTTCGGGAGTCCGTTGAAACCGATCCACTCGGGACTCACTGTAATCCGCCTGATGGCGGCATTCGGGCTGTCCGCAGGTCAACAACAGCTTTCGAGGCGCGACAGATTGAACCTGCCCCTCGCTGCGATCCAGTCCAAAAAGAATTGGCGTTTTGCACTTACGGCAATGTACGCCGAGATACCAGCGTGTGTCGGCAGATTTAGATGATTGAGAAATATGCATAAATTAGAGAGTTCCTGACTCCTGGAGCGGCTAATGGCGCCGCGAAGGCGTATATCGGAGTACCAGCGACGACACAGCGAAAGTGGTAATACAGACCATGCCCATCACCGACATCCATCCGGCATCTTTCAAAAGGGCGATCCAGTTTGCTACAAGGTGTTTAGTCACTTGGATTTGGGCTGCGAAATCGCCTGCTGCGGGGTTGGTTGCGCTAATCCCTTGCGCAACTCGCGGATTTTTTCCCTGTCGTGCATCTTGGACTTGCGCTGGCGGTCATGGCGCGATCGGTCCCCGTTTTTCCCAGACATGTAGTTCTCCTCGCGAGTGCGTTTACGTTGTGCCGATGGCGGCGAGCTTTTTCTTCAGGCGTCCCTGGATGGGAATTGCCTGTCTATACTGGGCGATATCTGTGGAGCTGAGACTGATTCGGCTCACCGTTACGTCGCTTCCAACGCCGAACATCTCTTTTACCTTCAGAAAGCAAATTCCCGCTGCTTCCTGAACAAGAATTCGATCCGGTCCCGAAAAGCTTGGCCCGGCTACATCCACGGAGTAAACGGTAGTGATCCTGTCTGCCATGGCAATACTGAAGTCAAAGCGTCGACCCCCGTTATTCGTGCATTCGAAACCCGTATAGCGGATATTTTGTTTGCCGTTCAACTAGCCCCAGATCTCTGAATTGAGAATTCTTGTGCTGGGAAGTATTCAACGGCACGAAGAATTGCGCGAGGAAGCCAGTCCAGGAAGAATTATTGGATAATCAGACGTTTGATAGTACTGGTAAATCGACAGAATTGCAAACACCATCGGCGGGTTAGAGCGTGCTGAGGCTATAATGTTCATTCCTATGATTCCCAGAACCGACGATCTACGTATTAAAGAAATCAAAGAGCTTTTGACGCCCGCAGCCGTCATGGCCGAGTTTCCGCTCAGTGAGTCTGCGGCACTGGTCACATATGAGACCAGGCAGGCCATCCATCAGATTCTAAATGGAGAAAGCGATCGGCTGCTCGTGATTATCGGGCCCTGTTCCATTCACGATACCAGGGCCGCCCTCGAATATGCCCGAAGACTCAAGACAGAAAAGGATCGTCTGGCCCAGAACCTTCTTGTCGTAATGCGGGTGTATTTCGAGAAACCCCGCACAACCGTGGGCTGGAAAGGGCTCATCAACGATCCACACCTCGACGGCAGCTTCCGGATCAATGACGGTCTGCGCATCGGCCGTGAACTCCTGCTGGCGCTCAATGACCTTGGAATGCCGGCTGGTGTCGAATATCTCGACATGATTTCCCCGCAGTACCTTGCCGATCTGGTCAGCTGGGGAGCAATCGGTGCCCGTACGACAGAGAGTCAGGTGCATCGCGAACTGGCTTCCGGTCTTTCCTGCGCCGTTGGTTTCAAGAATGGAACCGATGGAAATCTCAAGATCGCAGTCGATGCGATTCGCACGTCGCAGCATCCGCATCATTTTCTGTCGGTAACCAAGACCGGACACTCGGCAATCGTCTCCACGATGGGCAACGACGACTGTCATGTGATTCTTCGCGGAGGGAAACTACCGAACTACGATGCTGCAAGCGTCGCCGCTGCGTGCAAGGATCTGGCCACAGCCGGACTGCCTCCGCGCCTGATGATTGATCTCAGCCATTCCAACAGCCAGAAGGACTATCGGCGTCAGCTCGATGTCGGCCGAGACGTGGCCGGACAGCTTGCTTCAGGCGATTCGCACATCATTGGTGCGATGATCGAAAGCCATCTGATCGCCGGCCGTCAGGATTTAGCTCCGGGTAAGGAGCTCGCATACGGCCAAAGCATTACCGATGCCTGCATCGGCTGGGAGGAGAGTGTTGCTCTCCTGGACGAACTCGCCAGAGCCGTTCGTGCGCGCCGGTCCCGATGACCTGGGGCCGAATCAAGCTTGAATGTTCGATGAAAATCTGAAGATCCGTCGATCGACAATTGTGAGCCGGACCTAGGAAGCAGAGTGTTGAGCGATGCTGTCGACGGGTTTGTCGGCTTCCCACAAGCTCTCCCGGGTATCCTGAACCGGTTCGGAAACTCCTGCGGAAAGGCTTCTGCCTTCGAAGACACCGCCCTCGTTGATGACGAATTTTGGTGTGCGAACTTCTCCCCGAAGGAGGCCGCACTCGAGGATTTCAACTCGCCGGACGCACTCGATATTGCCGTATACCTTCCCGCTGATCTGAATTTCTCCCGCCTTGATATCGGCCTCTATCGTCGCCAACTCGCCAATGACCAAAACATCGTCTGTGGAAATCGTCCCGTGGAAATTCCCGTTCAGATGCAGCTTCCCTGCAAAACGGAGGTCTCCCGTGAGAGTAGTTCCTTGCGCCAGGAAGCCATTGAATTCGTCGGAAATGGGTTTGTTTTTACTGAACACGGTTCGTCTCCTGTTCGGTTGATTCGACACGAATTGTTTAGTGGGGCCATAAGCGAGTCAACCGGAATGTACCCTTGCTTAATGACGTTCTGAAGCTGCGTCCGCGGACCAACGTTCAGGCGTCGCAGGATATCAATGGCATCATCGGTTCGTCAGATTCTCCCTGTTCCGTCAGAAACAGTCGCGGGCTGAGGCATTAATCGCCGCCCTCGACTTACTGAAACGCTACCTTCTCTTCCAGGCGGCCAAAAGCTGCTGACATCCGGTTTCAAAACTTCCGGTGAAATCCACGAACTCAAATCCGGAAAGCGTCCAGGACAACTTCGAGAACTTGCACTCGCGGAGAAGGAGCGGAATGATCCGGCCGTTGTATTGATTCTCACGCAAGGCAAACAGCAGTTCATGTTTGACCCATTTGGATCGCACGGAGTTCGGTGTCAACACGACGATCAACCAGTCGCATCGTTTCAGCGAGTGGCCGATCTCATCGTGCCACTGCTTTGCACCCACAATATGCGTTTCGCTGTACCAGTATCGAATGCGTTTGGTTCTGAGGAATTGCGCGAGCTTGAGGACAAATCTGCGGTCTCTGCTCGAATGCGAGAGAAATACTTCCTTCGGCGCTTTCCGGAGGGCCATCGGCCTATTTAACGGAAGGCGTCAGTTTCGCGGCTTCCGCGATGGACGCGCCCACTTTTGCGGCCCCTTGTTTTGCATCCAGGAGATTAAAGGTTCGAAGAATCCAGGGAATGTCCTGCGTCGGTCGAATCTGTACCGGAAACACGCGACCCTGGAATTTCGGATCGCCCAAAACGTATTCGATCTCTCGCCGTTGCGTTTCCGACCGCACAGATGCCGGCGAAAGCAGAACAATCATGGCCCTGGATGCCTTGAGGGCTGCTCCAATTCGTTCCCATAGGTTCTCCCCCGGCAGGACTTCCGCGGCGCCTCTCCACACGGTCAGCCCATGTTTTTCAAGCTGCTCGGAAAGAGCCATGGCGAATTCTTCGTCGCTGCGGTCGTAGCTGAGAAATACCTGCATCGGGATACCTGCGCTGAATTCTATCATGCTGCCTTCTGTGATGATCTTCATCGGAAGGGTATGACTCCTCCTTGACCCAATCGAACCAATGGTGGTACCTGAATGAGTCGTGAAAAAAACTCCTTTTGATGTGATCCGGCTGAAATCCTGGGACGAATATCTGTCATTGGCGGCCGAGTCTCCTTACCACAACTGGGCATTTCGAGGGCAACGCGATGCTTCGCTGTCGCTCTTCAGCGCGGTGTCGCGCTATCTGCTGACGTATCGGATCGATCCGCAATCCTGGCGCGAACAGGAAGACCGCATTCTGCGAATCTTCAAGCGAAAGGCCATTCATTTTCTGGATCACGTTCCGGACCACGATGACGATTTTCAGTGGCTGGCTCTGATGCAGGACCACGGCGCTCCGACGCGTCTCATTGATTTCAGCTGGTCTCCCTATGTCGCGGCCTTCTTCGCTCTCCACAATGCCACCGACGATGCGGTAGTCTGGGCCTGCAACCCGTTTGAGATCGAGCGCATGAAGAAGCTCGATGTGTCCAAACCCGGTGCATTTCGGAAACACTTCTTATCGGAATCGAAAGCATTTGTCTGGATGGGCGAACCGCACGCCATGAATCGGCGTCTCATCGCGCAATCGGGCACGTTCCTGGTTCCATCGGTTCTCGCTCAGACCATCGAGGAGATTCTTGCCGGATATCCCAATCCGAAGAGTACGCTGATCAAATTCATTCTTCCGTTTGGCCGTTTTCGCGACAAGGGCATGCGCGAACTGTACAAGATGAATATCACGCAGGCATCGCTATTCCCCGACCTGGATGGTCTGGCCCGGTCCATGGCATTCGAACTGGAATTCCACTGGGCTTACGATCCCAGGCAGAAACGCAATTTGGCACGATGAGGCCTTCGCTCGTCCTTGCCTCGCAATCTCCTCGCCGCAGGGAACTGCTTGGGATCCTCGGCATTCCATTTGATGTGATTCCGGCCGACATCGCCGAAGTTCCTGGCCCCGGTGAGTCTCCGGAGCAGTTCGTCGTTCGCGCTGCCCGCGAGAAGGGAATCGAGGTGGCAGCGCGCGTTTCGAAGTCCGTGGTGTTGTCGGCGGATACGATTGTGACGATCGACGGTTTGATTCTGGGAAAGCCATCGGATGAAGCACACGCGGTCGGCATGCTGCGGCAGTTGTCCGGACGGCAGCATGCTGTTTATACCGCGGTGTGCGTCATCGATCAGGTCCATGGGATGATGCACGAGGCACTGGAGAAGACCGATGTGTGGTTTGATTCCATGACCGAAGCCCAGATTCTGGATTACGTTCGACGTGAAGATGTACTCGACAAGGCGGGTGCTTACGCGATTCAGGGGTTTGCGAGTGCGTATATCGCGAAGATCGAAGGAAACTATGGCAATGTGATGGGGCTTCCGTTACCGGTGGTGCACGACTTCCTCAGCCGCACGAACTTCTACTTCTGATCTTTGGGGTGGGCTTCCATCGATTTCTTAAAGCCTTTGATGGTTTCTCCCACGGCCTTTCCCATTTCAGGGATGCGCTTTGCTCCAAATATGAAAAATACGATTACCGCGATGATGAGCAGTTCCGGTACACCTAGACCAAACATGGGATCCTCCTAAAAGTTCGTCCAGTATACAGGACCCTTGATTAATTGGTCCAAGTGTATTCCCAGATATAGCGCATCGGGGCACTGGTGCGATTTTCAGACACCACGACTCGCATCTTGCCGGCAAACTGCGTGACGATGTAGGCGTATACCTGCGCGTCGCTACGACGAATGACCACATAGTGATACGTCCCTTTGTCGTCAATACGTTGCCGTTGATCCAGTATCCGCCCCTTGTCGAAAGGTTCCATCAGAAGCTCGCGAACCTCCTTTTCGGTGGGCTCGCGAAGTCCATCCAGGTCCTGGCTTGAACTCAATACAATCAGCGACTTAACGGCTTCCACGTCGCCCCAGCTCATGGCGGATTCAAATTTCTGCACTGCTCCGATCGGAGGTTCGTAGATGAAAAGGTAGTCGTAGCCCAGGGCGATCGACCCCACCAGAAAGACTCCGATAAACCAGAGTAATGAACGGCGGCGCTGACGATTCATTGAACGGTTGCGCGCTCCCTTCGCATTGTTATTCTTCGAACCAGTTCCTGGGTTCTACAGCGATGGACTTGAATTCCAAAAGTCGCACGAGCCCGGGTTTTGCTTTCCGCGGTTTGGAAACGTGTTTCCTGAGCGTGTAATGAACCTCCACCTTCGAAGAGTTACGCGCCTGGGAAAAGTATGCCGCCAATTGGGCCGCTTTCGTAAGGACGTTCTCGGGCGGTTCTTTTTCACGCGAAGGATTCCGGATGACGACATGAGAGCCACTGTAATCTCCAGCGTGAAGCCAGAAGTCATCCGGAGTCGCCATTTGAAACGTGAGCTCATCGTTCTCCCGGCTGCTGCGTCCGACGAGAATTTCACGGCCATCGACCACAACACTTCGGAATCGCTTCTGATGAGCTACCGAATGAGTCTTGTCTGCAGCGGGAGATACTTTTTCCTTTTGAATTCGACTTGCGACAGCGAGCCACGTGTCCCAGTCCCTTATGGCATCCAGTCGCCGGGTCTGTTCACTGATCGTGGCTTTCCGGCTGCGAACGTCGCCAAGCTGCTTTTCGACAATGGACCGGCCTCGCCCTGCCTTGTGATGGCGCTTGAACATCTTGTCGATGTTTTCCCGCAGAGTGATTGCGGAGTCCAATTCGATACGGAGCGGTGAGGGCTTGTCGCCGTAATAGTCGGTCACGTCGGCCTTTTCGTACCGCTGGTCCATTTTCATTCCACTGGATGTCAGCATCTGCGCTGTTTTTTGAAGAGAGTCCGCTTCTTCATGTTTCTTCTGTTCGCGAACGAGTTTCCGTTCCCGTTCGGTCAGCCGTTTTGTCGCCAGTCGCAGCTCGCGAACTACCGGGAGTTTCGCCCTTTCCAGCAGTGTTCGACTTTCCCGTTCATCAAAATAGAACTGAACGGCGTCCAGAAATGAATTAAACGACCGCATGCTGTGCGTGCGCTCCAGGGAATGCAATTCGATGGGGCTGAGTATGGCTTTTTCCAGTAGACGAAGGTCATTCTGATCGAGAATGTGCCCCATCGGAAGTTCCGTGTAGATCCGCGCTGTCGATGAGGGTCTTGTCGTTAGCTCAAGAAGGGACCGGAT
>Ga0184628_10000436_pt1 | contig 23085 bp, 27 predicted proteins | sample PLM4_5_b1_FD_133149 | JGI IMG/M metagenome (GOLD analysis project Ga0184628, IMG submission 133149) | Groundwater sediment microbial communities from an aquifer in East River, Colorado, USA - PLM4_5_b1 | ecosystem: Environmental > Terrestrial > Soil > Riparian zone | place: USA: East River... | reverse complement strand
CCATCAAGGGACAGGACGGCGCCTTTACCGGCTATTGGGTTGGCGAGTCCAAAGCCATCCCGATGTCCAAGGGCGATTACTCTTCGACATCCACGGCGCCGTTGAAGGTTGCGGGCCTTACCGTGATGTCCAACGAATTGATCCGGGACAGTTCCCCATCGGCGTTGGCGCTTGCCGGCGACGGACTGCGCGGCGCCTTGTCGCAGATCGTGGACTCGACTTTCTTTTCCACGGCGGCGGCGGTTGCGGGCGTTTCTCCGGCGGGCATCCTGAATGGCGTTGCCGCAATCAATACAAGCGGCGGGGATCAGGCGGGAATCATTGCGGACTTGAAGGCGCTGCTTGCGCCATTCGTCACGGCCAAGAATACCGGCGGGACGTTTGCGCTTGTCACGACCCCAAGCGTCCTGATCGGGCTTTCGATGATGACCACGCCATTGGGACCGAAGGCATTTCCGGAAGTATCGGCAACCGGCGGCAACATCAACGGCTTCCAAATCTTCGTTGGCGACAACGTTGGTCCTGGCGACGTTATCCTGTTGCATTGTTCCGACATATGGAAGATTGGCGACTTGGGCGTTTCCCTGTCGGTTTCGACGGAAGCCATGATCGAGCAGTCGGACGCGCCGACGGGAGCGACGGACACGCCGGTTGCTGCATCGGCCATGTTTACCTCGATGTTCCAAGAGGAGTCCACGGCGATCAAGGTTGTTCGGCCTATCAATTGGGGCAAGCGCCGGACGCCGGCCGTGACCTATATCGGGAACGCAAACTGGGGCGCGGACCTTTCCTAAAAGGTTCCCTCGCATCCGGCGCCAGATCAGCGGCGCCGGACTTTTTCCCGATGTAGCGAAAGGTCGAGCAATGGCTAACATCGTTTTGAATAAGCGCCTTGGCCGGAATCCGGCCGGCGCAACCGTCCCTATGAGCGGCGGCCATGCTCGAGTCCTGGTAGCAATTGGCCACGCTTACTACGCGCCGAAGTATCTTCCCAAAAAGCCGGCGCCGGTCCCGAAGTCCGCGCCAGTAGATGACAAGCCCAAGCGGGCTTATATCCGGCGCGATATGGTTGCGGAACCTGCTCCGGAACCGGCGGCGCCTTTGATGGTTTACGAAGCGCCGAAGGCAACCGATGTCTAAACGGCGGCGCAATTTGCCGGCGGTAGTTTCGCGGACGCCATCGGCGCTTGTAACGAAGGCGCCACGGGATCTATCGTCCGTCGACGATCCGCGAATGTGGACAAGCGTTTGGGGATCCGGAGCAGCTTGGGACAATGGATGGTTTCAAAAGGACATCCACTATTCCCACAACCAGATCCAATCCAATTGGGTTGTATTTGCTTGCGAGACTTTGATTGCGGGCGATATCTCGAAGCTTGCGCTAAGTACGGTTGAATACATACAAGGCGTATTCCAAAAAGCGCCGAGTATGTACGACCGGCTTTTCCGCAAGCCAAACGATTGGCAGGTGTGGTTACAGTTCATGGAATGTTGGGCGCTGTCCAAACAGCGTACCGGCAACACGTTTGTTTTGCTGGAGCGGGACTTGTCGACAAGAGTCCGCGCCATGTATGTATTGGATCCGGACAGAGTTACGCCATTGGTTGCGGAAAATGGTTCGGTCTACTACCGGCTTTACACGGACGCCTTGGCCGGGATTCCGTATCGGGATGTTGTGGTCCCTGCTTCGGAAATAATGCATGATCGATTTAATACGCTCTTCCATCCCCTAATCGGATTGTCTCCGCTCTACGCTTCCTGCCTTCCGGCTTCGCAAGGCTTGACGATGCAAGAGCAGTCGACGCGCTTTTTCGCCAACGGTTCCCGTCCTGGTGGCTTGTTGTCGACGCCGGGGATATTGGGGACAGACGAAATGCGGCGCTACAAGGGCGAATGGGAAGCCAATTTTTCCGGCGTTAATTCCGGACGGACGGCGGTCCTAGGCAATGGCTTGAAGTATGAGGCGATCCGCGAGGATGCCGTGGATTCGGAATACATTGCCCAATTGAATATGTCCGCGCAAATGATCTGCTCCACCTTCCACGTTCCGGCGTACAAGGTTGGGATCGGTCCGACGCCGGCTTACCAAAACGCGGAAATACTGAATCAGATTTATTACGACGATTGCATCCAAAAGCTTTTGGAATCCACCGAAGCGCTATTGGACGAAGGCTTAGGGCTAGACAATGTGGACGGGCGCCACCTTCGGGCTAACTTCGAATTGGATGGACTGCTCCGCATGGATTCGAAGAGCCTAGCCGGGACGGTAAAGGATCTGGTTGGCGCCGGCGTGATGACGCCAAACGAAGGGCGGGCGAAGTTCAATCTGGGGCCGGTTGAAGGCGGCAACATACCTTACTTGCAACAACAGAATTACGGATTGGAAGCGTTGTCGCAACGGGACGGGAGCGAAGATCCCTTCAAGTCCAACACGCCGGCGCCCAAGGCGGCGGAACCGGAACCGGCGGCCAATGATGATGCGGCGGAAGATCAAGCGGCGGCCAAAATGGCGCTATTGATTTCCAAGGGACTACTACAGGCGGCGCATGGATGACTGGAAGCCGCGCATTGTTCGGCCACCGGAACCTGTAGAGGTTGCGAAGGAAGCAGCTCCACCGGCGGTTATCGTGATGCCGGCGGATCCGGCGCCACGGCCAAGGGCTTGGGAGTTTGTCCCGATTCGGGACGATCAAAAGCTAATCGTTAAGATTATCGCAACGCCGGTGTACTGATGGTCTATTCATACGCCTATTGTGGCGACTTCTCGTTATTGCAACCGGTCCAAATATTTTTTAATACGCGGAATTTTACGACGGGCGTTCCGACTTCGTTGCTTGGATCGCCATCGGTTGCGCTATATGTATCCAACGATCCAAACGAAATAACGACCAATACTAATCTGTTTGTCGATTTCGATGGCAAGGTTGGGCTAAACCGCGTTGGGATAGCTTTGAACGCTGCGGTTGGATTTATTCCCGCAACCTATCATGTGGTCCTATTAACCGGGACGGTCGGTGGAATTTCGGTGGCGGGTACGATTATCGGATCATTCAGCATGGAGCAAAGATCAAATATTCGACCCATCTATCAGGGCGGGCAAACCTTGGCTCTTGATGCTAACGGCGTGGCCAATGCGAATTTAATAAATGTCGCCGGGACTCCACAAACAGCGGGCGACATCATTGCGCGTTTACCGGCGGCGCTCATTAGTGGTCGGATGGATTCGAATGTTGGCGCAATGGCAGCGAATACGCTAACCGCTTCGGCGCTTGCCACGGACGCCGTAAACGAAATCCAAGCGGGATTGGCTACGTCGGGATCGGTTGCGGGACTCGCTACGGCGGCGGCATTGGCCACGGTTCAAGCCGATACAGATAACTTGCAAACGCGGATCCCGGCGGCGCTGATCGGCGGCCGGATGGACGCAAGCGTTGGCGCAATGGCCACGGATGTCCTAACAGCATCGGCGCTAGCTGCCGATGCGGTATTAGAGATCCAAACAGGAATTACGTTTGACGTATCAGGACTCGCTACGGCGGCAGCATTGGCAACGGTTCAAGCCGATACCGACAACATCCAAACGCGGCTTCCGTTGGCGCTGATCGGCGGCCGGATGGATTCGAACGTTAGCGATATGGAGCAAGGCATTGTCGACCATATAAATTACGGCATGGCTTCGCAGGGGCAAGTGGCGGATGTCCAATCCCGGCTTCCGTTGGCGCTAGTTAACGGGCGCATGAATTCGAGCGTGGGAGCGATGGCGCCGGACACCTTGACGGCTTCGGCGCTAGCTGCGGACGCCGTGGCGGAAATAGCGGCGGCAATGGATGCAATCGCAACGGCCACCGAAATAGCGGACGCCATCCTACGACGTAACGTGGCGGGCGGATCCGATGGCGTCCGGACGGTTTCGGAAGCGCTCTACGCATTGCGGAACAAAACGGAAATTGTCGCGGGCTTTCTAAAGGTCTACCAGACGGACGACGCTACGGTAGCGTGGCAGGGCGCTGTTACCACGGCGCCGGGGGATCCGCTAACCTCTATTGATCCGGCGTGATGAATGTTTATCCGCTATTGGTCCTGGACCAATTCGACCGACGTTCCGCCGGAACCGCCGGTAATAATCGGTGGCGGCGGCGCGTTCCGGCCGGATCATGTTTTGACGGAGGACGATATGCTCCGGATCCGCATTCGAAACGATGATGACCTGCTACTTTTCGTTGTGGCGGCGTGGACAACCATTCGGGAATGACAATGGACAAGACAGAGCAATACGCGGAAATGGTTATCCATGCGGTCCAAACCTATTGCGAGAAGCAAGTAGCGCCGGTCCTGGCGGCGCTTGCCGAAGCAAGGCGGGAGATTGACCTCCAGAGGTCCATCATTAACGACAACGCCGACGAATTGCTAAAGGCGGTCGAGAAGATAGCGGTATTGGAATCCCGGCCGGTGGCAAAGTCCGTAGATCCGGATCTAGTTTCTGCCGAGGTCCGTCGGCAAATTTCCCTTATCCCGCCGCCGGAGGACGGGAAATCGGTTGACCTTGGCGCCTTATTCTCCGAGATATCCGGCGCGGTATCGCGGGCGGTCGACGCCATCCCGAAGCCGGAAAACGGGAAGGAGGGCGCGGCCGGGAAAGACGGCGAAGCCGGGAAGGATGGCGCGGCCGGAGAAAAGGGCGCCGATGGCCGGGACGCGGATCCGGTGGATATGGAATTCCTAAAGGAAGTCTTAGCGCTAGAGGTCCATCGGGAATTGTCGAGTTGGCCACGGCCGAAGGATGGACTTGGCTTGGAAGGGATGTCGGCGGAATTGAAGGAAGATGGCCGGACGATTGTTCTAAAGTTTGCCAATGGCGAGACAGAATCCCGGCATGAGATTTTGATTCCGTGGCAGATCTACCGGGGCATTTTCGAAAGCGGGAAGCAATACAAAGCCGGGGACGTTGTGACCTTCGGCGGATCCCAATATACGGCCAAGGTGGATACAACGAAGCCACCGAAAACTCCGGATTGGATCCTGTCGGTTAAGCATGGCTGAATGGTCCGGACAGGTTGCCATCTGCATTGCAAGCGGTCCAAGCTTAACGGTGGAGGATTGCCAAATGGTTGGGGAAACGGACCACAAGGCTATCGTGACCAATACGACCTTCCGGCGTTGTCCGTGGGCGTCCATCCTTTACGCTTACGACCGGAATTGGTGGAAGATGCATATAAAGGAAGTCCGCGAGGTTTTCACGGGCGACAAGTTTTGCGAGTCTCCGCATTTGGTCCAACGGGACATTCGCAGCTCTAGGTTGTTTCCCGGCTTCCATGCCTTCGGCAATAGCGGCGCTTCGGCCGTGGCCTTGGCCATTGCCTTGGGATCCCGGCGGATCGTTATGCTTGGCTACGATTGCCAAGTCCTGAACGGCCAAACGCATTGGCATGGCAACCATCCCGAGGGCTTGCAGAATTGCGATTCGATTGGGCGGTGGCCGGCCAAGTTTGAAAGGCTTTCCCGCTACGCGGCAAGCAAAGGCGCCACGGTCCTGAATGCGACACGCTCCACGGCGCTTACCTGTTTTGAGCGCCGGGACTTGGCGGACTGCCTGTGATGTATTGGACCATTCCACGCCATTGGGAAGGGCTAACCGTGGCGGTCCTAGCGTCCGGTCCATCGATGTCGCAAACCGTGGCGGACAAGGTACGGCATCTTCCGCGCATTGCCGTAAACGATACTTACCGCTTGGCGCCGGACGCGGACGCCATCTATGCCGGGGATGCGTCCTGGTGGCGCCGGAATCCGGAAGCGCTGCAATGCCAAGGGCGGAAGCTAACGATAGAGCCATTGCCGGGAGTCCGGCCGGATGTTCCCTTCGAAGTCCAAATCCTGCAAAACACGGGACGGGAAGGATTCGATTCGAGTCCGTCCTGCCTTCGGACGCATAATAATGGCGGGATGCAAGCGGTACAGGTAGCCATCCACGCCGGCGCCATGCGGATCCTTTTGTTGGGCTTCGATATGCGCGGCGGCCGGTGGTACGAATCGACCGAAGCGCCGACAAGCGCCAAGCAATTCGGGATATGGATCCATAGGGCGCGGGCGTTGGCGGAAGCGGTTTATGGGATTGTGGACATTGTGAATTGCGCGGAGGATTCCGCATTGGACTGTTTCCGGCGTCAATCCCTGGACGGCGCTCTACTCTTCGAAAGGTTGGCGGCATGAATAACTTTTACCAATTCATTGCCGAGGCGCAACGGCTAGCGCTGCAAACCTATAACGTCCGGCAAGTTGGCGAGTCCGAAGGCAACGCCATAAGCTTGGAAGAGGCGCGGGCGCATCTGCGGGTTGACACCTTCGGGACTCCACCGGAATCCGATGACGATTTCTGGTTGGAAAATATCGGCATCCCGGCGGCTTGCGCTTACGCCGAAGGCTACATGGAGCAGAGCTATTCGCCACGGATTATGGAATTGGCGTCCCACAAGTTCCCGGCCTTTCCCTTTATCGTTTTGCCGTATGGTCCGGCGCAGTCGGTGGAATCCATCCTTTACGATGACACGGACGGAGTAGAGCAAACGCTAGTGGACACGGTTTACGAATTGGACGCATTCGCCAATCCGTCCCGGATCATTCTCCAAGCCGGCCAATCCTGGCCAACGGCGCAAGCTGCTACCAATTCGGTTCGGATCCGCTACGTTGCCGGCTATGACCTTCCGGGAACAACGCCGTTGGGCTTCGTCCTGCCACGGACGGTCAAAATGGCCATGCTGATGTTTCTGGGCCACCTTTACGAAAACCGGGAGGCGGTCAACGTCGGCGGCGTAGTTACCACGATGCCGCTAGGCGTCCACGCGCTTTTGGACATTACCTACGGCGGACAAAGGTTGGACTTCGCATGAAAGCCGGCGACTACACACACAAGGTTTGGGCGGACGAACCTGTAGCCATGCAGGATGTCGACACCGGCGAGGAAGTGGTGGAGTTTGTTCCACGCGGTCGGATGTCATGTTCCATCATGCCGATAGGCGGCCGGGAAATACTGCGGGCGGAACAAATCACGGCGGACATGGATACGCGCATTGCCGTCCGGTGGTCAACATTTGCGGCGCGGATAACGGCCAAGTGGCGACTACGCTTTGAGCGCAACGGGGCGCAACCTTTGACGTTCAACATTGCGCGGCCGCCGGCGGAACGCTTTATGGAAATGCGGGAAATAGAATTTATCTGTAACAGCGGGAAGAATGATGGCTAACACGATCACTTTCCGGATGGATGGCTTGCAAGAGCTAGGCCAACGGATGCGGAAGCTTTCCGAAAAGGTAGCCAAGCAAGCGGCCGGCCGCGCCACGGGGCGGGCGGCGGCCATCGTCAAAAAGGCGGCGCGGGATAGATTAAAAGCGGAGCGCGTGGAGACGCATCTTTTGGAGAAACACGTTATATCCAAAAAGCTTCCCAAGTCCAAAACGCAATTAACGTCCGAGCATATCGTCACGGTAAAAAAAGTTACTTATCAGCGTCCCGGCAATAGGCGCGTTGCTACGCGGAAGGTTGGATCCCTGGTCGAGTTCGGGACGGTCAATATGCCGGCGGTTCCGTATTTGCGGACAGGGCTTTCCAACAATCTGGATAAAGCCAAGGATGCCATGCGGACCACGTTGGAAAAGGCCATAACAAAGGGCGGCGCATGATTCCCGGCGTTGTCTATGAGGCGCTCAAAGGTCTGGTGGCGGATCGTTGCTATCCGGACACGTTTCCGCAATCGCCAACAAATGCTGCTATATGGCCGGCGATTCGGTATACGATCATTTCCGAGGATCCGGTCCCGGATATTTGCGGGACTGATACCGGCGCCACGGATCAGGTAACAGTTCAAATTGATTATGTCGCCAAGACAAAAGGCGCGGTTTTAGCTTTACAGCAACAAGGGCGGGCGGCGCTTATGGCTACCTTTCCGCCATGTAGTAGGGAAAACGGTTTTGGAATATACGATCCGGAAACAAAGACGTATCGGGCAACGGACGATTACCAGTTCCATCCATCTTCGTCCAATTCGTAACACCGACAGAAAGGAAAAGCCATGTCTAGCGGCAAGCGGTACAAATTCAACGGATCCACCTTCGCGGTCCAAACGGGCGAAGGCTCCCCGGTTACGGTAACGGGCGCATCGGCCACCAATCCCGTTGTTATCTCTGCGGCTTCCCACGGCTTCGTCCTGGGAACGGTTGCCCGTTTGGATAACATCGATCAGCCAACGGAGTTGGATGGCGGAACCTATGCCGTCGACAATCCGGCATCCGGGACTTTCGAATTGGCCGGCGTGGACGGGACCGGCTATATGGCGTTTGATGCCGGGACGCCGGCGGCGCAAGCCTTCCCGGCGACATTCTCCGATTTCTGCGAATTGACGGGAATGAATCAGCAGGGCGGCGGCGCGGATCAAATCGAAGTGTCAACGATCTGCTCCACCAAAAAGGAATTCGAACAAGGCTTGGGCGATTCCGGAACGCTTCAGTTAGATTTCAATCTGGCGCCAATGGAAGAGGTACAAACGGCGCTCCGCGACGCGGAAATTTCCGGCGATCAAATAGCGTTCAAGGTTGTGTTACCGACGGATGGCGGTACTTGCATCATGATCGGTACGGTTCAGGCAACAAGCTTCCAAGGTACGGTTAACGGTGTATGGACCGGATCCGCAACCATCAAGCTTTCCGGCGAAATCTTTTGGCTTGAAACTTGATGGCGGCGCTTACCACGTTGGATGCCTTGTTGGGCGCAATGGAAGGGATGGCGGCGGAGAAGCCAAAGGAAGTCGAAATTCCGAAACTAGGAAAAGTCTATATCCGAGAAATCACGATTGGCGAAATGGACGATCAAATCGCCGATACTGCGGACAAGAAAAACAAGCGTGGGATTGCGCGTGGCGCTTGTCGACTTCTAGCGGACGAAAACGGCAACCGGCTTTTGGATCCCGACAATCCGGACCATGTGGACAGGATGGCGAAACTGCCAATCCGCGTCCTGGTAGCAATCGACAAGGTTTCCGAAATCGATAAGGGCGAAGATTCGGGAAACTGACGGAGCGCCAATCGTTTAAACACGAGTTGGCGCTTGCGTTGGGATGGTCGGTGGCTACCTTGGAGCGGTCTATGTCCGAGCGGGAATTTTCGAATTGGCTAACCTTTGCCGGTAGCCGGTTACTTCCTGTCCGAAGGATAGAAGCGCATTTGGCGCAGCTATGCAGCGTCATTGCCCAAACGTCCGGCAACGCCGAAGCCAAGCTTTCGGATTTCCTGTTGGACTTCGCTCCGAAGAAAACGAAACCGAAGCCCAAGACGAATGGCGCGGCCATGATTGGCGCCATTGCCGGCCGCAAGATAATCAAATTGGGACAGGGGAAGAAACGTGGCGACTAGTCTTGGATCCCTTGTTGTTTCCCTTGGCCTTAATGCGGCGGACTATACGGCCGGACTGACGAAGGCGGAGCTACAAGCGCAACGCTTCTCGAAGTCCGTCCAAAATTCCTTCAAGGCCATAGGCGGGATCCTGGCCGGCTTATCCATAGGGACGGAATTGGTACAGGCGACAGAGGAAATAATTTCTTCGGCGGCGGCGCTCAATGATCTTTCGGACGCTACCGGATCAAGCGTGGAAAGCCTTTCCCGGCTTTCCAATCAAGCCAAGATTGCCGGCGCGGACTTTGGCCAATTGCAAGCCATCCTTTTGAAGTTGTCGGTTGGCATGGCCGGCGCGGGCGAAGAGGGAAGCAAAGCCGGCGCGGCATTGAAAGCGCTTGGCGTTACGGCCACGGATCCGGCGCAAGCCTTGCAGGAAATCGCCATATCGCTAAACAAATACGAGGACGGCGTAAACAAGGCGGCCATTGCCGTGGCGCTGTTTGGCAAGCAGGGAACGGCCTTCCTAGCCACGCTCAAAGACATCGCGGAATTGCAGGATGTCGGCGCCACGGTTACGAAAAAGCAAGCGGAGGAAGCCGAGAATCTTGAAAAGGCGTGGCGCCGGTTGTCGGTAGAGACTGAAGGCTTCAAAAATCTGATTCTCAATTCCGTTGTCCCGGCGTTGGTCGATATGTTGGACGTAATGCGGGAAGGGACGAATATTGCCGGCGGCTTCTGGGCGGCTATTTCGATGGGGCTTTTCGGGAAGGCGGATCCCTTCGAATCGACGCAAGCCGGGATCAACCGATTGGAAGCAGAGTTAGCAGAGTTGAAAAAGCAAGCGGACGAAGGCGGCATATTTGATCGGTTCGCGGAGGATGCAACAAAGCAAATCGACGCCGTTACGAAAAAGCTTCAATTGCTGAAGTTCATTCAGCGCCAAGAGGCGAACAAATTAATTTCGCCAAGCAACATGGATGCGCGGGACTTCATGGCAAACCGCAAGCCCGCGGCGCCGGGATTGCCGAAGGACACGAAAACCGGCGGCGGCGGCGCGGCGCGGATCAGCGAAGCGGAGCGCCTTGTTAAATCCTTGGAGATGCAAGTTCAGCGGACGCAAGAGCTAACGGCATCCCAAACGCTACAAAAGGAAATAGAGGAAGGCATTGCAGGATTGACGCCGGCATTGGAAGCGCGGGCGCGGGCGGCGGCGGCTTACCTTGATGTGGTCAAGGAAACCGAGGAATGGATTGTAAAGTCCCGAAAGGCGCATGACGAAGAAAAAGCGGCATTGGACAAGGTAGAAGCGGAGCGCCAAGCCGGGATCAAAGCGCAAATGCAGGAAGCGGAATCCATCCTGGAAGGCAACAAGGCGCTACAGGACGAAATTCTATTCCTTACCGGCGGCGAGGAAGCGTTAAAGAAGCAAACCATTGCGCGGACGGAAGGGATGCTAGCGCAAAAGGAAGAGCTACTCGACAAGCAAAAGTTAAACAACGCCACCGAAGGCGAAATCGAGTTAACCGAAATTCAAATCCGGTTGCTACGGGAACGCCTTGGATTGCTCAAGGACAAGGAAGTAGCCATTGCATTGAAGGCGGACAAGGACGCATTGCAAGCCTTGTCGGATGTCCTGTCGGATTCCTTCGCGGACAGTTTCGAGGAATTTGTTATGGGAACAAAATCCGCGTCCCAAGCCTTCAAGGATATGGCAAACGACATCGAGCGTTACCTATTGAAGATTGCGCTCCACAAGCTAGGCGATCAAATGTTTGGCGGCGCTACCTCCGGAAGCGGGGATGTATTCGGCGCGGCGTTCAAAGCTATCCTGGCGGCGTTCGGCGGCGGCGGCGGGGCCGGCGTGGGATTCGAAGGCTTGGGCGGATTCGCCAAGGGAACGTCATTCGCCTTTGGCGGGCCAACGATGGTTGGCGAGAATGGACCGGAGATAGTTGATATGCCACGCGGGGCGCGAGTTTGGCCAAACGGAACCGGACCGAAGGCGGCCAACGATTCGCCCATCCAAATAGAAAACCATTTCCACGTTTCGGGAACCATCAATTCCGCAACCGTCCGACAGATTGAGCGGAGCGTTGGCGATTCCGTGGCGCGTAACAGGATGGATCGTTGATGTATACCGGAAAGCTACTTCCAAAATGCGTGGATCTGCAATGGTCCGGCGGCTTCGGCTTCGCCACCAATCTATCCGTGATGGCAAGCGGCGCGGAGCAGCGGAACCAAGAGTGGAGCGGCAATCGGTCCGAGTATTCCATTTCCTACAATGCGCGGAACCAAGAGCATTGGAGCATGATCCGCGCCTTTATCGGACTCCACGCCGGCCGGATGCATACCTTCCGGCTTTACGATCCGGCGGACCATACGGTGGCGGCGCATGAAGGTGTAATCGTTACTATCGGCGCCATCAAGCAGATGGCCAAGCGGATTACCTTCGATGATATGGCCTTCGATGTAATCGTTACGAAGCCGGGAGCGGACGCCATCCTCCACGGCGGCGGAACCTATGACGAGGATTCCGGCATCGTTACCGGCGGCGCTACGTCATGGGAAACGCCGGAGTATTACAAGCATTGCCGGTTTGACGCGGACCGGATCGACCTTGTAGGTATTTCGAAAAAGACGGATGGAACATTCCTGGCGGGCTACCGGAGCATTCCGATTGTCGAGGTTGTTTTCGAAGTGGAGGCGACATCGTGAAAAATTACGATCCGGATTTGTTCTCCCATTTGCAGCAAAGCGGGACAACCATTGCGCGTTGCATCCTGATTACGCGCAGCTTCGATGGCGTGGAGTATGGATTTACCACGCATGATCGGCCGTTGACGATTGGTGGCATTGTCTACGAACCGACGGCAAGCTTTATACAAAAGGATATTGCGGCCAATTTGAGTCTTGATACCGACAACACCGAAGCCGAAGCGCTACTCGATTCCGACACGCTCACGGAGGAAGATCTACGCGCAGGGAAATGGGACTTCTCGCCCTATCGGATATTTCAGGTCAATTGGGCGGACCTGACGATGGGCGACAAAAAGGATTCCACCGGACATTTGGCCAAGGTATCGGTAAACCGTCAAACCTTCGTGGCGGAATTGCTTGGCTTGATGGAAGCGCTTGGGACTTCCATTGGCGAAATCACAACGCCGAATTGTCGGGCGTGGCTTGGAGATGAACGCTGCAAGTTTGACGTTGGTCCGTACACGTTTGCCGGAACCGTGGATTCCGGGAATCCTGATATGTATACGTTCATTGATGGCGGCATGGGACAAGAGGAAACCTATTTCGCCGAAGGCATCGTCCTGTTTACAAGCGGGCTATTGGATGGCCATTCCTACGATATCAAAAGCTTTACGGCCGGCGGCGTATTCATTACCAAAACGCCGATGGCGTATCAACCGGCGCCGGGAGATACGTTCACGGCCGTTGTCGGATGCGACAAAAAGCGGACGACTTGCCGGGACAAATTCTCAAACGTGATTAACTTTCGCGGGGAGCCTTGGCTGCGTGGAAATGATGTCCTGGTCCAGATTGGCCGGCAGTGATCTATCCGGATGATATTGTCGACGAAGCCCGAGAATGGATCGGGACGCCGTGGCAACATCAGCAACGGTTAAAAGGCGTGGCCACGGATTGCATTGGCCTTATCGGTGGCGTGGCGCTTGAAATCGGCATCGAGGGAGCCAAGGAATGGGCCGAGGATCCGGAGTTGCATCATTACGGACCGACGCCGGATCCGCATTTATTGCTTGCCGGTTGTGATCGGTTCCTTGACCGAATCGCCATCGCGGACGCATTGCCGGGGGATGTCCTGGTAATGGCCTTCCTCCGGGATCCGCAGCATTTCGCCATCGTTTCCCGGATTGATCCTATGTACCTGATCCACGCCTATCAGACAGTTGGGCGCGTGGTGGAGAATGGCGCCAAGATTGCGCGGGCGCGGATCCTGCGGGCGTACAAATACCGGGGCGTGGTTTGAGTACTCAACTAGCGCTTGGCGTTGTCGGCGCCGGCATCGGCTTTTTTTTCGGAAGCCCGCAGCTAGGCTTTGTCATTGGAAGCCTGATCGGTGGTCTGTTGGATCCGCCGAAGTCCGAAGGGCCACGCCTTGCGGATAAGAAACTACAACAGTCCACCTACGGCGCCATGATCCCTTACTTCTGGGGCGAGGGCCGCATAGCCGGGACGATGATCGATCAAACCGACTTGGAAGAGCATAAGGAAAAGAGTAGCGGCAAGGGCGGTCCGGAGGTAACGAATTACACCTATTCGGCAAGCTTCGCCATCCTGCTAGGCGGCGCCAGAGTGTTTGGACAACCGGCAATCCGTGGCATTACGAAGATTTGGGCAGATGCGCGTTTGATCTGGTCCATTGAATCCGGCGAAGAATGCCCATTTACCATTTACTACGGGACGGAAGATCAATTACCTGATCCGACTTTCGAGGCCATCCACGGCGTTGGCGAAGTCCCGGCGCATCGTGGCTATGCCTATGTGGTGGCGACGGACTACTACCTGACCGACTTCGGCAACCGTATTCCATCCTTCGAATTCCTGGTCTACACCGATGGCGGCAATTATCCGTTTTATGTTGCCACTGGCGACCCATGGACAGCTCTAGCGCCGGGATATAACCAGTCGCATTTCACTTTAGCCGATGGTCTATTAACCGTGAGCGCAACAAACGGCGGTCCGTCCTATGCGTGGATGCAATTTGATATCAATGACAATCTATCGCAAGTCGGGACAACTGTTTTTAGCTCTCCGGGCGCCGGAAGTGGATTGCTTGGATCAATTAATTCCCATGTTATTCCTAACCTTGATTCTCCTACGACCTATTATTGGGCGTTGCCAAATCCGGTCGGGATATTCGTCCAAGGCGCCGACGAAAGCGCCACTGGAGGTGGATGGCAGGGCAACTATGCTGTTACTGTTGGCGGAATCCAATTCCATATGAATGGCGCTGGCCTGGCTGCTCAATTAAGTAGTTGGACCGAGGGAGGCGCATATCGTGGTTCCTACAATTTCCCGCCGAGCCACGCTAACGAATACGGGTTGGGCGTAGATTTAGAGAATGAAAAGGTTTATGCAGCCTTCAATGGCGCAGGCGGCGGCGGACAGCTTGAGCTTTACAAATTCGATACCGACTTGAATCTCGAACATCATTGGCCCAATGCTGCTTTTACGGGAACCTTTGCCGATTCAAGCAGTACGGGATTGGGAAATAACTTTGTTGTTTATCAGGACCAAATTGCTTATGACCATCACCCTGGTGGAGTTCATCGGGTGGCGCTTCTCGACATAGACGCAACGGCCGGTACCGCTTCCGATTCGTCAAATGGACCTCTATTAATCACGCCGGGAGAATTCGGCCGCTTTGCAAACTTGGGCAACGGTCTAGTTGCGGTCCAAGGCGGTGGAGTTTTCTCTTTGAATCCTCCTCCGGGCGCCGCAGCTCTTAGTACCATCGTTGGCAATCTAACCGATATGACGCCGGCGGTTGGCCGGTACGATGCCACGGAATTAACGGATCCGGTCCGGTGGTTTGTTGTGGCGTCCCAGATGACAGTCCGCAACGCCATCCAAGCATTGCGCCAAGTTTTCTTTTTCGATGCAGTGGAATCGGACGACCAAATAAAATATCGCAAGCGCTCCGAGGTATCCACCTTCGAGATTCCGGACGATGATCTAAGCGGGCGCAGCTACGGCGCCGAGTCCGGCGAACCGTTGAAAACGATCCGGACGCGGGAGCAAGAGCTACCGCGAACCGTAACGATTACATACATTGATGTAGACAGGGACTACCAAATCGGATCCCAATCCACGCCACGGCAGACCACGCTCTCCCAACAGGACACAACCGTCCAAGTTCCGGTCGGATTAAATACCGATGAGGCCATGCAGAAATGCTGGACCTTGATAAATGGCGCATGGGTGGAGCGGGAGCATTTCGAATGGTCGACCACGCGCAAATGGGCGCATTTGGAGCCTTGCGACGTTGGGCTAATCCGTGGCCGCGTGATCCGGATACAAACGCGCGTGGAAGCGCCGGACGGCGTGATACGGTGGACCGGCGTCCTGGCGGCGCCTTCGATCTATGCCAACGAAGATTCGTCCATTTACTTTCAACCGGGAACCGGAGCGCCGGCGGACGGTTGGATAGAGCCGACTCCACCCTTGCCATTGGTGGCAACGAAGATGGTCCTATTGGATCTTCCGTTGCTATCGGAATCGGATTATCCCAACGGCTTTTATGCTGCCGTCGGTCCGGCGGCGGTCGGTCGGTGGCCGGGGGCGCAAGTACTTAAATCCGTCGACGGCGGATCCACCTATACGGCGGCGGGCGAATCGCTAGTAGCGGACACCATCGGCAGCGCCTTGTCGACGCTAGGCAATTGGACCGGCGGAAATAACTTTGACGAAAAAAACCGGCTAGACGTAGTGATAGACGATCCGGATAACGAATTGGTTTCGGTATCGGAACAAGCGGTATTGAACGGCGCCAATCGTTTCTCCATCGGATCGGCTAGCGCCGGCTGGGAAGTGGCGCAATTCAAAACGGCCACGCTAACAGGGCCGCAACAATACCGGCTTTCCGGATTACTGCGCGGACGCTACGGGACGGAGCGGCTTATCGGGACGCATGGCGCCAATGAAACCTTCGTCCTATTGCCGACATCCATAAACGTAAACAGTCCGGCCGGCGAAATTGGGGCATCGAGGAAATACAAAGGCGTTACGCTTGGGATGCCTTCGGCCGGCGTGGCGCCGGTGGACTTCATTAATACAGGCGTTGCGGTCAAGCCTTACACGCCGGTCCTGGTAGAAGGCGGGCGCAATGCGGCCGGCGACATAACGATTAATTGGGCGCGGCGGACGCGGATCAATGGCGTTTGGTTGGAATCGGTAGAAGTCCCGTTGAATGAGCCAACAGAAAAGTATCGGGTTATGTTTTACACAACCGGCTTTGCTGCGGAGAAATCCTATTTCGACGTTACGGCGGCGACCACCGTTACTTATTTGGCGGTTTCGCAAGGCGTGGACTTCGGATCCTTGCAAAATCCGTTATACGTCGGCGTCCGGCAATTCGGGCAATATGGACTTGGATACGAAACGAGGACAACGATATGAGTTCAATTCCGCCGCTGGTCGACCAGATTGATTTTGCTTCCTCCCAAAAGGAAGTGATCGTAAACCGCGTAAACAACGCGGAGGCGCCGGCGGCTATCTTCGGGATCAAAACGCTTGTGGCGTTGTCCCTGACAGTCTACGGCGGCGCGTTGAATGTCCTGGGGACGCCAACGACCATCGCCAATCAAACCATTTCCCTAACCGATAACGCAACGAATTACGTTAAGCGGACTGCGGCCGGCGTGGTTTCTGCCGTTACCACGGCGCCAACGCTATGGCCACAAACCTTGGCCGGCGTGGTGGCGCTGTACACGATAACCACGGCATCCGGCGTGGCCACGGCGATAACCGAGTGGAGATGCGGCGCCAACAATGCCGGCGCGGATCAATCGCTCATGGTATTGACGCCGGCTTACGCGGCAAGCCTGACAGTGGACTTGACGGGCAACACGGTTCCATCCATTTGCGTTGAAGTCGGAACGCTAACCGGACCGATTACCTTCGATATTACCAATGGGACGAATGGCCAACGGATCGAGGTTATCTTTACCCAAGACGGAACCGGAAGCCGCGTATTTACGGCCGGCGCCCATTTGCGCTTTTCGACGGATACGCCTTCGCCGGTCCTGTCCACGGCGGTAAACAAAATCGACGCCTTGCTATTTCGGTGGCATAGCGCGGACAGTAAGGCATGGCTCCGCGCCATCAATAAAGGTTACTAACCATGACCATTCGTTATACGCGGTCCACCGATGGCCTAAACGCCGACAGCGGATTGACCTGGGCGTTAGCAAAAGCAAACATGGCAGGGCAAACATTAGTCGCTGCTGGCGATGTGGTTTGGTTTTCCCAAGTCCATAGCGAAACCACAGCGGGATCGGTAACGGTCTCAGCCGGAACGCTTGCAGCGCCAACGCGGTTCCTATGCGGCGATGATTCGGCGGAACCACCTACGGCTTTGGCGACGACTGCGGTAATTGCTTGTACCGGGAACAATTCATTAACGGTTGGCGGCATTGCTTATTATTACGGAATCATTTTCCAATGCGGCGCCGGTGGTTCCAATCCGAGCATGAATATAGGCGTCCTCAATGGCGTCACGCTTCTCGAAAAATGCCAATTCCAAATGCTTGGGACGGGTGGCTTTATGCGTTGTCCGCCGTTTACGTCTACCGGGAGCCGAGTTAACTGGAAGGATTGCGACGTTAAATTTTCAGCGGCGGGGATACTCATTCAATTGGGCGGACATTTGCATTGGAATGGCGGATCCATTCTCGCCGGCGGGACTTCGCCAACGGTCCTATTTTCCGGATACGCTTCCGGCGCGGTAGGCGGCGGCGCGGGCTTGCTATGCGAAAACGTGGACTTCTCCAATGCGGCGGCAACCATTAATTTTTTCGACAGTCCGCCACCGGACGCCAAGCTGATAATCCGCAATTGCAAGCTTCCGGCTTCCTGGTCCGGATCCCTGCGGAACGGAACGTGGACCACGCCGGGACGGGCGGAAATGTATAACTGCGATTCCGGGGCGACCAATTACCGGCTATGGATCGAGGATTACTTTGGCAGCATCCGGGACGAATTGACGTTGGTCCGGAGCGGCGGCGCATCCGATGGCGTCAATACGCTATCGTGGAAAATGGTATCGGCGGCTAATGCGCGTTATCCGAGCCAAGCTTTGGCAAGTCCGGAAATTGCCATGTATAACGCCACCACCGGCGCGGCCAAAACGATAACCGTGGAGATCCTACGCGATAGCGTAACGGCGCTAAACGATGACGAAATATGGATCGAGGTCCAATACCTTGGGACATCGGCAGCGCCCATCGGATCCCAAGCTTCCGATGCCAAGGCAGATGTATTGGCAACGGCGGCGGCGCAAACATCAAGCAGCGAACCGTGGACGACCACGGGAATGGCGAATCCGAATAAACAAAAGCTTGCCGTTACTGTAACTCCGTTAATGAAGGGCTTTTATATGGCGAGAGTTATGTTGGCCAAGGCGTCCACCACGGTTTACGTTGATCCATTCTTAACGGTTACTTGATATGGCCACGGAGCGGCAAGTCCCCGGCGGGCCATTCGTTAATGAGGTAACAACGAAGCAAGAGCAAGTCCCGGCCGGACCCATGCTTATAGAAAACGGAACCGGCGGCGGCGGCGGCGGTCCCGGCGGAACGTCCACGGCTACCAATTACTTTTTCGCCGGCTAATGCCCAATCCCATAATGCTCCGGGGCATGATGGGGCTTGGCGACAACATCTATCAGCGGGCCATCGTTAGGGAAATGGCCAAGGCGCGGCCGGTCTACCTGATAACCGCTTGGCCACAGCTCTACGCGGACGTTCCCGGCATTTGGCCATTGCGCGTGGCGTCCCGGCTTCGGACGCAAGCCAAAAATATGATGCGGGATGGCTTGCCTTGGGCGGCTTGGCCACGCAACCGGATCCCGGAAATCCGCGTCAACTACGTTAGCCGGCCGAAGGTTTCCATCCTGGAGGCGCTAGGCGCATCCGTGGGGCTTCAGCCGGAGCGCTTGATCTTCGACCTTCCATCCTTCGGGGAGCAGTCCCGGAAGCCTTATATCGTGATTCGGCCGGCCACGATCCGGAAGGAATGGCTAGCCACAGGGCGCAATCCGGATCCGGAATATCTGGCTTTGGCGGCGGATAAACTGCGGGACTTTTTCGAAATCATCAGCATCGCGGACTTGGCGCCGGGAGAGGAATGGGCGCTAGAGCCTTTGCCCTATGCGGATCAAACCTTCCACGCCGGCGAATTAACGATAGAGGAGACTCTATCCATGGTCCAAGGCGCGGCCGGCGTTGTCGGTGGCGTGGGATGGCTTGTCCCGGCGGCGATAGCCTATCGGACGCCAATGCTTTTAATCTTCGGCGGATGGGGCTATTACAATGGACCGGAAAGAATCTTCGATAGCAGAATCGACGCAAGCAACATCCGAAGCCTGCTTCCTCCTGACTTCTGCCAATGCCGGGACCAAAGCCACAATTGCGACAAACGAATTCCCGGCATCGGGGCCGAAATCGACCGATGGCTTATGGACCTCGTGGCAAGCAGACAAGCTGCAATGGCTTCCCGAGGTCGGGATCGGATGGTTCCCTGTAACGGCTAATCCCTATGACGAAGCCTATTGGAAGCGCTACCGGGAGATGGACGCCACGCCGGTTGGCATCAAGCTAACCGGGATGCGCGTGGACCTTGTCCGGCAACATACGAAGGGGCAAGTTGTCGACATAGGCATAGGCGGCGGGCGCTTCGTTGCGGCGCTTCCTGGCCAATCCAAGGGCTTCGACATCAATCCGGCGGCAATCGATTGGCTAAAGGGGGCCGGCCGGTGGCATGATCCCTATTCGGATCCCTGCGAATCGGCTACCTTTTGGGATAGCTTGGAGCATATACACGATCCAACGGACCTATTGGCTAACGTCCGGCGCTATGCTTTCGTTTCGGTTCCGATATTCAAGGATTGCGCGGACATCCTGCGATCCAAGCATTATCGGAAAACGGAGCATTGCTGGTATTTCACGGTGGCCGGCATCCAAAAGTTTATGGCGCATTTCGGCTTTGAGCAGCTAGAGCGCAATGGCATGGAGCAGCGGGCCGGCCGGCAACAAATAGAATCCTTTGTATTCAAGCGTACATAAGATGATGCAACCATCATGGATCCGGACTTGGCCAATCAAACGGTCCCGGTACGCTTGGCGCTACTGGAAGCCAAGGTTAGATTGATTGCCATCGTACTAAAGGGAACCGTTGCAACCATTGTGGCGGCGGCGTTGGCCTATTTCCTTGGGGGCAAGCCATGAGAGCAACGGCGGCGGTTTTGGTTGTGGCGCTGACGGGATGCCAAACGACCGGCTATCAAGATTATGCGGACGCAATGGCGCGGATTGCCGAAGCCAACGCTTCCATTTCCCGAGAGCAAACGCGGGCGATGCAGGAATTGGCGCAGCATGGCGGGGACCAGACTACGCGGACGGTTGCGGTTGTCATGTTGGCGCTAGGCGCTCAAAACGGCCAACGCCAAGTCCAATTGGCGCCACCACAAAACGAAGCGTTGGAATGGGCGCGGATCCTGGTCCCAAGCCTATCCACCTTGGCAATGGGATGGTTCGGCTACCGGCTTGGAATGACGCAATCGGACAACGCGGCGGACGTTTCAATCGCCGGCTATGGCGCCATGCAGGGAATCGCGGGATCCGGCTTTAATGCGGTTACGGCCTTCAAGCCGGTCCCGATTGATTGGTCCGGCATTGCAAACTTGCGGCCCAATACCACGACGACCACGACGACCACGACCAATACGGCCATCGACATTGCTAACCGGGATGGCCAAGTGGTAATCAACGGCAACGCCACGCAACCGGCCATCGTTCCGCCGGTGGTGGTGGTTCCACCGGCGGCGGGACAATAACGCTTACCGGCGCCAGATCCGGGAAAAGCCGATCAGCATCAGTCCGAGTCCCAACAGGGCCACGGACGCCGGTTCCGGAACGGCCAATTGCGTTGTCAGGATCGTTTGGCTACGGCCAACAAGCGTGGCTTCGGTTCCCGGAGCGCCATTCCATGCGGCAAGCGTCCCGGAGGTTCCGAGCGTCATTCCGAAGTTCCCGCCGGCGACGAAAGCGCCATCCTGGTTGAAGGCGAAGGCATCGGCCGGACCATTGGCGATGTCGGCAAAGCTTGCCAACAGGATTCCCGGCAAGTCCAAGGGCGTATCGGCGCCTTGTTGGTTGGCGGCATCGCCATAGTATCCAAGGTTGATGGACGATCCGTTGGCGTTTTGCCAAGTCCCGGAACCGCTTGCGGAGTAAGTGGCGACAGGTCCGAGGAAGTCTATTCCGCCGATGGCCAGAGTAATAGTCGCGGCGGCTAGGTTGTGGTTGATGATCTGAAAGCTTGAAGTGTTAAGGAAATTCTGGGCGCCGATGGTCTGGAATTGGCTAGAGCCAAGGATTTCGACGCCGTTAAAAATCTGGTTGGCAATCGCCAATTGGCCAACATTAGGATTGGTATCGCAAGCGGTCTGATCGGCGCAAAAGAAAATGGAACCGTTGATGTTGGCGGCAAGCTGCAAGGTGGCGGAAGCCGGCATTGCCAGTAGCGACAAGGCGGCGGCGAGAATTAGACGTTTCATGGTTTCCCCAGTTGGTGGATCGGTAGAGCCATCCTACAAGCAAAAAAATGCCCAAGCCTGATTCCATTGGAATATCGGCTTGGGCCGAGGAAGCGCTGTAAAGTTTATCGACTATGCCACGGATCCCCAACGGGCTAGCTCTTCCTTTTCATAGGCCACGATCCAAGGATCCGTCCGGCCGGTCGGTTCCTGATGTTTAACGGCGTGGACGATCCGCCGGAGCTCCGCCATTGGCTCTAGGAAATGTTGCGGGAGGATCCAACAAGGCCACGCCGTGTCCGCGTCCAATGGCCGGCCAAAGCGCTTGGCATAGCCGAAGGTTTGCCATCCCAACAAATCGCATTCGAGGCGCGGAACGTCGACCAATACCAAAACGGCCGGCGCTTCCTCCGTGTCATTTGCGCGGGCTACCAATCCGTGGTCCGGATCGGCTATGGACCGGACTTCCAATATTCCGCCAACATCCCGGCGGCGCTTTTCTGATCCGGTCCAATACAGGTTTAGCGTCCTGGCCACGGCGATTTCCGCAAGGCAAGCCCGATAGTTTATTGCTTCCATTTCCGCCGGCGCCGGCCGGTTCCCTTCCGGCGTTTTATGGAAGTCGCCCAAGCCCAAGGTAATCTTCTTCCCGATGTAGCGGGCGAAGGCGTTTTCGTTGGATTGGATCGTATACCGGATCATTTATATTTGGCCTTCAGCGCCTTGTAGATGTCGACCAGTTCCTTCCGTTGGCCGGCATCGGCCACCAATTCGATATGGACTGCGGCTTGATCCAAAACCTCCCGGTTCCCGGCCGCATCCAATTGCTCACGGACGGCGGCATAGGACATCGTTGGGCGCTCCACAGGCGCCGGGGCTTCCGGATCTAGGGCGAAGGGCAGCGGCGCTTCCTGGGGCGCTTCCTGCGGGACTTCCACGGCCGCAGCGGCTTCCCTGTCCAATCTGCTACGGAGCGTGTCTAGGATGGCTGCGGTAGCGGACTTCGCCGGTTGTGGTTCAACGTCGATAACGTCCCGGATTTCCTCCACAGTGGCCAAGCCCATTGCAATCTCCGGCGCATGAGTCCGGACAAGGAAAGCCGCAGCTCTATACGAAAACATAATCATTGGCATGGTTAGCCATTTGCTTCCGGCCTTTTTGTTCCAACCTTCGGCTTCGACCATCGCCCAAGTTACCCAAGGGCCATCAATGCGGTCTCCGGTTGCCTTCTCTATCGTATAGGCGCGGCAACCCCAATCCTTTTTCCCTTGCTCGCTCTGCCATTCGTACCTGATAGCGGAAAACTTGCCGCATTGGTTGAACGTGGCAATGAGAAACTGTCCGGACCATCCCGGCTTGCCTTGGACGATGTAGAGCGATTGCATCGTTTGCAAGGGATCGGTTCCAATCCGCCGCGCCATG
>Ga0184628_10000435_pt1 | contig 23106 bp, 18 predicted proteins | sample PLM4_5_b1_FD_133149 | JGI IMG/M metagenome (GOLD analysis project Ga0184628, IMG submission 133149) | Groundwater sediment microbial communities from an aquifer in East River, Colorado, USA - PLM4_5_b1 | ecosystem: Environmental > Terrestrial > Soil > Riparian zone | place: USA: East River... | reverse complement strand
GGTGCGGGCGCCCAGGATCGTGTTGATGTAGGCCGCGGCGCTGGATTCGGAGCTGGCGCAGTACTCTCCCATCTTGGGGATGCACGTGTTGACCTGGGGCTGACACGACATCCATGGGAGCCAACCATGCTCCTGCAACTTGTCGTAGCCCTTCTTGAGGTCTGTAATCATCTGCCCATCGACTTTGTAGCTGCCCTTGCCCGGAAGCTCGAAGTTCCAGGGGTAGCCCTTCTCTTCGACCTTGTCGAACTGCGCCAGGTACGGATCGTTTCCACACTGGGTGCCCGATTCGTCCGCGACATGGGCGTCCTTCATTGCGAAGATCGGATCGTAGAGCGGGCTGTGTCCCAGATCGTACATTTCGAGCTTCTTCTTCGTCTCGGCATGCTGGCGATCCTTCGTATAGATGGGACAGCAGTTCAGGACAAGGACGAGGTCCACCATCTCCTTGGAATCGACCGCTTCGCCAAAGTCCACCAGCTTCTCCATGCAGAACTTCTTGGCTTCACCAAGCTTACCGTCGAGCATCTCCTGTTGGTGTTTCGTGAGTTTCATTGTCATGTTTATCCTCTTTCGATGATTGCGTCTCTATTGTCGTTGCAACGGACTACCCCTTGCGGGTGATCGTGACCGTGGCCTTCTGGCCTACCTTCGGCGCGTCGATCTCCACCCAGTCGCCGCTCTTGATTGTCGTAATGGGGTCCTGGTCCAGGCTGTCGACGGCGGGGATTCCACCGGCAATGGTTCCGCTGATGTCGATCGGGTGGACGGTCTGACAGATGATCGCCGCGGGGCCGTGATGGGACTGCGTGCACTTGTAGTACAGGCTGATGGCACCGGTGGTGGAGCCCAGCACCGTGGGATAAACCACGATTTTGCCGATAATGCTCATGCCCTGGATGTCGGCCCCGGGCACTAAGACAATGCCGTCCTCGTTTCCCACATGGTTGAACGCCCACCCCATCCGCTGACGGTTCACCAGCGCCTCGCCGGCGGCCTTTCCTTTCGCCCGGGCAATGCCGGTCAACACGATTTTTTGGTCCATGACATATTCCTCCTTCTCTTCTTATTCGAAACTCTTTCAGTCCGCGCGAGCGCTCTATCGCCGAATGGCATGATGTAACCCAAAAGTTTTAAATCTTGGACGGAGCATAGTCGTTCCGGGATGGCGAGCACCCTGCAAATGCTGGCAGGTTATTCCCCTATTCGACCCTCAGGCTTTAACGCTGCCCTTTGGCGGATTCGGACCGACGTTTTGTCCCAGTAACTGTCGACAGGTACGTAAATACTGGGCAGTCACGGATACTAACGTCCTTCAAGTGATGCCTGAAAGTGGAGGTGGTATGAAACGTTGGATTCCCTGCTTGTGGCTCGTGTTGTTTTTCGTATCGGCCTGCACTGAAACAGCACCACCGGCAACCGAGACAGGCAAGAGCGCGGGCGATCCCCTTCCGTCCTGGAACGACGGACCTGCAAAGAAGGCGATCGGTGACTTTGTTGCACGAGTGACGAAGGAGGGCTCACCCGATTTCGTCCCCGTCCACGTACGCATCGCGACCTTCGATAACGACGGCACACTCTGGGCAGAGAAGCCCATTCCCTTTCAGCTTTTTTTCGCCCTCGATCGAGTGAAGGCGCTTGCACCTCAGCATCCCGAATGGCAAACGAAGCAGCCGTTCGCATCACTTTTGAAAGGCGACGTGGGAGGCGCCTTGGCGAGCGGAGAGAAAGGACTGCTCGAACTCGTCTACGCGACTCACGCCGGAATCACGACGGACGAATTCAATCAAATCGTGAAGAATTGGATCGACACCGCAAAACATCCTCAAACGGGAAAGCTGTATACCGAGATGGTCTATCAGCCAATGATTGAACTGCTCACCTACCTGCGCAGCAATGGGTTCAAGACCTTCATCGTGTCCGGAGGCGGCGTGGAATTCATGCGACCCTGGACGGAGAGCGTCTATGGGATCCCGCCCGAACAGGTTGTCGGCAGCAGCGGAAAGCTTCACTTCGAATCACGCGACGGCAAGCCGGTACTGATCAAACTTCCGGCGATTGAATTCTTCGATGATAAGGACGACAAACCTGTCGCCATCCAAAGCCGGATCGGCCGTCGACCCATCGCTGCTTTTGGAAATTCCGACGGCGACCTGCAGATGCTGCAGTGGACCATGGCCGGCAACGGCGCGCGCTTCGCCCTCTTCGTTCATCATGACGATGCGGCGCGCGAGTATGCGTACGACCGTACCGACAAAATGCAGCAGTTTAATAAAGGTTGGGACGAGGCGGTCGCAAAAGGCTGGACCGTGGTCAGCATGAAAGACGACTGGAAAACCGTCTATCCGCAGGCAAAAGTGAAGTAGGTAGTGTCTCAGTTTGAAATAAGATCGTGGACACTTTGAAATAGAGCCTTTCACGACTCCCCACCTGGAACAGGAGGGGACGGCGAGTCTGGCGAGCCGGGGAGGTAGACAAGTTCAAGCAGAGAATTTGATTTGGGACTTCACCTACCACCCCGGCCTTCGGCCACCCCTCCTGTGCCAGGAGGGGAATCGGCTTACATTTTCACATTAACCCGCGCGCCAAATTTCACACTGAGACACTACCGCGAAGTCACACCTGTGAGAATCCGGCACACCCGCGGGTCTGATCCTCGCCACAAAATCACCACATTGCGAATTGGCACCACACTTGCCAAGGTGTGCACGGGAGGTTCGCATGATCACGAGTTTAGTATTCGCATTGTTGTTGGGCGCACCCGCACAAACCGGGACCATCCAGGGCACGGTCCTTCGGGAAGGCACATCCGTACCTGTTGCCGGCGTGAAGATCACCGTGAACGGCGGTTCGCCGATGAATCCGCGGCAGGCGCAGATGGTTCTCAGCGCGCAAGCCATCGGCGCAAATATTTCACCGGAAGATATCGAAGCCGCGCGCGCCGTCACGGCCAGGCAGGCATCCGGTGAGACTGCGGTTGCCGCCACACCTCTAACGGGCGTCAGCGACAACGACGGACATTTCACGATCCAGAATGTTCCGGTGGGAAAAGCTTCCGTGCGCGCGCAGTTGACCGGGTACTTCGGACCAGGCGTGAACGGTGCCTACCCGGACAGTGTGACGATGTCCGTTGCGGTGAGTGAGAATGAATCCTCGAATGTGAAGGTCTCCATGGTGCCTGCTGGAACCATCAGCGGAAAAGTTTTCGACTCGAACGGAAAGCCATTCTTCAACGCGATTGTTGGCGTGCTGCGTGGGGGATATACGAGAGGTACCGCCTCGATCGAAGGAGTTGATGGAAAGCAAACCGACGACCTGGGAGGGTTTCGCATTTACCCGCTGCCGCCCGGGGAATACTACGTCGTCGTCCTCGCTCGAAATCCAGGTGCACGAGTAACAGCGGAGCCGTCTGCGGAGGTCCAGGTTTCGACACTCTTTCCCAATGCCACGACGGTGGATGCAGCCTCCAAAGTCAAGATCTCTGCCGGCGAGGAGGCCAGCGGAATCGATGTGCATGTGCGAACGGCGAGAACATTCACAATCTCGGGGCGCGTGACCAGTACGTTTCCACCGCTTCCTCCCCGTACCGGCCGCGGCGGAGCCGTGCTTCCAACGAGTGCCACACTGGCTATTGCCAGCCGCGAGCCCGAGGGCTTCTCGGATATTATCGGCGGCGTAACAGCCACCGCCGATGCCGAGGGAAAGTTTCAGTTCCCGAATATGCCGCCGGGTTCCTATGACCTTTATGCACGCCTGCCCATCGACAAAGGCTGGGGAGGACTGGCGCCGCCGGAACGCGCCACCAACCCGTCTGCATACGGTCGCGCGGTCGTCGACGTGCGAGGTAGCGACATCGACAATGTTCAGATTGTGATTCATCAGGGCATGGATGTGCGTGGCCGAGTCACTGTCGACGGCATGCCCAAAGCGGCGAAGGTATTCTTGAATCTGATTCCCGACGAGACTCTCGACCGTGTCGGAGATTCGCAGACGTCGAGCGTTTATGGACAGGTCACCATTTATCGTCCGGTAATTGCCGCGGACGGAACGTTCAGCATTCCCGTCGTTCCCGAAGGTCACTACCGCTTTGCAGTGCAGGTCCATGAACCCGGAGCAAGCTATGTCGCCGATATTCGACAGGGCAGCTTCAGCGTTTACGACAATGGGTTGCAGGTGGGCAATTCGGAAGTCGCTCCGCTCGAGGTGGATATCCGAACGAACGGTGGAAGCGTCAATGCCGTCGTGGCGGGTCCCGCCAATCAAGGGGCAAGTGCGGGAAAAACCGTGGTTCTGGTGCCAACACAGAGAAGGCAGAATCCGGTGCTTTATGTCATCGGGCAAAGCGATGGCAAGGGTCAGGTTGTGATGTCGAATGTGGCGCCGGGACAATACAAGCTGTTCGCCTTTGACAGTGTCCGTCCCGGATCGTGGATGAACGCCGAGTTCATGAAGAAAATTGAAGAAGCCGGAACCGTGGTGACGGTGGGAGCAGAAACGCGGCAAAACGCGCAGGTGCGGACGATTCCGGGGTTGTGATCCTGGGGAAAATGTTTGGGACGAATCCCTCTCCTGAAGGGAGAGGGTGCCGCGAAGCGGCGGGTGAGGGGTACAGCAACGGGGCGCCGTCTCTTTACCCCTCACCCGGCCCTTCGGGCCACCCTCTCCCTTCAGGAGAGGGATTTTTTACGGCGTGATCAGGAAGTAGGAGACGACCTTCCATTGTCCGGACTCTTTCGTCCAGACCGTCCACAGGACGGCCGGCTCGCCAATGGCTTTGGCGAGACGAAAACCTGTCGCATAGTAGTTTCCATAGACCTTTCCGGTCGCGGGTTCCGCAAAGTACGGATCTTCCCCGGGCTTTCGATCCTGGCAACTGGCGGCCGCGCCCATATGATCCGGAACCGATGCAATCACGTAGGCCTTTTGATCGGAGTGCTTCACGAGGCGAACATCCGGATGGGATACATTCGGCGCCACGATCGCCTGCTCCAGTTTCTTGATCGGACCGAGATTGGACACCGCCCTGGTCATGCCTGCCTTTATTAACTGGCTGGCCGCGTCCGGACTGGCGGGCGCCGGCGTATCGTCGTCGCGGTACAGGCTCACGCACGGATAGGCTCGGCTGGAGAGATACTGAAACGCATCGAGGGGACGGCTCTGCACAAACCATTTGGTCAGAAAGTCTCCTGCGCTTCGAACCAGGTCCTTGTCTCCGGCAACGTAGGTTATGGGAGGCGCTGCCGCAGCGGCAGCGGCTGCAGCTGAAGTCGTGTCAGGCACGCGAAACTTTTCAAATTCCGGTTCCAGATCGTACGAGATGATCTTCCAGAATCCATCCTGCTTTGCCCACAGGACGGCGACAGTCTCCGTCTGTTGTCCTGCCAGTTTGAATTTGAAAACGGATCCCACGTACTTGCCGAACGATTTGGAGTTGACCGCCTTTTCGGAGATCGTCGAGGGATCGATACGGTTGAGGCATTTCATCTGTTCGGCAAGATCTTCACGCACGTCATAGAGCGTGAATGCCGATTCGTAGGGCTGGGCTATCGGTTTGCCTCGGGGCCCGGTGAGCTGGACGCCACTGATCACATCCGAAAGCTGCGCCACTTTTCCGAGGCGCTGGTTGACCTGCTTGAGGCCCATCATCAGCGCGAATTTGGCCATTCCCGAATCCGTCTGCGGTCCTTCTTCAAGCTCCCGACACCGGAATGAACTCTCGGCGAAATACGAAGCCGCCCCGAGTGGCTGCTGATCCACCAGCCAGGACTGCAGGAAATCGTGCACTGCGACTTCGGGCTTGGAGCTGGCCTTGGTGGCGGGTTCCTTGGTCGGCCACTCCGCCGAATCCGATCCCTTGTCGAATAGCGGCATGCCCAGAAAACCGCGCCACCAGCTGGAAAGACCGGACCAGTGTTCGTTGTGGCGTTCGTCATTGTTGCCGGCCCGCACATCGGAGTTGGATGCGGTCAGGTGTCCGTTGAGAAGCGAAGCGGGAAACTTGCTGGATCGATAGTCCACATCGATGTCGGCGCGCGTTCCATCTCGCGTTGCGGACACCTGTATGGAGGGGACGCCATTTTTGCCACGAAAGCAGATGGGAAAGCCTTTATGAAATACGACATTGTCCGGACTGCGACCGAATTCCTTGCTTTTCGCAAGCGTGTTTAACGCGTCGGCCTTCAGGGCAATGTATATCCGAAATTGCTGGTCGCCGCCGGCGCCTTCAATTTTTCCGGCAACCGTGTCGAGCCGGTCAATGATGGTTATTGCCGAAGCACCCATCGAGGTCCCGTATTGATCTGTCAGCGTGGTGTGAATCAACGCGTGTGTGACGGCGCTGAATGTGGTTTTCGTCGAAAGAGGAAGGTTGTCATATCCCTCCTGTGGCGAAATGGGCTTTTTCACAACGTCTGCAAAACGTTTGAACCAATCGTCGACAAGGACTTTCTGCTCGGGTAACAGATCGGCATACTTGTCGCCAAGAAGCGCAGGAGGAACGGCAGGCTGCTGCTGTACGGTCGCGACTGCCAGGAAGCCGGCCGTGGGGAAAACAAGAGTTGCCGCCAAAAACGTGACGCACAGCAGAACGTATCTTGAAGTCGCAGATCGTCTCATGCCCGCCAATCATACCTGCCACACGGTTCCCTCCAACCTGCACAAATATACAGGTGGCTCAGACTCACGCTTGCCGGACTCCGCTATAATTCCCCGCCATGACATCACGCTTTGTTCTTGGAATTCTTTCGGTCCTACTTCTTCAACAACAAACGCTTTCTCCGCTTCGAGTGTCGGGGAATACGACAACGATCGAACTCTCTCCCGTGCTGGTTGCAGCGAATGGAATTTACCCGGGTCCGGTCACCGTGACAAACGGCGGCATTCCCAACATCATGGATGGAACGGCCGATATCGCAACCAACGCCGAGACCCAGTTGCTGCGACAGTCCGTGGACGACCCGAACCTGCGCGTGATCTTCACGGTTGCCGAGAGCTTTTATCGCATCGTTGGAAAAAAGTCGGCGGGCATTTCGAAGGTGGCGGACCTCAAGGGTAAACGCATCACCGTGCCGCGGAATACATCGGCCGCCTATTTCCTGGCAAAAATGCTGGCGACGGCGAATCTGACCGAAGCCGATGTCACCATCGTCCCCATCACCCCGGTAACCGACATGTCGGTGGCTCTTAAAGACGGCCGCGTGGATGCCGTCGCCATGTGGGAACCGGAATCCGAGCGCGCCATCATCGCAGTCGGCAACGACGCCATCGTGCTGCAGGATCGGAAGGTGTATCGCGAATTGTTCAACCTGAACACGTCCACCAAAGTCCTCGCGGATCCGGCAAAGCGGCGAGCCGTCGTGGAGTTTGTGCGGGCCCTCATCACATCGTCCGAACGGCTTCGAGCGAGGCCGCAGGAATTCTGGCCCTTCATCGCGGTGAAGTTGAATTACCCGCAGGAGCTGGTATCGAAGTCGTGGCCGGAACTGCGCTATGCCGGCTCCATGGTGAGCGACCTGCTGGATGTGATGGAACAGGAAGAACCGTGGGTCGCCAAAGAACGCAATCGCCCATCGCGAACGCGCGCACAACTCTCGACGCTGATCGACGATTCCCTGTTGAAAGAAGCGCTCGCGAGACGATAGCTGTTTGTTACTGCGCGGGAAACAGCATCAGGAGATGTTTCCCATCCGGCATGAGGTCGTATTGGCGGCGTAACGGTCCCTGAACAAACCCGGTAATGGCCAATGGAGTCGGCTTGCCTGCCGTGAAAGCCCTTCCGACGTTGATGTCGACCATATACATGCGGTTGTTGCTGTCGAAGTACAAATACTTTTGGTCTGGAGACCATTGAGGATGTTCTCCACCCGTTGTCGTCACCTGCACCGTCGGCGTGCCAGCGGGAAACGGACGAACATACACTTCCAGCCTGCCGGTTTGCGCGGAGACAAAGGCGATCCATTTCCCATCAGGAGAGAAGTGACTGCTGTGCTGCGGTGAGCCCGCCACGACATTGAATGGAGTCTGCTGTTTCGTGGCGAAGGAAAACGTGAACAGATCGTAGTCGCCGCCGGGCTTCAGCGTAATCATGGAAAGTATCCCGCCTTCGGGCGACAGCGATTCCGGCGCGCGAACCGGTTTTGAAAGCAGCTCCGGCGTGCCGGTTCCATCGGCCGCCCGCCAAAAGAGCGCTTCTTCATTCTGATAGTCCGTGATGTAGAGAATGCGTTTGCCGTCGACCGACCAGATGGGACCGCGGTTGGAGCCTCCCGTACTTAGCTTTCGTTTGCCCGCGATATTGGTGAGCTTCGCAATCCAGAGTGCGCCGTCATCCTGAGTGTCGAATACGACTTCGTTTCCGTCGGGGGAAATACGGGGCGCAAACGTTCGGCCGGGGACCGGCCCGAGCGGTGTCCGATTGCCGGAGGTGTCGACGAGCGTCAGTTGGTAGTCGCGCTGGAGCGACAGGTTCAACGAGACTGCGGCGACTACCGCAAGAAGGGCGCAGAGAATCACGATTCGTAAACGCATGGAACCTCCCGGGAAGCTGGGCAATCATAATTCAGAATCAAAGAGATGTTTAGGGCAAATCCCTCTCCCGACGGGAGAGGGTGCCGCGAAGCGGCGGGTGAGGGGTACGACCCGAGATTAAATTTCGAGCGGTACCCCTCATCCGCCCCTTCGGGGCACCTTCTCCCGTCGGGAGAAGGATTCGTCCGTAACATTCTCGATCACTGTTAACCTCCGGGCGCGTGCAGTGTCATGGCAACAGACAGGAGGTAAGGGATCTTATGATTGGACCGCTACCGGAATTTATGTTTGTGGTTTTCGCGATTTTCCCGTTCGCCTTTGTCGGGTTCATCATCTGGCTGGCACTGGGCAGAAGACGCGACAGGATCTCGAAACACGCGGAGGTCCAAAAGGAAATCATCTCGAAGTTTTCAACGAGCGCGGAAATGCATGAGTTCCTGAAGTCCCAGGAAGGCCAGGCGCTTTTCAGCAATATCTCCAAAGAAGACGGCAGACTGTCCCGAAGCCCGCGCGACCGTGCCATCGCCAGAATGAGCACCGGCATCGTGCTGACCATCGTTGGCGGTGGGCTGTCGATACTGGCGCACTACTCCGACCAGCCGCAGTTCCTGACAGCCAATGGTCCCCCGCCGCCGGGCCCCTTTCTGGAAATTCCTCCCGGAATGGGCCTTCTTACCGCGGCGCTGTTCCTGGCCGGCATCGGGCTTTTGATTTCCGCGTTCATATCTCTTCGGTTCGGGTCGCACACCGATTCGAAGTCCGGATAATGGATCAGGAGTCGTTCCGGTCTTTTTACGACAAGACCATGCCGGCGTTGCGCGCTTACGTCATTCAGTGCAGCCGCTCCGTCGATATAGCGGACGACTTCGTTCAGGAAGCGTTCGTGCGCTTTCTGAAAACCGCGCCGTCGACTTTGAGCGAGGCACAGATGCGCGCCTATCTCTATCGCACGGTCGAAAGCCTCATGATCAATCGCTGGCACAGTTTTCAACGCGAGCAAAGGATCATGCGGGAAGCGGCGCTCGAATCGCCGGCAGTCGATGATCGAGTCATGAATGCGATGACGAACGACATGGCGAACGCCCTTTCCCAACTCGATCCGAAGCAGCGCTCGCTGTTGTGGCTGGCCTACGTGGAAGGATTCGATCACAAGGAAATTGCCGCCGCGACCAACGTGAAGGAAAAGAGCGTGCGCGTGCTCTTGTACCGCGCCCGTCAAACATTGATCGGTATACTGAAGCACGCCGGAGTCGGCCGGGAGGTGATATGAACAGCGAACGCGAAGTCTGTCCTCAGGAACCCATGATTCTTGCCGCGCGCGCTGAAGGGCGAAGGGACGACTCGCTTGCGGAGCACTTGTCGACGTGCCCGTCATGTCGTGAAGCGGATGCCCTGTCCGTACGGATGCGGCAGTTGATTACAGTGCACGTCGATAAACAACCCCCAGCCGCTGACGTCGTCTGGATGATGGCTCGGCTTTCACAATTACCTCGAACGCGATGGACTGCAGAAGTCTGGAAGGGCCTCGCGGTCCTGGCAGTATCGGCGCTGCTGGCAGCGATGGCATGGCCCGCACTTCAGGAATACCTTTCGAACATCCTTCCCATGCGAATGATGACCCTCGTCCCGATGATGGTTGCCTGCATTGTTGCCACGGCACTTGCCGTGATTGCGTTCAGAACCCAAGGACTTCTCACCGACGACTGAGTCCCGAGAATACATTCCTGACATGTATGTGTCAGATTCCGTTTGACGGGATCACTTGAACGCCGACATAATGTCGGACATGAAAGTCTTCACTGTTCGCGATTTGGATCGTAAGCCATCAACTGTGCTGGACGCGGCAGATCGTGACGGCTCGGTTCGCGTCAAACGCCGCGACGGTCGAACATATTCTGTTCGGCCGGAGGGAAACGCATCCGCAAGGATTCTCTCCCTTCCCGATTTTGCGCGTCGGCGCAAGGCAATCTCCAACAAGTCGATTCCTGCCAGCCGGGCCCGGCGGGCAGACAAACTCATTGCAGGTGAATGACTCCCTACGCGGATACGAACTTCTTTACTCGCGTGTACCTGCAAATGCCCGGCAGCGCCGAAGCGGATAGACTCCTGATTGCAGCCAGTCGGAGCTCCGCATCGCCACTGCCAATCACCTGGCTACACCGAGTGGAAATCCTGAACGCTTTTCAACTGCACGTATTCCAGTCTCGAGATGCGGATCAACCCTTCATTTCGACGAAGCAGGCGGCACTGGCTCACGTTAACTTTCGAGAGGATACACAGCGGTCGGACTTTCTCCGTCCCGTGGTGATCCCTGCGACTGAGCTTGAGAAACAGTTTGAAGAGATTTCCCTAAGACGTACAGCTCGCCACGGATTTCGCACTTATGATCTGCTTCATGTCGCCTCCGCTCTATTGCTCGGATGCGACACTTTTTGGAGCTTCGATACGAAGGCGACAAACCTTGCCAAACTCGAGGGCCTCAAGGTTCGATAAGTTCGGGATCGGAACCGCATATTTCTGCTGGAATTCTGATTGAACGACGGGCCTCAAAGCACGATTATGGTCGGCATGAAACCCGCTACGACTAATCGGATTGTCACAATCATTGCCCTCAGTTTGACGTGTGCATTGTATGGGGCCACCCAGGTTCCGGCGGGAGGCGCGGCACTGACGTTGGAGTCGAAGGTTGTCGATCTGCGCCTCGACGGACTCTTTTATGAAACGGCCGCGGGACGGACTTTTCTGCCGGCATATTCACCGGCAGCATTCGTCTCGAACAAGGCATGGTCACGGGAAAGCACCATGCCCGACGGCCATGTCATTCGCGTTTCGGTCACTCCGCAATCCGGCCGTTTCAACATCGGGTTCACCGCACGTCCGAATACCGACATTGTGCGATGGGGCTTCGCTGTCGAGACGGAAGCCGACGAGTATATGACCGGTCTCATGGAGCGCGTCGTCGACGGCGCGCAGGCACTGTCGTGGGCGCCGGGAATTTCCGCCGCGATGAACCTGCGCGGACAGAAGGTCGACATGCTGGTCAAGCCAACGACTTCGATCTATTCGCCGTTCTATCTCTCCTCTCGAGGATATGCCGTGTTTGTGAAAGGAACCTGGCCCGGCATGTTTGATTTCGCAACCGTGCAAAAAGATCGCACACGGGTGGAGTTTGAAGGGCCGGCGATGGACGTCGTTATTTATACGGACGACAAGCCGATGGATCTTGTGAAAGCGCACGCCATGGATGCAGGACCGCCGGTGCTGCCGCCGAAGTGGATCTACGGCCCGTGGCGCTGGCGCGATGAACACACGCAGCGAACGGCGTACTACGATGGAACTCCCGTCACCGGACCGTTCAACTCCGAAGTGATGGAAGACGTTCTCATGATGAAGGCGTTCGACATTCCAAACTCCGTTTACTGGGTCGATCGTCCATGGGGCCCGGGGCCGATCGGATACGACGACTTCGATATTGACGCCCAGCGATTGCCCCACTTCGCGGAAATGGTCCGATGGCTCGATTCCAATGGCGCCCGGACGATGTTGTGGATTGCGCCATTCGTCAACGGGAAGATGGCGACCGAAGCGCAGGCGCGCAAACTGACAATGCCAGGCCAGACCCGCCCTGCAAACGGTCAGAATTATCCGCTCATCGACCTGACGAATCCGGCGGGAAAAGCCTTATGGCAGGACGGCATCGTCAAACTGCTGAAGCTGGGCGTTGCGGGATTCAAGCTGGATCGTTCCGAAGAAAATATTCCGGAGACGGGTCCCGACAAAGTGTTCGACGGACGGAGCATTCGTGAAAATCGAAATGCCTATCCGGCAATGTTTGTCCAGGCCGCGTACGAGATTGCCGCAAAGCACCGCGGCGATGATTTTGTCGTCATGCCACGCGCGGCGTACACCGGGTCCTCCCGTTATGGCGTGTTCTGGGGCGGCGACATTGGCGGAACGCAGGAAGGTCTGCGCGCGTCCATCATTTCGGTTCAGCGCGCCGCCGTGATGGGTTATCCGAACTGGGGCTCCGACACGTGCGGCTACAACGAACAACTGATGGAACAGGAAGTGTGCGGCCGATGGCTGGCGTTCTCGGCCCTGACGCCCATCATGGAAGTTGGCCCGACCCGCAACGTGGCGTTCTGGAACACGCCACGACCGCCGCAGTATGACGACACGCTGATCGCGCTGTGGCGGATGTACGCGCGCCTGCATCAGCGCATGATCGATTACAGCTACCAGCTTGCGAAGGATGCGCATCGGTCGGGAATGCCGATCATCCGTCCCATGTTTATCGTGGATCCGGCGAAGCCCGAAGCGTGGACGAACTGGTGGACGTACATGTATGGGCCGGATGTTGTCGTCTCGCCGATCTGGCAGAAAGGCGTTCGCAAGCAGCAGGTCTACCTGCCGTCTGGATCCCGCTGGCGCGATGCATGGCACCCGGACGAAACGTACAAAGGAGGCCAGGTGGTTACGGTCGACGCCGCCCCGCACCAGATTCCGCTTTTCGTGCGCGTCGGTTCGCCGCTGTTTCTGGGCGATCTCAATCACGAATGGCAGGAGTCTCAGACGGCCGCGAAAAGCAAACCGGATTTGAAAGCGCTGGAGGCCAGCGTGAATGCGTGGTTCGCGAAGAACGGGACTGCCTCAGCACGATAGCTTCATGTCAAGTCCGCCCTTTCACGACTCCCCTACTGGAACAGGAGGGGACGGCGAGCCGGGCGAGCCGGGGAGGTAGACAAGTTCAAACAGAAAATTAGTTTGGGATTTGACCTACCACCCCGGCCTTCGGCCACCCCTCCTGTACCAGGAGAGGAATCGGCCGCGCAACACCGGTCTTGACACGGGCCACGGTTCGAGACAGGATTTCGCTGCCATGACTTTCCGGGAGGAGAAGAAATGAAATTTACGAATCGCTTATTGGTGGGGGCCGCAGTAATTGCCTTGAGTGCGACGGTGGGCTTCACAGCTTTGGGCCAGGGTCAGGCGCCAGCACAGGGAGCAGGGCGTGGGCAGGGTGGAGGCGGCGGCGCTGCCGGTGGCGGACGTGGCGCTCCTGCGGCGAATCTTCCCCAGACCCCAACGGCGGTGACACTCCCCAAAATCTCCGGTCCGATCACTGGACCCGGTGCGCCTTACGAGTCCGTACAATCGCTTGCTCCGGGCAAGGGCCTGGCCAATTTCAAGTACGAGGCGAAGGAATACTTCATTGAAGGAACGGCCAACGGGCAACCTTATAAGACACGTATCGTCGTGCGCAAACCCGCAAGCAATTCCAAATTCAGTGGGATGGTTCTCGTCGAGCCGATGCATCCAAGCGGCTCCGCGCACATGTTCGAAATGACGTCGATCTATACCATGACCAACGGGCACGCGGCCGTCGACATCTCCGCCGGAGGATTGCAGCAGGTCATCGATGCGAATCCGGAGCGCTACAAGGGGTTTCAGGTCGGCAACGCACAGGTCAGCGAGATCATCGCCCAGGTTGGTTCACTCGTGAAATCGAAGGATGCCTCAAGTCCGTTCGCCGGACTTACGGTAAGAAAGATGGTGCTGGGCGGAACATCGGCAACCGCAGGAACTTTGATCCAGTACCTGCCGGCGCATATGGTTTATCGGACGCCGGACATGCAGCGCATTTATGACGGCTTCCTGCCTACTTCGAATGGCTCGGTCATTCGTCAGATCGATGTACCCATGATCCACGTCCCGACGATGCTCGAAGTTTCGAACGCAAACATCACCACGCGGCCCGATGGCGATGCGCCCGGCGATCAGTATCGCGTCTACGAATTTCCCGGAATGGGACACGTCGACTCCCGCGACAACGTCCGGCTGACGCCAAACCCCTGCGCGATTCCACTCAGCACGTACCCGCTGCAGGCCTACATGTCCGTCGCTCTGAACTATCTTTATCAATGGGTCGACAAAGGCATCGCGCCGCCCAAAGCCGACAGGGTCGTGAAGAACGGCGCTGCAATGGCCGTGGATGAGCGTGGAAATCCGAAGGGCGGCATCCGCAGCCCCTACGTCGATGTTCCAGTCACGAAGTACGGAGTTCCCAACAAAGGAGCCAATCCCCTGCCCGCAAAGACCAGCGACTATGTCACCAAGGGAGGGCTGGGGGCAGCCAACCAGATGTGCGGCCTGAGCGCGTTTCAAAATGATTTCTCGAAAGAAGAATTGAAACAGCTCTACGGCAGCAAGAAGGCCTATCGCAGCAAGGTTGAAAAACGGCTGACCGAACTGGAGAAAGCTGGCTGGTCGTTACCAATCTATAGAGAGATGATTCTGTCCGACGCCGCCAAGGTCGAGTTTTAAGAAAACTGGAACCCGTTTCGCAGACTCGAAACGGGTTCCAGTTCTTTCGCACCATCAATCAACTTCAACACTGTCCAACGTCAGTTTGAAATTGGAGAGGCCAACTGCCTTCCTTAGTAAGAAGGGCAGTTGGCCGCTTCTCTTTCAAATTTCCGGCTTGCGAATCACTTGGACTTATTCGGGTTCCAGTTCAGGATCGCGGACGCCGGCTGCAGACTCGACGGCTGCGTGCGCTCCACGGCGAGGAACCGCTGACCGTCGGAAGTGACATCGAAGTCGAACCAGATGGGGCCTTCGGGAACTGTAAATAGTGTGACCGGAGCATCGGCCTTGAGCTCCGGGGAGGTTCGGACGGAAACCGAGATCATCTTTTTATCCCGGCCCAGAATCAAAATCTCGGAGCTACCCCGGCGCCATCGGAGCAGTGTCGCACCCTTTTCTGAAATCTTGATCTTGTTGCCTGGGTTTGCGAGCGAGACCACATAAGCCTCCCACTCCCCCGATTCATCCGAGCGATACGCAAGAAAGGCTCCGTCCGGTGAGAACCGGCCATCCACTTGTCGTGAGCCGGGTTTAAAAAGCCGCGTTGGTCGCGGATCGCCATTCAATTGAAGAGTCCATGCATGGAACCCACCCTCCGGACCTCTCTCGATGTATGCCAGTGCCTGCCCGTTGTGCGAGACGTCGGTGGCTTCCTGAAACATCCGTCGCGGAAGAAGGACATCTTCCTTACCTGTGTTCAAATTCCGGCGAATAATCTGCGGGCTGGAGTCTCGAACCGACGAGTAGACAATTCCATCGCTGCCCGGGAGCCAGTTGGCAGCGAAGTCCACATCCGGACTGGACGTCAGACGAGTTTCCACATTGCGTTCGACATCCATGAGCCACAAATCATGGGTGCCCAGCGACGGCTGTGTGCGGGATGCAACGGCGCTGTGCCCGTCCGGCGACAGCACAACATTAAGGTAGTCTCCCTGCGGGCCCAACTCGCCCTGGGCTTTGCCTGCGCGATTGAGCCAGACGAGCCGGCTGGTATTCTGCCCGGAGTAGTAGAAGACACTTCCCTGCCGCGAGACTGCGAAACCCGCCCACCCGTTGGTATAGAAGTACCGCGTCCGTGGTGCAATGGAGACGGGGATACCGGTGAGCTCACCGGTATTGAAATCGAAGCGTTGGCCGATCAGTTCTCCATCCCGAACGAACACCAACATGTCGGGTTCGATGAGTTCGAATCTCGAAGCGAGCGGTGCGACGACGTGTGGGGGCTTCCCCGGCTGCATCCACACCAGCTGATGGCCTTTCTCGCTGATTCTCGAAAGATAAAGGAAACCGCGGCCTCCAGGCAGAACATGGGGCCACGCCATTCGAAGCTCTTTGCTTGCGGCGTCGGCCTCGAGAATCTTTTCCGGGTTTCCCCCCAATTCGCTTACGCGATAGATGGCATCACCTTGCACCGAGGAGAATAGAATGTCGCCAGACTCTCCCCAGCTGGCGTCAAACCCGATACCTTCGGAAACGTCGCAGATCGTTATGGGGGAGCCGTTCGGAAGATCGAGCCGTCGCAGTTTGCCGGCTCCGAAAAAGGCCAACGACCGTCCGTCGGGCTTCCAGGCAATGGAGCTTGCACCCTCTGTGCCAGGCAACGGACGAGGCGCAACTTCGGAAACCATTCGTGTCCAGACTCGCGGGATTCCATCGGCACCGACGGCGATAAACGCCAGAGTCGAGCCGTCCGGCGAGATCGCGAGTTGCACAGTCTCGACACTATCGGGAAACCGGGTTCCTGGTGGCGGTGCGACTTCAAATCGGACTTCAGAGCGAGGCGCGTCCCCGGCCATTCCACGTCCCAGCCATGCCGCCGTCATTCCGACGGCGACGAGGGCGACAAACACTCCAGCTGCAATAGGAAACCAGCGCCTTCGTTGTGGATGCGTGGCCAGCCCTCCTCCTTCTGCGATGGCTTTCAACTCCAGTGCCACATCAAACGCACTCTGCCAACGCCGGGTTGGATCCTTGACGAGACAGTTGCGGATCAGCCGATCGAGATCCGTCGGTATCCCGGGTTGGGCGACCGTAACCGACCCAGGATCGCTGCCCATGATGGCGGCGATCAGCGAAGCCTGGCTTGAGCCGCGGAAGGCCGGACGCGCCGTCGCCATTTCGTATATCAGACATCCCAACGCCCAGATGTCGCTTCGCGCATCGGTATCGGCGCCTTCGATCTGCTCGGGGGACATGTACGGTATGGTGCCAAGGATGGTGCCTTGTGCCGTCAACGTCGCTTGCGCTGTCGGGAGCGACGTCGCGTTCCCCATTTGCGCGACGGAGAGAGTTCGAGCAAGGCCAAAGTCGAGTAGTTTCGCGCCGGCTTTCGTCAACATGACGTTGCCTGGCTTCAGATCGCGATGCGTAATCCCCGCACGATGCGCTTTATCGAGGGCCTCTGCGATTTGAATCGCGATGCGAAGCGTTTCGCCAATGGGAAGCGGCCCCTTTGCAATACGGTCGGCAAGCGTTTGACCTTCCAGATACTCCATCACCAGAAAGTCGATGCCCTGCTCCTGGCCGACGTCGTAAAGCGTGCAGATATTCGGGTGATTCAGCGAAGAAAGGACGCGTGCTTCGCGGCTGAAGCGTTCCAGTTGTTGAGGATCGCCGGACCGACGCTCGGACAGCACCTTGATCGCAACCGTCCGGTCGAGCCTGGTGTCGCGTGCGCGATGAACCTCGCCCATTCCACCGGCACCGATGATCGACAGAATTTCGTACGGTCCGAGACGCGTACCCGGTGAAATCGGCATGAGGGCACCGAGTATAGCGGAGAAGTGGCTGAAGTCTAGAAGCCCTTTCGGAACACCGATCGCGCAACAGGGCTGCGGCCCTCGAGCACAGCCACAACATTCTCCGCGAGGAAGAGGTTAGTCTGACGATACGTCGTGCTCGTGAGCGCGGAGACGTGCGGCGTGATCACCACGCGTGGACTTCGAAGCAGCGGATCGTCTGCGGCCGGTGGCTCGACGTCGAGAACATCCGCGGCAAATCCGCCGAGACGATTCGCAAGCAATGCCTCGCACAACGCTGCTTGATCGATGTGCGCGCCGCGAGCGGTGTTGATGAGACATGCGGTCGGCTTCATGAGCGCAATCTGCGGCCTCCCGATGATGCCTTTGGTTTCGTTCGTCAGCGGGAGGTGCAGCGATATGACGTCGGCGGTGCTGAGCAACTCTTCCAAAGGCATCGTCGGAAATTCACATTCGATCGCCTTTTCGCGGCGCGCAGCAACGACGACTTTCATCTCGAACGCGCTCGCCAGTCGAGCGACACGCCGACCGATGCTGCCGTATCCGACAATTCCCAGCGTCATTCCACCCAGCTCAGAACCCTTATAGCCTCCGCGATCCTCCCAGCGTCCCTCGGCGCTGGCATTCACCCACGGCGTGATCCGTCGGACGACGTCCAGCATTAGCGCAAGCGTGTGTTCGGCCACGGTACGCGCGTTCAGTCCCGGCGCAAAGATCACGGGAATTTTTCGTCGTGCCGCTTCCGCCGTATCGAGATTGTCGAGGCCGGCCCCCACGCGCGCGATCAGTCGAAGTTCCGGAAACGAATCCATCAGGGTTTTTGTGATGCAGCCCCGGCCGCGAGTCAGTATCGCGTGGACGTCGGACGACGGAGGCTGTGGTCCATTGGGATCGGCCGCACGCCGAAGAGGTTCGCATCGTTCGAGCAGCGCCTCGGCTTCCGGATGCATATTTTCAAGAAGAAGAATCATGAATTCCTGTGGTGACCGACGCTCGCGCCAGGCTCCATGTAGTAGATGCCGCGCTGCGGCTCGACGATTTTGATGTCGTCCTGGAAAACGGAGAGATCGATGGTTTCGCTGCTTGTACTTGCGATCTCAATCAGGTTGCCGGAGGGATCGCGCACAAACATCTGCATCTTTCCGTTTGGAAGCTGACGCACTTTGCCCCATGCGTGGATGTCGATCGCATTTCGAGCCTTTGCACGCGCAAACACTCCCATGAAGTCGGGCACGACGAGACAGAAGTGACCTCGGAACTGACGCTCATCGCGCATCTCGTTCATATGGATTTGCTGTTGCGTGGAGCCAATCCGGAAAAACTGACAGCGAAAACCCTGGTCGGGCGTGTTGTCGAGCGGCAGGCCGAGTACGTCGCGATAGAAAGGAATGGCGGCATCCAGGTCATCGACGTTGACGTTCACGTGTTGAATTAGAAAATCGTCGCTCATGTTCAATTACCGATTTTGCGCAAACCGCTTCAAAAACTTCGGATCGGGCTCGACGCCCCAGCCCGGTCCGGTCGGAGGCGCAAGCAAGCCATTCTTCATTTTGAGATCGATGGACGCCATCTCGCGCAACAGCGGATCGCCACCCATCGGCACTTCCATATATACCCCAGCGCTGCTGGCGAAAGCGAGAGTGAGTCCCGCGCGAAACGAAATTGCCGAGCCCCAGCAGTGTGGCGCGAGTTCAAGGCGATGCGACTCGCAGAGTGCCGCGATCTTCAGACCTTCGGAAAAACCGCCCGTGATCGCAAGATCCGGCTGGAGCACATCGGCGGCACGTCTATCGATCAGTTCGGCAAAATCGAAGCGTGTGAACTCGCTTTCGCCTGCGGCGATCGGCACCGTGCTCGCAGCTCGGACTTCGGCGAGCCCCGCGCGATCGTCCGACATCACCGGCTCTTCGACGAATCGAAGATCCAGGTCGGCCGCTTCTTCACAGAATCGCCTGGCCTGAGCGACGTTCATCGTGCCATGAGCATCGACCATGAGATCGATCTCGCTTCCGATCGCTTTGTGCGCCGCGCGCACGCGAGCCAGGCTGGTCGTGATTCGTCCGTCCATCGCACCGACTCGCATCTTCACGGCCTGGAAACCCAGCGCGACGTAACCTTTCAGCTCCGCCCCGATCTTCCCTTTATCGCCCCAGCCGCCGCTGCCGTAGGCTTTCACCCCTTCTCGGCACGCGCCGCCGATGAGCTCGAGCACGGAGCAGTTGCGCGCTTTGCCGGCAATGTCCCACAACGCAAGATCGATGCCGCTGATTGCGGCGACGTGGATGCCGCGCCGCCCGAGTATCGGCATGGGCCGGCCGAAGCGTTCGGCAAGTTCGGCGCGAGATCCGTTCATCATCCGATTCCACAAACGCGAAATATTCCGCGCGTCTTCGCCGACAAGCAGCGGGCTCAGCTCATTTTCAATGATCGCGACGAGCGCCGTACCATTGCCCACGCTGCCCACTCCGGCCTTCGCCTCGCCGTATCCGACAAGTCCGTCATGCGTGCGTATGGTGACGATGACGCCGTCGAATGCCGTCATGCGGCCGAAATCGGAAGTGTGTTGCTTCGTTTCAGGAAGTGGGCAATGCAGCCATACAGCTTCGACGTCGCGTATCTTCATCGAATGAGCGGGAGCAGGGTCTTCGACGCGGTTTCGTAGAGCATCGTATAGAACTCTTCGGACAGCAGGCCGCTGCCGTGGTCCCGGATGAACTTGAGCTGCTCGGGGGAAATACCCACCGGCTTCGTTTCGACCTGGTTCTTCCAAGGCGTCACCGGAGTTCGGTCCACACCCGCGACTGCTTCCATCGTGAGTGCGCCGTCGTAGCCAACCTCTCGCAGCGTCGCGACGAGCTTACGCCAATCGACATTGCCCATGCCGGGCGCGAGCCGGTTGTTCTCGGCGACATGAACATCGTATAGCTTCCCGGCCCTGCCAACCTGCCGGATCGCCGCGAACATGTCGACTTCCTCGATGTTCATGTGGAACAGGTCGAGGCAGACGCCGCATTCCGGTCCGACTTCCTTCGCCAGCGCCAGGGCCTGGTCCCCGCGATTCAGGAAATACGTCTCGTAGCGGTTAAGCGGCTCGATGGCCATCTTCACACCGCACTTCATCGCGTGACCGTAGACTTCCTTCAGGGCATCGACAACCCACTTCCACTCCTCCTCCGGAGTACCGTCGGGTGTGATCTTGTTGACAGTCGCGGGCACGATCGTGATCTCGGTGCCATCGAGTTCCTTGACCATCGTGACGACGGACTTCACGTAGTCGACCGATGATGCGCGCTGCTTCTTGTTCTTCGCGGCAAGATTGCGCTTACCCAGCGTCAGCGTGACCGCGCCCCAGCAGCGGATGCCGTACTTCTTCAGGAGCGGCCGCGACGCTTTCGTTGTGTATTGCTGCGGCTCGCCGCTGATCTCGATGCTCTCGAAACCGAGTCGCTTGATGCGCTTCAGCGTGATTTCAAGCGGTTCGGCGCGCATCCAGTTGTGCGTGGAAAGATGCATGGTTTACCTCGTGCGGTTGATGACCCTATCACAAAAGCTGGTGAAAAAATCCCTCTCCCAACGGGAGAGGGCGGCCGAAGGCCGTGGTGAGGGGTACCACAAAGAAAAGGTCTTTTCTGGTGGTACCCCTCACCGGCCGCTTCGCGGCCCCCTCTCCCGTTGGGAGAGGGATTTCTTTTCTTCCCTTCATTCGCCATATAGCCGCATCGCGGGGGGCTCAGTGCTCCATAAACATGCCGAAGGCGTACAGGGTGCCGTCCATCGTATTGAAGTACACGCGGCCGTTGGAGACGGTCATTCCCGCCAGCGACGCAGATGTCGCGATCTGATTGCGGCTGGAGTAGAGTTCCTTTCCCGTTGCGGCATCCAATGCATAAAGCGTTGCGCGTGTGCCGTTCTTCCCAGCCGACAGCGCGAATACCACGCCGCTGGCGATAACGGGCGGTAAGGGTGAAATCATGTCTCGCGAAACCCAGGCGGAAGTGAGAACGGCCTTCCCTCCCTGATCCTCGACCTTGAACGCGGAAATGGATCCATTCGGCGAGCTTCCGTTCCGGCCCCATACCGGGGCGAGCACCCATCGAGTGCCGTCCGCATCCTGCCAGGAGGACAGGCCGCCGGAGACCGACAGCGGTGTTTCAACAATCGAGGATGTTCCAGCGTTGCTGTCGAGAAGAGAAAGTCGGCCGTCCTTGCGAGCGGCGGCGATTATCTCCCGCCCTTTGAATTGAAATACGAGTGGAGGCATTGGATTCAATCCGTCATAGGAGAATTTATTCTCCGGATTGAATTCCTTTTTGAGCGCCAGATCGCCCGCGTTGAGAGCCAGGAGTCTGCCGGAAGTTTGAACGTACACCGTTCCATCGGCGCCGATCACGGGCCCTGCCGTCCCCGCCACTTCATCGGCGTTCAGCGCAAACGACGTGGCCTTGGGCGGATCTACCGTTAGATCAACAGCCCACACCGCGTTTTTCGTCAGATTGCACGCGGGACTCGTAACGGTATAAATGGTGTTGTTCACCATCATCAGATTCGAAGTTCTCGAATTCGCGGGAAGAACCTGTACCGGCTGCACGATGTCGTCACCCGTGGAAACATTCAGTCGGTGCAGTCGGCCGTCGCTGGAGATCGCATACACCGATGCGGTTCCTGCGATGAAGCTTGCCGCCGGAGTTTGGGGTCCGCCGCGCGCCGGAGCAGGAGGCGCCGCACCGCGCTGTCCCGTCACTCCTGGGACGGACATGGTCGGAGTTGCCGTCATGCCGCCCGGACAGTCTGGCGTCGACGCGGTCACTTGCGGCTCGCGCGTGGAGTACTCCAGATGCTTTTGCCAGAAGATCGTGCCCAGATCTGCATCGATCGCATAAACGATATCCGCGTTGGAACCGACGAACGCCAGTTCACGGAATCCTCGATACGAGATGAGCCTGCCCATGATGACTGGCGGCATCAACGGGCGCGTCCCTTTGGATTGCATCTCGAGCTTGATCTTGAACAGCAGCTGCAAATCCTTCACCGTGTCCTTCGATATCCGCGCGTCAGCACCTTCCCATCCGCTGCGCTGCGCATCGCCTCCGAAAGTGGGCCAGTTGCCGCCCCGGCTCTGTGCGAGAGCGAAGGCCGCACACATGAATACAGAAACAGTGAGAATGAAAAGACTTCGCATGGGGATCATTTGCCGGGAAGGCCGAAGCTATACAGCACGCTGTCGAATGTGCCGAGATACACGCGGCCGTTGGCGATCGACAAACCGCCAAAGTGAACGAACGACGAAATCTGATCTCCGCTTGAGTACAGCGTCTTGCCGGTTTCGGCATCGAGGGCGAACAGAGTGGCATGGGTGGACGCCTTGATTCGAAGCGGACTCGAGTCCTGCAATCCCCGGTCGGGATACGCCTGGGTGGTGTCCTCACCGCTGCCGTACGCATAGACGACTCCATTG
>Ga0184628_10000433_pt1 | contig 23119 bp, 19 predicted proteins | sample PLM4_5_b1_FD_133149 | JGI IMG/M metagenome (GOLD analysis project Ga0184628, IMG submission 133149) | Groundwater sediment microbial communities from an aquifer in East River, Colorado, USA - PLM4_5_b1 | ecosystem: Environmental > Terrestrial > Soil > Riparian zone | place: USA: East River... | reverse complement strand
CGGGCATCGTGCGGCCGACATTATTCGTTCCCGCAAGCAAGACGATGATCTTCGGCTGTACTCCATCCAACTCGCCGTTATTCAGCCGCCACAGAATGTTTTGGATGGTATCGGCGCCCCAGCCGAAGTCGGCTGCATTCCAGCCAAAGAAATTCTGCTTCCAGTTGGCAAGCAGCTCGGGGTAATCGGTAGCGCCCCAGCGTCGCGTAATGGAATCTCCCTCGAAGTAGATATCGATTCCGCCCTTCCTTGCCTTTTCGAGAAGTTGGGAATGCGCAGTCAGGGAATTCTGATCCGTTCGAGACTGCGGCTGATCCGCTGGAATTGAAGGAGCCGGTGTCTGCGCGGTCATCACGCTGCAGACACCGACCGCACCCGCGGCACCGAGAAAGAATGCGGCCGATCGCTGAAATTTCATGGTCGCTGCCAGGAATCTACTTTGCTGCCGGTTTCAATTTCAGGAATTTATCTGCCCACGGAATAAAATATTTCCAGTTCGGAGCGTCGGTATGTCCGCCGTCGTGCTGCCGCCACGCGAGCTGTCCATCGAGCATGCTGACATTGACCGCCGGCATTTTCTCGATCTTGTAGTTGTCGGAAGTTCCGAGATCCTTCGCACCCAGAAGGCGAAACACGGGACCCGCTGCGACCGCAGCCATGTAACTTCCCTGGTGATCCAGCCATTTCGCATCCCCTTTTTCGGGAACCCCATAGCTGATAAACGTGAGCCGGGGGGCGCATAACGCAATCAACTCGTGCGAATCGACAGGAATATCCCCGGCATTCCTGCTGCCGAACGTCGACTCAGCTGTCCCATACTTCAGGAAGTTTCCGGCCATCCAATGATATTCGCCGCTGCCGGTGAGATTCTCAACCGCTTCGCCCCAGTTGCGGCGATGAAGCTTTGCACCGCCTTCGCCTGAGGAACCCACAAGCACCAGAGCAAAGCGTTGATCGTATGCCATGGTTACGAGAGCCGCCTTGCCATAGCGGGACACGCCTTCGATCCCAACGTGTTTCGCATCGATGGTCTTATCCGTTTCGAGGTAGTCGAGTCCGCGGCTGGCGCCCCACGCCCATGCGCGCAGGGATCCCCAGTCTTCCGGCTTGCGGGGCTGGCCTTTGTTGGTCAGGCCGATGATGCCTTTGGTGAGTCCAGCGCCATTGTCGGCCTGAATGCTGCCGGGATTGATGGCCGCGTAGCCCCATCCATCCGCGAGCAATTGCTGCGTTGCCGGTGGATCGCTTCCTGCAGCAGGTTGTACCGCTCCGCCCCGACCCGCTGGAGCTGTAGCGCCGGGAGCCAGCGGCATGGCGCCGCCACCAAACATCATCATCACGGGAACTGGACCTTTTGCATCGACGGGAGTCACCAGCGTCATCGTAATGTCGACGGTGATTCCAGGATAGGCAGAGTTATCGACGTGGCCGACAAGCTGCCTGCCAACGGCGGCATATGGACCGACGGTTCCAGTCACGGTATTGGTAACTGTCCACGTCACCGCGGGAACATTCTTCGGAACACGGCCGAGAACTTCGCGGTCGAAGTCTTCCACAATCTCGGGCCGGCGCTGGTTCCACCACATGTCTGCAGTGGTGACTTTCTTTCCATTTTTCAGCGTGAGTACCTCAGGAAGGTCCGGATAGGGATTCGCCGTAGACTCATCGTAGTTGGCATGGTTGGGTGCCGTCTCGGTTCCGCTTGGGCCTGGCCGGAGGGCTTTGATGCCGAGCTGGTCCTTCATGTTTTGATAGTCCTGGGCCTGGGTCCAGTTCGTCGTGTCGACGGATGTCGTTGCCCCGTTTTGACCCGCGAGCATGCTGCCTCGAGCAAGCAGACCCATCCCTAACAACACGCAGATTAATGACGCCACTGCAAAACGATTCGATGTTTTCATAGCTCTCCTCTTTCAGGACCACCCAAAGTCTGGGGATTTCGGGCAAATGATAGTTGATTTTGCGCGTGGCAGGGCCTAAAAATCACGCAAATGACTGGGGGGACTTCTCCCGACGTCAGGTAAGATCGAACTGTCCCTTCTTCCACTATGTCGAACGATTTTGAAGAACGCCTGCGACAGGCCGCCGAGCTGCTCGAGTCGATCGCAAAAAGCCGAGAGCTTCTCGCCAATGTATCCGAAGAAGATCAGCGACGGCTGCTGCGGGCTGCCGGCGAGGTATTCGAGCCCGACGATGCGGCCCGCCGGCGCCTGATCAAGGCCATGCGGCGTCATCATAAGGCGGCAAAAACAGAACGCGAAGAAGTGACGCTGTCGCAAACCGGTATCCGGAAACTGCGGAGCCAGGCCTTCTTTACCACGCCAAATGTTTTCCCGCCTGCCGATTTCGAACAACGCGATGTTGAGGATCCCGATTTCCGCGAGGCCACCGAGGAGCAACATTGCTATGTCTGCAAGAAGATGTATTCGGCCATTCATCACTTTTACGATCAGCTTTGCCCGCCATGTGCCGAGTTTAACTTCCTGAAGCGCACCGAATCGGCGGACTTGAGTGGGCGAGTGGCCCTGCTTACCGGAGGCCGCGTCAAGATCGGCTATCAGGCGGGTATCAAACTTCTGCGTGCCGGCGCGACTCTCATTGTCACCACACGATTTCCCAGGGATTCTGCAGCGCGTTATTCCCGGGAACCGGATTTTGAAGAATGGAGCGGCCGGCTGGAGATATTCGGCCTGGATCTGCGGCATACGCCGAGTGTCGAAGCCTTCTGCCGGCAATTGCTGACGACTCGCGACCGTCTGGATTTCATCGTCAACAATGCATGCCAGACCGTGCGGCGTCCTCCGGAGTTTTATCAGCACATGATGGAAGGCGAGACGGCCGCTGTTCATGAGATTCCTTCCAGGGTTCAAAAACTGCTCGGGTCGTACCAGGGTCTGCGCGGATACAACATCTTGCCGGTGAGCCCCGCCGAGCTCTCGCAGGTGCCGCTGCTGCCGGAGGAACTCGCCGCGCAGAACGCGCTGTTCCCGCAGGGCAGGCTCGATCAGGACTTGCAGCAGTTGGATTTGCGGGATCGCAACTCATGGAGACTACTGATGTCAGAGGTATCGTCTGTGGAGCTTCTCGAGGTGCACCTGGTGAATGCGGTGGCGCCATTCATCATCAATGCCAGGCTGAAGCCGCTCATGTTGCGGACTCCGGAACGCGACAAGCACATCGTGAATGTGTCGGCGGTCGAAGGCCAGTTCTATCGCCGGTTCAAGACAACGCGGCATCCTCACACGAACATGGCGAAGGCCGCGTTGAATATGATGACGCGTACATCGGCAACGGATTACCACGCCAACGGCATCCACATGAATGCCGTGGACACCGGATGGGTAACCGATGAAGATCCCGGTACGATAGCTTCACGCAAAGTTGCCGAGCATCGATTTCATCCGCCGCTGGATATCGTGGATGGCGCTGCGCGCATCGTCGATCCGATTATTTCCGGGTTCAATACCGGAGAACATGTTTGGGGACAGTTTCTCAGGAATTACCGGCCAACGGACTGGTAGTGGGGATAGGGAAATGGTCAATGTTCAATTCTCAATGTTCAATTTTTATCCGAGAGGTAGGCAATTCTCGTCCTTTCCATTCGGATGACAATTGAGCATTGAGAATTGAACATTGACTATTTCCCCATTCCCCGTCACCAGGCTTTTTCCAGTTCAGCCTTCCACGAATCCATCATGTTTGCGTCCAGTGTCATGACACCGCTGCGTGTCACAGCATGTGGCAGGGGAACAAGCGCGGCCGTTCGATCGATAACCAATGCGCGAAGGGACTCGCGAAGCCGGGGAATCAAATACCAGAGAGTTAGCGTGTCTCGCGGACGTGCTTCCCGGAGCACAATTTCGAGTTGTCTGGCACGTTCGTCCTCGCTCTTCCCGAAGTCCACATAGTTCAGCGCTGTCTGCAACGGTTCAGAGGAGTCATCGAAATACGGGGTGCCGACTCCCCCGCCGGGCCTTGTCCGGCAAAAGGCTCCGGCCGGGACAACGGTTTCGCGTCCATGAAAATCGAGCGCGACCAGACCGAGTGTGACATGCAGCAGCGTGCTGCCATCACGCTGCACCTCGCAGGAATAGATGCATCCGAGATCGACAGCCGTCGACGATGGGGTCTCGACAACAAACAGACGCGGTGGCGCCCATGTTCTGGCTGTCATCCTGCCGCGCTCAAGCGCGATGCGGTGTTGATCGGAATTGGTGGAGATCAGTCGAATCCGCGAGTTTGGATCCAGCTCCAGATGTCCGATATCGGCGATTTGAACTTCCGCTTCGGAGTGGGCGTTCGTCTGCAAAGAATCTCCCGGTCGGAGGCGGCCGATACCTTGCAATCGCACACCCCCGATCTGTGGAGTTCCTCGAACGCTTGCGACTTCCCACGACGGAGAGTCGGGTCCAGCTATACCACCGGGGACATGCAATCGAAGGAAAAGCCCAGCCGCCATTAGTACGGCAACGCAGAAGCCTGCTGCCACGGTGCGCGACGCCCATTGTAGTGGATACCCGTTCCGATTCCGTGACTCCGCAGTTGAATGAATTTCACGCCACAGCGATTCCGGAGCTTCGAACGTCGCCAGCCCGGCGGCGAGCTGAGTACCAAACCGGATTTCCTCCAACGCCTTCTGGCATGCCGCACATTCGTGCAAATGAGCCTCGGTCTGCTGCGCAGCGACTGCGTTCAATTCGTTGTGAAGATATGCCGATAGATTTTGGGTTACGTGCTTCTTAAACATGTTCAGTCTTCCAATACCCCGTCGCCGGGCCAGCTACCACGAAAGTGCGCCAGTTTTCGAGCCAGGATCCGATGACCTCGATTCAGCCGGGATGCGACAGTGCCTTTACTGCAGCCCAGCACCGTGGCAATTTCGTCGTAAGAGAGGTCTTCGAAGTGTTTCAGCAGAATCGCCATCCTTAGTTTTGGTTTCAGACTCGATATTGCCGATCGAATTGAAGCTTCCAGTTCGCGCTGGATGACCTTGTCTTCAATCGACTTTCGAGTTTCCGGAATTTGATGCGCGAGCGAACTGTCGAACGACAGGAACCGGCGCAGTGCGCGCTTCCGGTCCAGGCACGCATTGGCAACCATCCGATAGAGCCATGTGGAGAACTCCGACCGGCTTTCGAATTGCGAGATATGCGTCAGCAACTTGAGAAAGATCTGCTGGGTGACGTCATGAGCGGAAGCTTCGTCACCATTGAAGTAGTAGAGAGCGATGGAATAGACACGATCCTTGTAGACCTCGAAGAGCAGGCGAAAACCTTCAGAATCGCCGCGCTGGCACGCTTCGATGGTTCGATCGTCGATGGGGAAATCGCTCGTCACTGCACAGAGCTTCATCACGCGCACATTGTCAAACTCGATCATTAGACGCCGAACCATCGCGATTCCTTCCATTTGTTTTGGCGAATCGCGTTCCTGCTGATGAAGGTCGCGCTGAAATGAACAGAGTGAGTTGTGGCTTACTCCCAGGGTTTTCGGAACGGAAGGATTCGGGCTTCGGAGGGTTCGTCATCCGATTCTGAAAGATCGAAGTCGTCTGCAACTTCCTGATTGAGTATTTCTTCGGCTATCTCAACATTCGCTTCTTCCACCTTCAGCTTGACGCCGCCAAGCAGGTTCGATATCAGCCAGTCCATTCGAACCATGTTGTCGTCCGCAAGAAACGATTCGATTCCGGACGACTCCAGACGTCCCTGTGCAAGCAACGCCTCGGGCAGATCCCGAAAATTTCGGATCGTCACGAGTTCCCGGAAGTTCAGTTCGTCTTCTGGATCGGGAATGGTCATGTCCGATTATCGCCGCTAATTCTGCGGGAGTTCATTTGAAATGTGACTCGGACGGTAAATTTCCGGTTGCATTCTCAAATTGAAAAATAGTTTCGGACGAATCCCTATCCCTTCAGGAGAGGCACCCATGGCCGATGCAGTGGGTTATAATCCCGGAAATTCGGAGGACATTGCCATGAAACGTGCGGTCGATTTTGTTCTGCTGCTGGTTCTGTTTGCGATCAACGCCGGTGCCCAGGCGCCAGCCACGGGAAGTTGCGACCGGGAGTGTCTTCGAGGCGTTATCACGCAGTATCTGAATGCGATGGTTGAGCATAATCCGCGAACGCTGCCGACGTCGCCGAGCATCCGGTTCACTGAAAACACGGAAACAATGCCGCTTGGCGAAGGATTGTGGAAGAACGCTTCGAAGCTGCGGACATACCGTCAGGATTTTCTGGACGTCCGTGAAGGAGTTGCCGCTACGCACGTCATCGTCGAAGAAGCCGGAAAACCCGTGATGCTGGCGTTGCGGTTGAAGATCGTCGACCGGAAGATCACCGAAATTGAAACGATGGTGACGCGAAGCCAGGCCGAAGGCGCAATCTTCAATATTGAAGCGCTGCAGACAGCAAAGCCTGCCATGAACATCGTGCCGGATCCGTCTCAGCGTTTATCCCGGGCGGAAGCGATTCGCATTGCTGAATTTTATCCCGCCGGTTTAAAGGTCGGCGGAACATTCGATGCCGTCAACGCGCCGTTTGCGTCCGATGCCTATCGAATCGAAAACGGAACGGTCACTGCGGGGCCCGGTGCGAGGGCCGGCAGCGAGAACATTCGAACGCAGCGGATCATGGCCCATCCGGATGTCAGCTATCGACTGGTAGCCGTCGATGAGGAGCTTGGCATTGTCGTGTTCTGGCAGGATTTCGGAAATACCGGCAGCTACGGAGCCGGGAATGCTCTGACAATGTTTGAAGTGTTCAAGGTTTATGGCGGCCAAATCCATGCGGTGGAAGCGTTCATGCGCGTCATGAAGGAAAACACACCATCGGGATGGCCCAGCTACGAAGTGAAAAAGCCGAAATAGGGGACAGACTCCTGAAGGGAGAGGGATGGGGGCTGTCCCTATTTCCTCTCAGCGAGAGCGGCTTTCACGCGTTCGGGAGTAAATGGAACCTCGCGCACACGGGCGCCGGTGGCATCAAAGATGGCGTTCGCGATGGCGGCCGGCGCGACGGTAACTGCGGTTTCGCCGGCGCCGTTGGCGCGTACGTCGGTTCGATTGAGAAGTACCGTCTCAATTTTCGGAATGTCGGCGTCGAGAAAGAGTGGATGGTACGTGCGCCAGTCAATGGATGTGACCTTCGAACTGTCCCATGTCACTTCTTCCAGAAGTGCTCGACTCATTCCCTGAAGCGCGCCACCTTCCAGCTGATTGCGAAGTCCATCGGGATTTGAGATCGGCCCGCAGTCTTCGGCAATCACCAGACGCTGAACTTTAACAACTCCACTGTCCTGATTCACGTCCACTTCGGCGACCATGGCGCAGTATCCGTTGTCACCTTCATAAAGTACGCACGATATTCCTCTGCCCGAAGCGATTCCCGTTCGCCGATTTCCGGATTTTGGCGAAGGCCGCGTCTCCCAGTTCGCCGCCTTCGCCGCCGCTTTCACCACATCGATCAATCTCGGGTCGGCCAGATGCTTCAGGCGGTATGCGACCGGATCCGCGGATACAGCCGCAGCAATCTCATCCATGAACGACTCGTGCGCAAACGTGTTCTGCAGCCGTTCGGGAGATCGCAACGGCCCGGTGAAAAATGGTGAGCGTATGTTGTGCGTGAGAACACGCAGGCTGGAGACGGTCCCCGTTCCGCCCCGGTAATACGACGGCGTTGCATTGCTGTTGTTGGCAAAGTTCGTGGGATCCGGAGCAGGGGATCGCGGTGCGAATGCGGCCGGTTCGAATCCTGCAAGCGAACCGGTGATGACATTTCCCGGTTGATTGGCTCCCGGCCGATTGCCATACACAGGCGACCAGGCCTCGTGATCCCACGCCAGGATAGTTCCATCCGCTCCGACGCCGGCCTTCTCGTCCTGCACGAAGGCATACCCGTAGTTTTCGGAGATCATTTCGTCCTTGCGTGAAAGTTGCACGCGGACGGGCCGCCCGGCGGCCTGCGACAGAATGGCCGCGTCATAGGAAACGGTGTCCGCGGCGTTGCAGCCGTAACAGCCGCTGCCCATTTTGAAAATCACATGAACGTCCTGTGCACGCAGACCGAGCACCATGGCGGCACTGCTCCGGAGCGGGAATACCGCCTGCGATGCCGACCAGATGGTCGCGCTGCTCGCCTGTACATCGGCCACAGCGCAGGAACTGGCGAACGATCCGTGCATTTGATACGGATAGTGATAGGTCGCCTTCACGACTTTTGCAGCGCCGGTCAGTTTTTCAGCGACGTCCTTCGAGTTCACCTGGAAAGTATCGCGAGTTTCTTTCTGATTTCGCATGAAGTCATGGAAGTCTGCCTGCTTTGGAAGTCCGACGCCCGACGTCCATTCCACTTTCAGTTTGTTCGCGGCTTGAATCGCTTGCCATGGCTTCTCGGCAACGACGCCGACGAAATTCTTTTTGACGACGACTTTCACGACGCCCGGCAGATTTCTTACGGAGCTTTCATCGACGCTCATTACGGATGCGCCGACTGCGGGCGGCCGCACGACCTGCCCATGCAGCATCCCAGGCACGCGGACGTTGTGGACGTACTCGAACTGACCGGTTGCCATTGCCGGAATATCCAGACGCGGAATCGGTTTGCCAAGAATAGTCCACTCACTGGCCGGTTTCCGTTTTGCGTTCGCGTCCAGTGCGAGGTTGAACTTCTTTCCCCCAATCGATTCGCCATATGAGACTTTTTGCGAGCCGTTGGATTTCACACTGACTACACCGTCGTTCACGTCGAGCCTGTCTGCCGTCACTGCCAGTCGCGAGGAGGCAAGCTGCTTCAAGGCCTCGCGCGCGGTCGCGCACGCTTGTGCGAGATTCGCCTGATTGAAGTTGGTCGGATGCGATTGTGCACCTGAAGTGGTTCCCTGATCCGGGGTCAACGCCGTGTCGCATTGTATGAGTTTCACGCGGCTTAAAGGGACGCTGAGTTCTTCGGCGATCAGTTGTACCTGCGCCGTGTAGAGGCCCGTGCCGAGTTCGCACTTGCCCGTGTAGACCGTCACGCTTCCATCTGCCGCGATTCCGAGCCACGAATCCAGAGCATTGCTGCCAGTACCGTTGAAGCCGGGAGCCTGCGCGGCGAACTCCGCAGCACCCCACGCGGAGAATCCAACGACCATGACGCCGGCCCCTTTTAGGAAATCGCGCCTTTTCATGGCCTCACCGCCTGCGCATATTTGTGGATAGCGCTCATGATGCGTGAGTTCGCAGCGCATCGGCAGAGCACGTTTGCCATGGCCTGCTGGATCTGTTGATCCGAGGCTCGCGGATTCCGATCGAGAAACGCCTTTGCCGTCATAATGACGCCATTGATGCAGAAGCCGCATTGCATGGCCTGCTCCTCGATGAAGGCTTTTTGAATGGGATGTGGTTTCTCCGGTGTGCCGAGACTTTCCAGTGTGGTGATTTCCGCCGCGCCTATCGATTCGACGGGCGTGACGCAGGAACGTACGGCCTGTCCATTCACGATTACCGTGCATGATCCACACTGACCCAGGCCGCAACCGAACTTTGGTCCGCGCAAGGCGAGATCGTCGCTGAGGACGTAAAGCAGGGGCGTGCCGGCATCCACATCGACGGTATGGTTCTGTCCATTGACTCGAAGGTTGAAGGCGCTCATTTGGCGCCTATTCTACTGCGAACTATTCGGCGAAGTCACCGGAGGAAAAAGCCGACATTGATGCTGCCCCGAATTGTTCCATCGACAGCAAATTGAGCTTCGGGCCCGAAGTAGATGCGCTTTGTAACGAAGAATTTTGCTCCCCCTCCGGCCGCCGCGTCCAGCTTGGTTTGTGCCGGAACATACTGCGACGCATGGTTGATGAACCCCACGCCGCCAATAACGTAAGGTCGGACGCGTCCGCCGGAAAAGTCATGGGCGATTTGCGCCATGCCGCTCATTTTCGGAGCGTAGTAGGTGAATAACTGCTTGCACTGACTGAACCCGAGGAATTCCCCTCCAACGCTCGTTCTCTGCGTCAGGTAGTAATGAATCGATCCGCCGAAAGAGTTCTGTGGGCCGCCGCCACAGAAGCTTTCAAGCCAATAATCCCTGGCCCCCACACTGCCTTGTACGACCAACGAAGAGTGATCCTGTGCCTGAACTGCCCTTACGAACGATCCGAACGTGAAGAATAGAAACACCAAACTCGCACAATAGACATTTCGCATAGGACCTCCGTGTCTTACTCGCTGAACATGCGGGGCATGTTGTCTGATCCGGGGAACGGTCTCAATGCACGCGGGGTAAACTGAATCTAAATTCGTTCTATACAGCACGCCTGACTCTGCCGGAGTCGTTTTTCTTGACCTTGCGGCCCTGCAATGCGATGGTTTACACAATCTTTAACCGCAGACGGAGGGAAAATGACAAAGTTTCGACTGACAATGTGTGCGCTTCTCGCACTGACGTTGTTTGCAACTTCAGGCGTAGCAGCGGATCTTACAGACAGTCTCAAGGCCGGCAAGGCCGATCTGAAGTCTGTCGGCGTTCTTGCTTTCGGCCCCGACGGCGTCCTTTTTGCAGGCGACTCGATGGGCGGACAGATCTTCGCCATCGACACCCAGGACCGAACGGCTTCGACAGCTTCCGCCGTGGAAGTGATGGGTCTCACTGGGAAAATTGCCGCGATGCTGGGGACAACAGCGGACCAGATTGCGGTGAATGACATCGCCGTCAATCCGGCTTCGAAAAAAACCTACGTTTCCGTGTCGCGCGGCATCGGAGTCAATGCAACTCCAGTGATCGTGCGCATCGATACGACCGGAAAACTCGAAGTTCTTTCTCTGGACAATGTGAAGTACGCCAGCGTGGCATTGCCGAACCCGGTGAATGCAAGCACGGGTGGACGCGGCGGAAACGCCCGCCTGCAGGCCATTACGGATCTCGCCTTCGTCGACAATCGCGTTTTCGTAGCGGGGCTTTCGAACGAAGAATTCTCGTCGACGCTGCGCGCTATTGCGTTTCCGTTCAACTCGGCGGACAAGGGAACCAACGTTGAAATCTGGCACGGTTCGCACAACCAGTTTGAGACGAATTCTCCGATCCGGACGTTTCTTCCCTACAAGGTGAACGGCGAACAGACCATTCTGGCTTCCTATACCTGCACTCCACTGGTGAAGGTTCCGGTTTCTTCGCTGAAGTCGGGAGCGAAAGTCATGGGAACCACGATCGCGGAATTCGGCGCGGGCAATACTCCACTCGACATGATTGCGTACAACAAGGGCGGCAAAAACTACATCCTGATGAGCAACACCAGCCGCGGCGTGATGAAGTTTTCCGCCGATGGATTGGAAGGCTTCAGCCCGATTACAAATCAGGTTCCGGACAAGGCCGGCGTCCCTTACGAGACGGTTGCAGCCCTGACTGGCGTTCTGCAGATGGATCAATTCGATGCTCAGCGCGTCGTCATTCTGGAGCGGTCGGGAGACCTTCGTACCGTCGCTCTTCCGTAGTTTGTCACTCTGATGTTGTCCACGTTGGCACGCGGCGTTTTCGCCGCGTGCCTTCTCCTTTTAGTTCAATCGCCCACGGTCCGATTTGACAGCGCCAGGAATCTGTTTCTTCTCGAGAACTGGTCTGGTGCGGCTCAACTTCCTGCGGATCGTTATAGTGACGTCTTCCAGATTTCGGTTGACGCTCCCGACGTGCCGCCAATGCTGGGGCAGTATCGCATCGAAGGCGGCGCTCTGGTTTTCTCGCCTCGGTATCCCGCACAGCCCGGAATTAAATACCGTGCCGTAGCACGTATTCCCGGCTCAGCCCCAGTCACAACACTGGTCGACATTCCAAAAGCTGTTGTGAAGGCGACCACGGTCGTCGATCGTATTTATCCTTCGGTGAATGTCCTTCCGGAAAATCAGCTGAAGTTTTACATCCACTTTTCTGCGCCGATGGCTCGCGGGCTCGGGTATGAACATATTGTGCTTCGCGATCAGAACGGTGCAGTCGTGGAAGTTCCGTTTCTTGAACTCACGGAAGAGCTCTGGGATCCGACCGGAAAGCGCTTCACGCTCTTCTTCGATCCGGGCCGCATCAAGCGAGGCCTGGTCTCCCAGCAGGAACTTGGCATTGCTCTGCAGGAAGGCAAGCGCTACACACTGTCGATCGATAAGGGATGGAAGGATGCCCAGGGGAATCCACTCGCCGCGGATTTTCAGAAGGTATTTACCGTTGGGCCCGCGGATCGCGAGCCGATTGACCTCCGCGCCTGGACAGTCCGTGAACCCGCATCGGGTACTCGCAATCCACTGACGGTGGTGTTTCCGGAACCTTTGGATCATGCCATTCTGCAGCGAGACCTGGATGTGATCGATGCTTCTGGAGCCGTCATCGAAGGCGGCGTCACCATCGGCTCGGAGGAGAAGACCTGGATATTCACGCCCGACCTGGGGTGGAAGCGCGGGTCTTACACCATTCGGTTGGGAACGGCGATCGCCGATCTCTCAGGCAATATGATCAACCGCCCATTTGAAATCGACGTGTTCGATAAGGTTGACGACGCACTGACTCACTCCAAATTCGTCTTCCCGTTTTCGGTGAAGTAGAGAAATCCATCTCCTGAAGGGAGAGGGTGCCGCGCGCCAGCGCGGCGGGTGAGGGGTAAAATATTTTCCCTAAATCTTGTGCGCCCCCGGTTTTCCATTCTCCACAATGAAACTGGCACGCGTGGAGATGGTGGATTCCGGGACGGAGACTTTTTCAACCACGCGATAATCCGTCGTCAGAGACTTGCTGGTCACTTCGCACCGTACATATCCACGCTGGCTGTTGTAGAACTTGACCTGAGGGTTTTCGGCAAGTGTGGCCGTAACGTTTGCCGCAGTATCGGAGCCATCGCCCCCGGAACTGATGGATGTCCCGATAAGTTCGGTTGCCACAGTTGGCGAACCTTCTTTCCTATAATCGACCTTCAGATCGCAGACCCAGTTCGAATGGATGTCGCCAGTGAGGACAACGGGGTTCCGCACGCGTGAGTTCTCCAGACTCGAAACGATCCTCTTGCGCGCCGTTTCATATCCGGACCACGCGTCCATGTTGTAGATTTCGTTCGAGCCGGCGGCCTGGTCCACAACAGTCATGCGCACCTGGTTGGCGAGAATGTTCCACTGTGAGCGCGACGCGCGCAGCTCGCGATCCAGCCATTGTTCCTGTGCAGTCCCCAACATGCTGCGTTCCGACAGAAACTCGGCACATGGCGCCTTGTTGCCGTCCCCACAGGCCTGATCGTCGCGGTACTGTCTTCCATCAAGCACGACGAAATTTGCCAGTGGACCAAACGAGAGACTGCGATAGAGCCGCGAATCCGCTCCGGTTGGGACTACGGCCTTCGGCATCGGCAGCCATTCGTAGTACGACTGATATGCGGCGGCCCTACGCTTCTGGAATTCCTCTGGGGACTGCGTGTCTTTGGGAACAAGCCCCGCATAGTTATCCTGAACGTCATGATCGTCCCACGTCATGATCCATGGAAACAGGCGATGCGCCTCTCGCAGGTTTGCATCGGAACGGTAGAACGCATATCGAGCACGATAAGTGTCGAGCGTTTTGGATTCCGGAATCGCAATAGTGCGTGCGCCTGGGCCGCTGGTTTCGTAGATGTAGTCACCAAGAAAAACGATGGCGTCGATGTCTTCGCGAACCATGTTCTGGTACGCGGTGTAATACCCGGATTGAAAATTCTGACACGACGCAAATGCGAATCGGATGCGATCGGTTGCGCTGGAGGGTGCGGTCTTTGTACGACCGATGGGGCTCGAGGCAGCTCCACTTCTGAACTGATACCAGTACCAGCGATTTGCGTCGAGTCCGGTGGCATCCACATGCACCGAGTGTCCGTAGTCCGGCGTGGCCATTGCGCGTCCCCGGCGCACCACACGCTTCATGCCTTCGTCGGATGCGATTTCCCAGTCCACCTCGACGGCTGCTCGCTGCCAGTCTCGCTCCGCATTCGCGTCTGGTATCAGCCGTGTCCAGAGAACAACGCCGCTTCGCGTCGGATCACCGGATGCGACTCCGGCGGCAAACGGGTCCGATGAGAACTGAGGAGAGGACTGAATCGCCGACAGGCGTAGCAGGGGATATCCCAGAGCCACCAATCCGGCAGATCGCAACAGACCACGTCTATTCATGACCTGTACTGTACAAAGTGATTCCCAACAACGCAAGTGGGGGCTGTGCGTCAGTTTGAATGATAATGCAGCCCGCTCCTGCGTGACGGCAAGCTTGATGTGGGGGGACAGCAAACCTGCGCATTCAAGGAATTCAAACTGACGCACTTTCAGCCAGGGACTCTCCTTGAGTGTGCAACTCTCCTGCCACAAAGGACGCCGCTCGTAACGCGATGAATCTATTTGCCGCCGTGGGGCGCAACTTTCCCTCGCACTGAGTTATTTATTGTTGATCCGGGAAATAATCCCGCATTCCCACTGTCAGGCCCGGGGTCCGTAGTGAGGCAACGGGCGACCGGATTCGTAGGCTCCGAGGTCAGGTGCCCGTCCCATGAAATCGTCGTTTACGCCGGGAAGACGAACTCCTGCGTCAACGGCTGGGGAACTCGTCCGAAGTTGAAAATCGAAATCCGCTGGTTTATATAGCATCGTCGGATCGGGGCCGGGCGGTGAAACCTTTGCGAACACGTCATAGTCGACCAGGACGCTGTGCTTGTCCTGGCCGGTGGCCGCGCTGTAATCCGTCAGCGATTTGAATCTCCTTCTTTCTCTGGCTGTGGCCTCGAGCTGCGATTGCTGTGGTGTGGAAAGCGGTGAAGGAAGTGTGCTTGTTCCCGCTTCGCCGGGGAAGTTGGCGCGAACCGAAAACTGCGGTGAACTCCACTCATAAGTGAACTCCGCACCTTCGTTGGGTCTGAATCCGTTGTAGTCTGAGCTGGAGTAATTGGTGTTGGTTTCGACTGCGAACGTCTCCAGCGTCTCGCTCTTTCCAAGAATCAAATTATTGCGGTAATGAACATTGGAAGCCGCCAGCAGCATCGGCTTTACCGGTGCAAGAAACGTGTTGTGATAGATAACCAGTCCGGCCGCTGACGCGGTGAACTTTACAGCACCACCTTCGGGCGCGTGATACACGATGTTACGAATGAAATAAACTGGTCCGCCAAACATGGGTTGCACGCTCAATGCACGGTGCCCGCTGTTGAAGCATCGATTGCGGAAGACACGGATGTTATAGGCGCCACCGTCAGTTTCGATGCAGTTGTCTTCAACATTGGAAATGTCGTTATTGTAAAAATCGATGGAAACGGGCAGGCGGTCGCGGATGGGATTGGGCGTTCCATCGGGATTGCCATACGTGGCGATGTCGATTCCGTCGTGAAAATTGGCGACGGAGTTGAATGCAACGACGTGGCCTGATCCGTAAATCTTTACCGCATACTCCGACACCAGTTTCGGTGTGCCGCCACGGTTGTACGCCTGCCATGTGGTTCCGGTAAAGCCAAGCAGCCGCGAGGGATCGAATTTGCCGATGAAGACGTTGTCTGCAATGGTGTAGTCCTTCGAACCGGACCAGTCCGTGTAGATACCGCGTCCGATATCTTCGAATCGGCAATTCCTGATCGTGAGTCCGGTCGAACCGGCAATATTTTTCAAACCACCCTGGAACGCTAGTTCCGTGTTGCGAATGGTCAGGCCTTCGAAGTAGTTGTAGTTCGCCGCCATCACATTGAAGAGGTTGTAGGCGCCGTCTCCATCGAAGACGACTTCTCCATCGCCGGCAGCTTTTATGACAATGGGCCGAGAAGCAGTTCCGCTTTGAGTCAGGAAGTACGTGCCGCTGGAAACCGTTCCAAGCGGGCCTCCGTAGCGGTATCGGTCGTCCTTGTAGATGCCGGCGTGCACCAGAATGATATCTCCCGGCTGAACGCGAGGTGGGTACGCGTTGAAGTAATCGGCGCCGGAGGAGCCGGTGTAGTAGGCCCCCTGCAATCCGGTGAACGCTGGCTGCTGCTTCGTGCCGTTGAACCCGGGAGGATACACATGGTAGATCTTCCCGTCTGCTGCTGGTTTGGGTTCGGGCCGGGTGCGTGCCATGACGACGTTCTCCTGCTTGCCATCGACGCCATCGGGATCGGACAGCGCAAACCGGCATTCGTATTCCACGCCGGGTTCGAGATCGAAGATGCTTCCCGCCAGCATGTGAGGCGTGATGAATTGAAGCGCGTTCTCATTGATCCGCTCGCCGCCGATGCGCAGCAGAGGCAGGCCGTCCTGCCACGGCGTATCGCCCTTCCGGCGGTAGAACACCGACACGGACGCGTTGCGATTGTCATCGTTCTGAATGTGCCATTCAAAACCAAGCGAAATCAGTGTTGGAGGTTCAGTGATGAATTCTCCGGAGGTCGCTTTGTCGGCTGCCGACAGTGGGCCGGCAAAGAAGGTCAGAAAGATGGCGATCAACACGAGACGGTGCACGATGGAGTGAAGCATATTCATGCCCTCCTTTGACGGGCTATCGGTCGAACTTGAAAATGTCGGTATAGGTCTGAATGCGTCCGCTCTCGAAGGCTTTCAAGTTATCGCTTACCGGAGAAAGGAACGAGCGCCATTTCGTCGTTCCATCCGGAATGGGAATGCCGAGCCGCAGGCTGATATCGCTGGTTACCGAACGAATGAAGGTACTAGATGGGCCGAGAGGAAGCGCTGCAACATTGGTGTAAAATCGTTTGGCATTATCGCCTTGTTCGAAGAGATAGCGCTCGACATTGGACAAATAGAAAACATCGACGACCGCGTTTCGCTGCCTGAGGTACCGCCCGACACTGACGATCGCTTTATCGCCGGCAAAATCACCCACCAGCGGAATGATGAGGTTCCGTTTTTCAAAATCCTGCAGTGCTTTGAACGTTTCCTCAGATGCCAGGAAGCTCTGGTTGCGGCCAGTCAGATCCGTCGCGGTCATGAGCTGGGAGTAAGTGGGATTTGTGTTGTCTCCCTGGCCTCGAAGTGTAGATGGACTCGATACACGGAAGGCATTCAGCACTCGAGACACCGCTTCCCTGTCGGATGCGCTCAATGGGAATTTGTGCTCGTTCACCAGTTCGTTGATGACAGCGCGTTGATTCGCTTCAAACAACATGGGATCTGCTTCAATAGACTGGTATGCATCGAAGATCGCCTTGACGCTGGAGTTCGCATTCAGACCGGTCGGACGCTTCCTGGAAAACAATCGTGAGACGAAATCCGCGCGATCCGGAGAAAGTTCGAAGAGCGCCTTGTACACCAGATGTTCGATCATGTTGTCCCGGCGAATATCGATGACGAAAGCGATCTGCGGCTGAATGGCGGCAAGATAGGTGAAGTTTTGTTCGAGGCCGACCCCGATGTACACGCCGCCCTGCTTCGCAGTTTCCTTCAATGCAGGAATGACGAACTGCGCGGAGTCTTCGTTCGACATGTACTGCTGCGGAAATGTTCCCCCTGATTCGGAAAACTCTGTGACGAGGCGCCAGAACTCCGTATCGCTGATAGCGCGGGGAAGGTCTTCTGCATGCGCGCACGGCACGGCGAAGATGAATCCGGCTAACAGAAGGGTGAATCGTCGAAGTATTCGTATCATTTCATCCTGCTATGAATTGGAAGTGCCGAGATTGCCCTCCTGAGTCAGGAGTGCAGCGGGATCGCGAAGCGGATCCGACATCTGGAAAAGGCGGGTGGTTCCAGACCGCAATCTCGAAGGTTGCAGCTTCGGAACCGCCCCGGCACCCCTTCGCTTGATATCCCACCCCTCCTGACTCAGGAGGGGTGTTTTCTCTCTTCCGCTGCTGCACCAGTGTTAGTTCCCGCTCAGGCTGCCCGGCCAGGCGGAATTCAAATGATAGTTCACCCCGGGGCCGACCATCTCGACGCGGCGGATCTTGCCGTTCTCAATGAGAAACGCTTCGGTCACAAGGATGCTCGACGGCCGATTGAATCCGTTGAATGTATAGGGCCGGCCATCGGAAAGTGTGCCGGCATTCACCGTGCCCTGATCGAATACGGCATGCGGCCGCAGGCTCAGAAGGAACGGCGCACCTGCCTCCATCATGGTTCCCATCTAGGCAACCTGACCGAATTCCGGATCCGCGAAGATATGCGTGTACTTTCCACGGCCCTGGGCCGTCTTCCAAAGACCGTCGCCTACTTCCAGCCGCTGATCGTTTTCGGTGTACTTGACGTCCGCGGACAGCGGCGCCAGTTTCGGGTTGTGTGCGATAACCGCGGCAAGGTATTGATCGACGACATTCTCCAGACAGGCACGATTGCAATTGAGTGGTATCGGCCCGACGGATGCATCGACTCGATAGGTCAGGTTTCCAACCATGATCGCGGCGGCTATCGCAGCCGCGCCACCGAGAAAGAGTTTAGAGCGCATGGGTTGTATTCTCCTTATGGGTCGCCGATTCTACCGCGCAGATATATCACCAGACAAGGCGCACGCGACTCAAAATCGGTGGATTTGCACTCGGTGTTAGAATTCCGGAAATGAAAACCATCGCAGCAATCTGCATTGGATTGGCAATAGTCACGACGATGCTCACTTCGCCGGCACAACAGCGGGGCGCGCTGGTGACCACGCTGCCGAACGATATACCTCTGGAATTTGTCCGGATTGCGCCGGGGGAATTCATGATGGGATGTTCTGCGGGAGACACTCTGTGTGCCGACAACGAAAAGCCCGTACATCGTGTGCGTATCACTCGCGGATTCGAGCTTGGCAAGTATGAAGTGACGGAAGCGCAATGGCAGGCCGTCACCGTCAAACCTCCCGTCGTTCTGCTTCGGGGAAACGGCGATGATCACGCATACGGTTTTTCGAGTTGGACCACCGCACAGGAATTTGTCGACGGACTCAACGCGCGCAAGGATGGCTTCAGGTACCGCCTCCCGACCGAAGCCGAATGGGAATACGCGGCGCGGGCAGGAACTACAGGGCCATATGCCGGCCGATCTCCGGATGCAATGGCATGGCTCGGTCAGAACGTTGTGGGACGGCCGGAGCTTGTCGGGAAGAAGCAACCCAACGCGTGGGGACTTTACGACATGCACGGAAACACCTGGGAGTGGGTGCAGGATTGGTACGACGCGAAGTATTACTCCGGTAGCCCCGTCGACGATCCAAAAGGTCCAGGGGCCGGACAATATCGCGTACTCCGTGGAGGCTCTTCCCTCAACGACGCAAGGTTCTCGCGGTCATCGGCTCGTTACTTCATCGGTTCCACAGCAAACACCGACTACTATGGCCTTCGCGTGGCCCGGGAGGCAGTTCGATAGGGAATGTCTCAGGCATGAACATACGTGATTCGGTAAAGAGGTTGGAGAATCGTGAAATCGGCAATTTCGAAATCGAACGATTCCTGCTCTTCTGACTTAATGAAAATCGTGCGACACCGCCATTGCGGCGGTCACGTCGATGATACGGGCCGCAGAAACCTTCACCGAAACCACATGGTCGACATTCTGCAGACGGCCATCCAGCAATAGAAATCTTCCATCAATAATCGTCTGACGGTTGTTCTTGAAAATATCCGGCGTGAGTATCGCATTGGCGATTCCCGTCTCATCCTCGAGGCTGAGAAACACAAACCCGTTCGCCGTACTGGGGCGCTGGCGCGCAATCACGCAGCCGGCAATGCGTACCATCTGTCCGTCCCGAATTCGGCTGAGATCGACCGCGCGTTTGACGCCCAGCGCGTTCATGCGATCGCGGCAATAACGCATCGGATGCGGTCCCACGGTCAACCCGGTGAGATTCATGTCTGCAACGATGCGTTCTTCCGTTGTCATGATGCGGAGTGGGGACGCGTCATCGGCTTCCTCGATCTTTTCCAGGAGCGGACCGGAAATCCGTGCCGCCCGCTCCACCTGCCAGAGGGCGTCCCGCCGATGCATGCGGGATTCCGGATTCAGGAAATTCAACGCACCAATCTCCGCCAGCAGGACGAGTTCGCTCTTCTGAAGCTCAGGCACACGCCGCGCCAGATCGTCCACGGATGCGAATGGCGCACGCGCGCGCTGGCGAACCAGGGCTTCGCCTGCGGACTGGCGCAGGCCGCGCGCGTAACAAAGGCCAAGCCGCAGCGTGAGGTCGTCCAGCGTACACCGCCAGTCCGACTTTGTAATGTCGATAGGCTTTATTCTCAAACCATGACGCTGCGCATCCTTCACCAGCGTTGCGGGATTGTAAAAGCCCATGGGCTGATTGTTCAGCATCGCGGCCGTGAAGGCCGGAAGGTAATGGCATTTCAGATACGCGCTGGAGTATGCAATCAATGCAAAGCTGATCGCGTGCGATTCGGGAAATCCATACAGCGCAAACGACGTGATCGAGCGCACGATCTGATCCTGCGCAGCCGGCTCAATTCCATTGCGCGTCATGCCGTCGCGCAGCTTCACCTCGATTTCCTTCATGCGCTTTTCCGACCGTTTGAAGCCGAACGCCCGGCGTAATTCCTCGCCTTCGCCTCCGGTGAATCCCGCCGTGATGATGGCCATGCTCAGCAGCTGTTCCTGAAACAGCGGCACGCCGAGCGTCCGTTCCAGAACCGGCTGGAGTGCGGGATGCGCATATTCCACGTTCTCGCGTTTTTGCCGGCGCTTCAAATAAGGATGGACCATGTCTCCGGCAATCGGCCCGGGCCGGATAATGGCGACCTGTACGACGATGTCGTAAAAAGTTTTGGGCCGCATGCGCGGCAAAAACGACATCTGTGCGCGGCTCTCGATTTGAAACATGCCCACGGTGTCGGCCTGCTGCAGCGCCGAGTAAACTTTTTCATCGTCTTCAGGAAGATGCGCCAGATCGACGTCTTCGTTGTAGTGATCGTGGATCAGCTGGATGGAATCCTCGAGCACCGCCATCATTCCGAGTCCCAGCAGATCGACCTTAATGATGCCCATGTCGGCGCAGCTGTCCTTGTCCCATTGAACGACGGTGCGGTTCGGCATCGATGCGGGCTCCAGCGGAACCACCGAATCGAGCTGCCCCTGGCAGATCACCATGCCGCCGGAGTGCTGGCCCAGATGCCGTGGCAATTCCTGCAGTCCCAGACACAGCGAAAGAAACTTTCCGATGCGGGGATGCCGCACGTCGAATCCGGCATCGCGGAAATTTACCGCCAATGTATCTTCCGAATCCTGATACCCCCAGGAACTGACCATCTTCGTCAACTTTTCGAGCATGTCGAAATCGAAGCCCAGGACCTTTCCCACCTCACGTGCCGCAGATCTTCCGCGATACGTGATGACGTTGGCTGTCATCGCGGCGCCGAGTTTTCCGTAACGCTCGTAGACGTACTGGATCACGCGCTCGCGCTTGTCGCCGCTGGGCAGATCCAGATCGATGTCCGGCCACTCGCCGCGTTCTTCGGAAAGAAAACGTTCGAAGAGCAGCTTCATCTTTACCGGGTCCACGGCCGTGATTCCCAGTACATAGCAGACAGCGCTGTTGGCGGCCGAGCCGCGGCCCTGCACGAGAATGTTGTTGGCGCGGCAGAACTGGACGATGTCCCAGACGATCAGGAAATAACCTTCCAGCTTGAGCTTTTCGATCAACCGGAGCTCGCGTTCGATTTGCTTCCGCTCTTTTTCGCCGTAAGGCTGGAAGCGCCGATGCGAGCCGGCTTCGGTAAGCTCGCGCAAGTACGATGTCATCGTTTCTCCAGCCGGCACCGGATAGGGTGGGAACTCGTATCCGAGATCTTTCAGAGTGAAGACAAGTCGTGAAGACAGGGTGCTGGTGTTGTCGATGGCCTCGGGGAGATCGTGGAAGAGCTCCGTCATTTCCTTCGGCGATTTCAGGTGCCGCTCGGCATTGCGGGAGAGCAATCGTCCGGCAGTTTCCAGCGTCCGGTAATGGCGCAGGCAGGTGAAGACATCGAGTATTTCGCGGGACTCACGCGTGGCGTGACGCACACCGTTGGTTGCGAGGAGGGGAAGCTTGAACTCCCGGGCAAGATCGATGGCTCGATGATTGAGAGCTTCTTCGCCACGGTCGAAGTGACGCTGCAGTTCGATATAGATATTGCCGCGTCCGAAAATATGCACGAGCCGCTGGAGTGTTTGCCGTGCTTCGGCGAGTCCGCCGCGGCGGAGGGCCGCGGTGAGTGGGCCGTGTTCACCGCCGGTCATGAAGATCAGGCCATCGGCGAATTCTTCAAGCTCGCATTCCGCAATCGAGATGGCGGAGCCGCCGCCTTTCGGCCCCCGCAGCTTCATTCGCGTGGTGAGACGGCAGAGATTTTGATAGCCGCGCCGGGATTCGACCAGGAGCGGGTAACAGCCGCCGTCGGTGGATGTCAGTTCCGCCCCGATGTGTGGATGGATGCCTGCCTTTGTTGCGGCTTTATGAAATTGCGGCCCGCCATAAACGCCGTCTCGATCGAGCAGAGCCATGCCCGGAATTCCCAGTTCCGCCCCGATGCGGGCGAGCTCCTCGGGCAGGGAAGCGCCATCAAGAAAACTGAACGCGGATGCCGCGTGAAGCTCAGTGTAGGGATTCACGGGGTGGGGCACTGTAGGAGGGGCGTGAATAAATTGGAAATGCGGAAACTGCCCTCCTGAGTCAGGAGGGCAGCGGGATCGCGAAGCGGATCCCGCGAGGGGTGGTTCCAAAGTTGCCAACTTGCAAGGTTGCCGCTTTGGAACCACCGCGGCGCTTCGCGCCACCCCTCCTGATTCAGGAGGGGAATTCCTCTCTCCTCCAATCCCTTCATTCCGGTCCCCTGATTCCTTCACTCCGTGTTTTAGTCATAAACCCCCTCCGCAAACCAGCATCCGTTGTTGGGGTCACAGTAAATGCGGAACAACAGCAGGCCTTTCTGTGTTCTCACGCGAACATCCCATTCCTCGCGTGTCCAGTGGTCTTGCTGCCACCACTCGCCGGAGGATTTCCATGGACCGCTCGCCGTCGTGACCGGCCCGAAAAATCCATGAAACGCAATCCACCACGGTCCACCGTTGCGCAACTTCACCGTCGCTTCCAGCGGCGGACGGAACCGGCGGAGCGCCAGAGATGGAATGGATTGGGGCGTGGGCGAAGCAGGCTTCATCGAATCGAACCGCGAATTAAAGTGATGGATGCGGAACGCATCCGGACGATGCGTATCCAGCACCT
>Ga0184628_10000432_pt1 | contig 23130 bp, 25 predicted proteins | sample PLM4_5_b1_FD_133149 | JGI IMG/M metagenome (GOLD analysis project Ga0184628, IMG submission 133149) | Groundwater sediment microbial communities from an aquifer in East River, Colorado, USA - PLM4_5_b1 | ecosystem: Environmental > Terrestrial > Soil > Riparian zone | place: USA: East River... | reverse complement strand
TGCTGGTCGAGGACGCCCTGGACAAGGCGGCCAAGGCCATCGAGGCCCAGAAGGCGCGCGAGGCGGCGAGCCGGGCCGCGGTGAAGGTCAAGGGCGCGAAGCGGCGCGTGCTGGACGTCAACCCGTTCGAGGCGCTGGGCATTGTCGACCCGGAGAGCGACGAGAGGTACGCGGCCTATCGCGCGCCGGCGACCGAGGCGCAAGTGGCTGGGCTCGTCAAGGCCGGCTTCGACGTCGGGCCTGACCTGTCCAAGCGGCAGGCTCACGAACTGTTCGAGGGGCTGAATAAGCGGCGCGCGGCTGGTCTCTGCATGCTGAAGCAAGCCGCGGCGCTCACGAAGCGCGGCGTGGCGAACGCCGGGAACATCTCGTTCACCAATGCCGGCAAGTTGCTGGCGTACCTCAGAGGCAAGATGAACCAGCGCGATTGGCAGTTCAGGTTCACTCCCGAGCTTGTCGAGCGGGTGATCGGGAGGTCGTCGTGATGGAGGCGAAGGTCAAGTGCGGTCAGCAGGCGGGCGGACAGGAACGCCAGCGGCGCGCGCTGGAATTGTTCCGCGCTGGCAAGACGTGGCGGCAGATCGGCGTCGTCGTAGGAGTGACGGCTGGCGCGGCCTACAACCTCGTCCTGCGCGCGCGCACCGCGGTCTGCGACCATGTCCCACGGAGCTGGGCAGACCGTCGCGAACGAGTAGCGGTGGCGATCGGCGGGAAGCGCTGCGAACGGTGCGGCCTGCGCGGCCCCCATGAGTGCCTGCGAGGCGACGCGACGGCGCGTAAGGTCGCCGACGAGCCGAGCGGCGGGTGGCGGGTGGCCGCGAGGAGTACGGGCACGTGAGCGTCGCCGCTATCGACCCGGTGCCTGAGCGGGTCCAGGAGCCGACGACCATCCGCGAGCTCTACGCTCGAGCCCTCGTCGACACGCGCGAGCCCGGCCCGCTGGCGCACATGCGCTGGGTCTTCTGGCACGCGCGCGCGGTGGGGAGGCTCGAGACGGCTCGAGCGTCGCTGAAACGACTGTACGACCAGGAGGCCATGTTGCTCGCGCAGAACCTTTCGACGCTGAACCCGACGTTGAAAGCCGCGTTCGCCGCCGAGATGCCCAACGGGCCGCTGCGCCAGTCGACGGAGGACAGCGTCGAGGTGGCTGCAACGTTCGTCGAGGCTACGGCGCGGGTCGTCGACATGCTCGAGGTTGCCACGCGCGCGCCGGTGAGGGCGGTACGGTGAGGCTCGAGGCGATGCCGCCGCTGTTCAGTCTGGTTCGCCTCGAGCCGGACGGCTGCCCGTTGCTGGTCGTCTCGACCTGGTCACACGCTCCGGGTCGCGGCTTCGGGTTCGTCGTCGAGCTGCCCGAGAACCAGCACGCCTGGTACCCGGCGAACGATGCGGGCGTGTGTGTCGAGTACGAACTGGCGAAAGGAGCGAGTTAGATGCGAAAATACCTGTTGCTGCTGGTGCTCGCGGGGTGCGGCGACTTGCCGCCCCTCGATCCAATGCCGCCGCCCTGCGAGCCGACCGTTCACGGGGCGCTAATGTGCCCAGGCGATGGGACCCGCGTGCGCTGCACGGACCATGGCGTTGCGGTCGTGGGCTGCATGGTCGAGCACATGCCGACGTCGGGCGTCGTGCAACAGGCCGAGTGCGTCGAGGCGTGCCGCTAATGGGCCGGCTGAAGCTGAACAGGAAGCCGGGCGGCATTCGCGGGCCGTTGCCGCCACCGTTCGAGCGATGCGACTGGGAGATCGAGCGCCGCCCGTCGGACGACTGGATGGACATCAACCGCGAGGCGTTCAATCGCGGCGAGATCGAGCCCGGCGACGTGGACATGTACGTCGGCGTGAACCTGTACGGCTACCACGTCGTGCCCAAGGACAACCTTCCGCCGTCGCAGTGGCCGCAGGGGCGGACGTTGCTGCTCACTGTGCAAGAGGTGCCCTTCGTGTCGTTTCGCGCCGAGTGCCTACAGGACATGGACAGGCGGAACGCGCCGAAGGAACAGGAACCAGAGAACCACCGGGCGGACCTGGCCGAGGTGGCGGAGAAGGCGATCGCGGCGCACCGGGCGGCGAAGGTCGCGCCGGGCGAGTTCGCCATGACCGAGGACGAGGCGGCCGAAGCGCTGGCGCCCGTACTGCCGTGGTGGCGGCGGCTGTGGCTGTGGCTGTCGGCGGTGGACAGGTAGGTGCACGTCGACCGTCACGCCCGCGGCATCCTGCAACGGGTCCTGTACCTCGCGAAGCTGCGATCGGCGGCGCTCGAGCGGTACGACCGCGGCGACAGCCCGGATCGTATCCGCGCGTCGGTGGTAGCCAAGGACGTGGCAACAGTGATGGACGTCGAGAACAGCCCTGTGTTCCGTGCCGACCTGACCCAGGCGTTGCGGGCGGCGGGGTGGCGCAGCGTGAAGGTTGATAACGTGCGGCTGTGGAAGGGGGTGCGGAGACGATGAAGGTCCCTCGCAAACTGGCCGCGGCGTGGCGCGCGAAGTTGGCCCGGTCGGGCTTCCAGGACCTGGAGAGCACCGACCGGGACGGCCCGCTGTCCGACCGCGGCAACCTGCATCCGATCGAGGAGACCCAGGAGGAGCATGAGGCGATGGCGTGGCGCGCGACGACAGGCGGCGAGTATTACCGCTGGGCGCGCGACGTCCTGCACACGCGCAGGTTCAGGAGCGCAACAGAGCGGAAGGCTTGGGAGCTGCACGCGAACGGCGACGGCCTGCGCGAGATCGCCCAGGCGCTCGGCCTCACGTACCACGACGCACGCGACCTGGTGAACGGCATCAAGGCGCGGCGAAGTAAGCAAAGTAACCAAAGTAAGGAGACGCACCAATGGCGGGTCGCACGAAAACCCTACCGAGCACTGACCTGGGACACATCGGTCAAGCTGGCGGCGTTGCTGGTGAAGATGCTGATGCCATCCTCGACACGGCCCTGGCCATCGTCCGGGCCGACCTCGCGCGCATCCAGCACGGGGCGAGGAGTAGCGCACGGCCGCTCGACCTCGAGCAGGCCCAGACGGTCGCCGGGTACGTCCGCGCCCTCGGTGGCATCGCCCGGGCCCGCAACGGACGCGGCAAGGGCGAGCTCGGGAAGTTGAGCATGGACGAGCTGCTGGCCGAGGTGCGGAACCTCCCCGAGGTGATGGCGGCGCTCGAGGCGTCACGGTGACGCGCGCGGCGGCACTGGCACGGCTTGCGGCGGGGTGCTTGGGACAGGGCAGCCTACTCGAGTACACGCCCGGCGAGTTGCTGGTGGTCGATCACAGGTTACTTGACCGGGATTGCATCGTCATTCGGCGGAACGTGTGGCAGACGGTGGCCGAGCCTGACGATCACGTCTTCCAGGCGGCGCCGTTCACGAACCAGTACAACCGGGCGCAGAAGGCCTGGGGATACGCGGTCGACCCGAATGCCTGACGCCCGCACCGTCCTGGCCGAGTTGGTCCAGCGCAAGCGGATAGCGCAGGCGTGGGTGGCCGAGGACTTCGCCGGCGGTCACGCGCCCCAGCTCGCGTTCATCAAGGACCGGGCGCAGTGGATCCACGGCATGTGCGCGCGGCAGGCTGGCAAGAGCTGGGCGGATGACTTCATCCTGGGCAGCAACGCAGCCGAGCACGCGCAGAGCGTTGGCCTGTTCCTGGGCCTCAAGGGGACGGGGGTCAAGGTAAGTAACTGGGTGCCAATCTGGAAGCAGGGCGTGTGCGCGAAGTACGACGTGCCGGCTCATTGGCACAACGAGACGACGATGCTGACGACGTGGCCGCACGGTTCGCGCGTCATGTTCGGCGGCACCGACGACCTGTCCAACGTCAAGAAGTTCCTTGGCAATTCGTTGCGCAACCATGGCATCGTCATCATCGACGAGGCGCAGGACCAGCCGGACAGCGTGCTCAAGTACCTGCTGCTGACACTGCTGCCGCCGATGCTCGGGCCCACGACGCGCGTCTACCTTACCGGCGTGCTGCCAGACGTGCCGGCGGGGTACTTCTACGAGCTCAGCACCGCGAAGGGCTGGTCGCACCACGAGTGGGGCCGAGCGGCCAACGTGCACACGCCCGAGGCGATGGACCAGCTGCGCGCCTACATGCGCCTGCACGGCCTGACGCTCGAGGACCCGCAGATACAGCGAGACTGGTTCATGACGCGCCGCTGGGACGAGGACGCGACCGCGTACCGGTACTCCAAGGAGCGCAACGGCTACGTGCCCGAGCGGCCTACGTGGCTCGAGGAGCCGCAGTTCGGCAAGGGGCGCATCTGGGCAGCCGTCCCGCACGAGCACATCACGGACTTCACGGTGGGCATCGACCCAGGCGGCGGCGACCGGACCAGCGTTGTCGCGTGGGGATGGGGCGAGCACACGCACGAGGTGCAGCACGTCTTCGAGTGGGTGACCGAGCGGGACACCGCGGTCAGTCTGGGCGACATCGGCGAGGTGATCGGCCTTGTACAGCAGCACTACCCCACGGACTTCTTCCACTGGGACCCGGGCAGCGGCAAGATGGAGCTCGACACCTTCGGCGCCGACTATGGCGTGCCGCTCGTGCGCGCTGCCAACAAGACCGACCTCCCCGGGCAGGTGCGCCGCAACAACGACCTGCTCACGAAGGGGTGGGCGAAGGTCATGATCGGGTCGCGTCTCGAGGAGGACTACCAAAAGGCGCGGTGGGACAAGGACGCGCGCGCCGGTGGAACGTGGCGGTGGGCGTCGCAGTGGCACCCTGACCCCTCGGAGGCTGCGAGGTACGCCCTGCAGGGCTACTTTGCCAACTACGCGCCGCCCGAGGTCGAGAAGACCCACGCCGAGAAGCGCAGGGCGCTGACCGAGCTCGCGGCGAAGCGGGCCAAGGCGGTACGTCGCGGCGTGCGCCTCGAGGAGGATGAGGAGGCAGCGGTGTTCGAGGATGGGGGGGATCCGTGGGAGTGAAACCGATGAGCTACTGGGAGCGCCTCGAGCTGCGCGACCGGCCCGGGTCCATGCAGGCGATGAACCCGCGAGCAGTGCAGAAGCGCCAGCCGCGCCAACTGCCTACGCGTGATGTCGCCGCCGAGGTTCTTGAGACCATCCAGGCCCAGGAGGCCGACTCGAAGCGTGAGCAAGCCGCCGCCGACAAGCTCGCATTGACCGTGCACCGGGAGTTGATCGCCAAGGCCCTCGCTGGCTCGAAGGACGCAGCCGCATCGGTGGCGCGCATCGAGCCGAGGCGTAGAGGCCATCAGGTTTCGCAGGAAGGGCGTCCTTCGCTCGTGGGAGCGACTGAGGCCACGACCGCCGATCGGAGCGACGACACGGGGGACCAGGCCATGTAGAGCCGTGATGTCCCGCCGGAAGAAGCCGCGACACGGGGGTGTGACTCGCGAGCAGAACGGCGGGACCTGTTGACGACCCCAAGTCGAAACCGGGAGGCACAATCGAAGAGTAAGAGCAGACGGGCGCGCGAGGCTCGATAGCCCCCGGTCTGACCGTCCTGACTACGTCATGGACCTGCGCAAGCTGAAGTCGCTCATCAAGGCGCTGAAAGCGGACGGTGTCGTCGAGTACCGGGGAGAAGACGGCACGATACTGCGCTTTGCCGCCGAGATCGCGCTGTCACCGATGCCGGTCAGCGCCGAGCGGGACGAGGCAGACATGGATCTGCCCAGCGGCGTGCTGGACCCGCGCAAGGCGCTCGCTGACATCTACAAGAAGCAGCGGGCGGCCGAGTCGTGAGCAAGGGCAGCAAGCACGACTACAGTGGCAACACGGCCAGCAACGGCAGGCCGCGCCAGTGGTGGCCCGGGACGGACGGCACGCGCGGTGACGACAAGGAACCCGGCCAGGCGATGGTCGACACGGCGCGCGCCATCGAGACGAGCCCAATCGAGCAGCAGCGGCAGGACCTGAACCTGCTGTACGGCTCGATGTACGAGGGCCGGCAGCTCGACAGCCTGTACCAGTACGGCGGGCGAGCGGCGGTGACACAGGACGGGATGCCAACGGCGGGCGGCGAAGTGACCTGGAACGTCATCCGGTCTGTGGTGCAGACGACCGCATCGCAAGTATCCAGAACAAGGCCGCGAGCCCGGTTCCTGACCACGGGCGGCACGCGCAAGCAGAAGCGAAAGGCGAAGGGCCTCACGAAGTTCTGTGACGGCCTGTTCGCCGCGGCGCGCGTGTACGAGACGACGCAACAGTGCTTCCTGGACGGCGGTTGGGGCGACGTTGCGGGCATCGACGTGTACCGCGACGACGATCGCGTGGCCGTCGACAGGGTCCTTTGCAACGAGATCATGATCGACGCCAACGACGGCATCCGGGGCAAGCCGCGCAGCATGTACCGGCGCAAGTTCGTTGATAAATGGGTGGTCCTGGCGAAGTTCGGCTCGGGAAAGATGCTCGAGCGGAGCGCCAGCGGAACCCTGGTGCCCACGACCGAGAAGGCGAGCGCCATCATGCGCGCGACGAGCCCGGGGCCGGTGAAGGACGGCCAGGCGTCGAACCTGATCGAGCTCTACGAGGCGTGGCACCTGCCCAGCTCGAGGAAGAGCAAGGACGGCCGGCACATGATCGCGGTCGACGGCGCGGGCGGGACGCTGCTCGACGAGCCGTGGGAGCGCGACTACTTCCAGCTCATCCTGTTCAGCATCGACCCTGCGGCGGTGGGCCCGTACGGGCGGTCGCCGGCCGAGGTGTTGCTGCCCATCCAGATGAGCATTAACACGGGCCTGGACAAGATCGCCAAGGCCCAGCACCTCGCGGCGGTGCCGAGGGTCGGCCTGCCCATGTCGGCGAAGATCGCTCAGATGCCGAACGGTATCGGGTCGGTCATTCGCTTCCAGGGCACGCAGGGGCCGATCTTCTACACGCCCACAGCGCTCGCCCCCGAGGTCTACCAGCAGCTCGAGCGGCACTACGAGAAGGCCTTCGCGCTCTACGGCGTGAACGCTCAGATTGCCGCGGGCCAGAAAGAGGCGGGCGTGACCGCCGCCGTCGCGATCCGTGAGTCGCTGGACATCCAGACGGCCCGATTCAGCGTTCTGGCCCAGCGCTGGGAGCAGCTACACATGGACATCGCACGCCGGTGCGTCGACCTGGCCCGCGAAATCTACGCCGACCACCCCGCGTTGCAGGTCAGCGCGCCCGGAACCGCCCTCCTTGAGACGATCCCGTGGAAGGACGTTAACATGGAGGAGGACGAGTACGTGATTCAGCCGTACCCCGCATCGCTGCTGCCCACGACGCCCCAGGGCCGCGCCGACCGCGTCATTGAGCTGGTCGACAAGGGTATCTGGACGGCCGCGCGCGCCGAAGCTGCCCTGGATGACCTCGACCCGGACAGCGACGTCAACCGCGACACGGCGCCGCAGAAGGAAATCGAGCGCATCTGCGAGAACATGCTGGACGAAGGAAAGTACGAAGGCCCTGAGCCCACCATGGACCTCGGCCAGTGCCTTCTCACGGCCTCGAAGTACATCTCCGAGGCGCGCAACGACGAGAGCGTGTCGCCCAAGCGGCTCGACCTGCTCTACCGGTTCCTGGACGACGTGACGGCCCTGCAAACGGCGATGACGCCCGCGCAACCGCCCGCGCCGCCTGCCCCGGCACCCGTCAATGCCGGTCAGATGACCGGTATTGCACCGCCCGGTCCAGCCCCGGTGCCTATGGCCGCCTGACCGCCGCGATCGCCGTGACTAGGTCATGGCGAAGAAGACCGAGCAGCCCGAAGTCGACGTCACGTCCGACGAGCCCGAGGTCGAGCGCGACCAGAAGGGCGATCTTGAGGCGGCACGACTGCGCGTCAAGCTCGAGGCGTCCGAGGCGCGCGTCAAGGCGCTCGAGGAGGCCGCGATCGCCGACGTCAAGGGCGAGGCGAGCGAGTTCGAGGCCGACGGCAAGTACGTCAACGCCCGCCGACTGACGCATCACCACGACATCGAGCGGTTTTTCCGCCTCGGCAAGCTCAACCCGCGCGACGCGCTGCGCTTCCAGGCCACGGGGCAACTGCCGCCCGCGCCCGGCGCTCCCGTGGACCCGGGGAAGTAGGCCATGTCGGGCCAGGTCAGCACGCCCGCTGAAGGTTCGGACGCCCCCGCGGCGCCCGCAACCGACGGCGGAGGCGACTTCGAGGCGGCGCTCAAGGCGGCCGTCGACGAAGCGCCCGGCGACGTTCCCGAGGGTGACGACACTCCTGCCGAAGGCGCCCCCGAAGGCGCGGAGCCGGCCGAGACGCCCGAGGGCGAGCCGAAGAAGGACGAGCCCGAGCAGGACGCGAAGCCGAAGGCCAAGGATGACAAGCCCGAGCCGCAGAAGCTGCGCGAGGCCATCGAGGCCGAGGTGCGGACCAAGCTGCGCGGCGAGTTCACGGCCCTGGCGCGCGACCGCGGGAAGCTGAAGGAGCGGGAAGCCGCGGCCGCAGCGGTCGAGACGCGCGCGAAGTCCTACGAGCAGAAGGCGGCCGGCTTCGACCAGCTCGTGACGCGCCTGCGCAACGGCGACGCGACGGTGCTGCGCGAGATCGCCCCCGACAGTTCAGACGAGGTCATCAACAAACTGCTGGACGGCATCGTTGCGAGCGAGAAGTCCCCCGCCGAGCGTGATGTCGAGCGCCTGCGCAACGAGCTCAAGGCGCGCGACGACAGGGCCGCCGTTGCTGAGCAGCAGCGCGTTGTCGACCAGTGGCGCGCGACCGTACGCGGCCAGGTTGAGGCATCCGAGGCGTACGACCTCGTGAACAGCCTCGGGCAACACGACGCCGTGATCGCGACGATCGAGGCGTACTACGTCAAGTACGGCGGGGCGATTCTCCCCGTCGAGGACGCGGCCCAGGCCGTCGAGGACACGCTGGCCAAGGGCCTGGCGAAGTCCAAAAAGTTCGGGGCGCGCGCCCCCGCTACCAACGCGCAGCCGAGCAAAGGGACTCCGGCACCCTCCGCCACCAAGGGCGGTGCAAGGACGCTTTCGAGCGTCCCGTCGAGCGAGTTGCCGCCGGGTGGCGGTGACGATCTGCCGCTCGACCCGCAAGAACGATTCAAAGCGGTGATGCGCGGCATTTAGCCGCAGCCCCGCACGGAGCGTGATCCATGCCTTCTGGCGCGAATACAACGACGGCCGCGAACTTCATCAAGCGGTATTACACGCCGCAGTTCACGGTCAATACGATCTCGAAGCACGAGAGCCGCACCCTCAACCTCATCCACCACGACGAGGGCGGGTCGGGCGACGACTACAACTTCCTCAACCTCTACGGGGACAACCCGAGCGGCTCGGAGGACTTCGCCGAGTCGCAGGACCGTGGCCAGAACGCCATGTCAGGCGGCGCGCAGTTCAAGGTGCGCTGGTGCAACGACTTCGAGGTGCCGTCCGTCGGAAAGGACATCATCGCGAAGACCCGCAACAAGGCGGGCGGCTGGATCCCCCAGTTGAAGAACGAAATGGACAGCTCGTTGCGCTACTCGGCGCACCGTCGGTCTGTCGCGCTCTTCACGACGGGCTACGGCGAGCTAGGGACGGTAACCAACGCCATCGGCGCGGGCTTCGTCATCACGCTGGGCAACCCGCGCACGGGGGCCGTTGACCGGTCGATCGCGTACCGGTTCGTCAAGGGCATGAAACTCGTGTTCAGCCTGTCGATCAGCGCGAACCTGCTGCGCGCGGGTCAATCGGCCGTCATCACGAAGGTCGACTACTCGGCGGGGACCATCACTCTCGACGTGGCGCTGAACACCATCGCCGGCCTCACGATCGGAGACATCATCTTCACGAAGGGCGACCGGGAGGACTCGGCCACGCCGACGCGCAAGCGTCCCGCCGGGCTGCCCGCCTGGGTGCCCACGACGGCGCCGACTGCGGCCGAGAACTTCTTTGGCCAGGACCGCACGACGAACAGCTTTCTCTACGGCTGGATCGTCGACTGCACGGCGACGGGCGTGTCCCTCATGCAGGGCCTCGTCACGGCGGCCAACTACTGCTCGACGGTGGGCGGTGCCTCGCGGCTCGTGGCGGTGCTGAGCGTCGACAAGTTCGTCGAGTTGTCGGCGGCGCTGGACAACAAGCAGTACACCGAAATCACGGGCCGAGGCGGCGTCGGCTACAAGACGATCGTCGTCTACGCCGATGGCGTCGAGCTGCCCGTCATCTCGGACAAGTACTGCCCGAACAGCGAGGGGTATGTGCTCGACCCGGGCGCGATTCACCACCCGAGCATCGGCCCCGCGCCGCACATCGACGACGAGGACGGCAACAAGATCCTGCGTCAGTCGGCCGCGGCTGGCGTCGAGGTTCGTTACGAGGCCTTCGAGTGCTTCAGCAACGAGAACCCGGCGGCCACGGCCGTCATGAAGTTCGTGTAAGGGGGCCCCATGGGCGAGAAGCAAAAGACGCGACTGCCCGGGACGGTTTTCCCGAACCTCGTGCCGCTGTTCGGCACGATCGAGATCACCGCGGCGGGCGCCATCCTGAACCAGACGGGAGACCGCGACTGCGGCGTCACCTGGACCAAGAACGCCACCGCCGGCCGCTACGACGGCGTCATCCACAAGGGGTACAAGCGGTTCGTGTCCGGCTCGGCCAACGTCATGTGCCCCACGGCGGGTGACGTCAAGGCCGCGACGGACGGGAACACGGCGTACCTCAACGGCATGTCGTCGGCGCAGTGCCTCGGCACGTCGCCGATCTCGACGCTCACCATCCAGTGCCAGCTGCCCACGGGCGTCGCCACGGCGACCAACCCGAAGTCGGGTGACATCATCTCCTGGGTGGCCTGGTTCCAGGAGCGGTGATGGCAGCCGACCCCAAGAAGATGGCGGCCATGGCCCTCGAGGTCCTGCCGCCACCAGACCGCCTGAAGCGGAAGAAGCCTCCCATGGGGGAGGAGGACGCCGAGGGCGAGGAACCGGCCGACAGCTCCGAGAAGGCGGGCGTGCTGGCCATGGAGGACTTCGAGGCCGCGACGACGCCGGCCGAGAAGTTCGCGGCCCTCAAGCGAGCCGTCGAGGCCTGCGGCGGGTACTGAGGCGCGCCCGTGGCTGTAACGGGCCAGGATCTGATTGACGGGGCCTCCGATATCGGGGACTTCGTCAACGATCCGCACGTCGCGACGGCAACGTGGCTGCGCTGGGCGACGCGCGGACAGGAGAAGCTGTGGCGCAAGTTGCTGCCCATCCATTCGGGCTTCTACGCCACGTCGGCGGACTTCCCGTTGACGGGCGGGGCGGCCGGTAACACGTTCGCGCTGCCCGCCGCGGCGCGCGCCGTCCTGGGCGTGTCGAAGGATCCCGACAACGTGAGCCAGCGGCAGACGCTGCACCGCAGGAACTTCGACGAGCGGGACGAGCAGTACACGCGCACGTTCGACATCGTGGGCCAGAACATCGTGGTGCTGCCCTTCGAGTACGCGGCCGGCAGCTACCGGCTGTACTACGTGGCCGGCCCGACGCCGATCACGGCCGTGGGCAGCGCCCTCGACGTGCACCTCGAGCCGTACGTCGAGTTCATAGAGACGTACATGGCGATCAAGGCCAAGGGGAAGGAGGAATCCGAGACGTCGGACCTCAAAGAAGACCTCAAGGACCTCTGGGAGGAGATCGAAGCGGTCGTCATGAACCGCAACATGGCGAGCGGCGAGACGATCGTCGACACCGAGCGCACGGGAGGGTCCTGGGGCTACCTGGTGCGGCCGTGAGGTCGGGCCTGCTCAAGACGCAGCAGCTCCCCACGGAGCTCCTCAACCGGTTCCAGGCGAACGTCAAGGCGGCGGTCGAGACGCTGGCCGCCGACCACGACCTATTGAGCGTGCCCGTTACGGCCCTGGCGGTGACGGGGGCGGTCGCGGCGGGCAAGTCGGTCGTCTTCTACGCCGGCGCGCCCGGGGCCGTCCTGACGCTGCCCCTGGCCTCGGCTCAGGGCGCCAGCGTGGCCGCCATCGTCCTGGTGGGCAACGCCTCGACGGGCGCGGTAACGCTCCAGGCGAGCGGCACCGACACGATCAACGGCGGCAAGTCGCTGGCCCAGGCGGCGGGCACCGTCCTGCTCCTGACCAGCGACGGCGTGTCCCAATGGATGGCCATCGTTGGCGCGTCCGCGACCAGCACGAGCATCACGTACAACGTGTTCACGACGACCGTCAACGGCCTGGTGCCGGCGCCGGGCCCAGGCCCGAGCGGGCGGTACCTGAGGGACGATGGGACGTGGGACGTCCCGACCGAGGACCTGGAGGAGCGGTGGTTGCGGCTGCTGGCAGACTACGTCATGACGCTGGACCGGGTGCCGCCGGGCCTCGAGGACGACGTACAGCGGGCCCTGGGCCTCGTGTGACGATCGGCGTGACAAGGGTATGAGCCTCGACGCCATCGTGAAGGGTTTGGTCCGGCGCCTGACGGTCCCCGACTACCCGGACCAGGACGAGCAAGAGCCCGCGCTCAACAACCGTGGCGAGCTGCTCATCGTGCAGGCGCTGCCGGACCTCACGGAGATCGTGCGACAGGGCGGCAGCTGGCAGCTGTCGAGCACGACCGGCCAGGCGGCCTTGACGGCGCTGCCCACGACCGTCTCGGGCCTCTCGCTCGTCAACAACGAGCTCGGCGTTGGCAAGTGCTACGCGATCGAGTCGTTCGGGTCGGTCGAGGAGGTCGTGGACGCGACCCAGACCGACGTAACGGGGCTGTTCGCGATGCTTAACAAGTCGACCAGCGCGAAGGCGTCGGGCGGCACCGCCGAGACAGGCTTTCGATCGTTCAGCGCGCGCCCGAACTACGGCGGCGCGGCAACGGCCCTGCGCGGGGCGACGGTCGTTAACGATGCCTGGTTCCCGCACCAGACCACGGGCGCTCAGATGGCCGCCGCCGCCGCCGGCGCCAACTGGAAGGTAAACGAGTGCCAGGCGCGCGGCCTCTACCTCGTGCCGCCGGGGGTGTCGTTCAGCGTGCAGGCGGTCAAGGCCGCCGCAGCCGCCGCCGCGCAACAGTTTTTTTTCATTCGGTGGCACGAAGTACAGCTCCCGTTCGCGACGTAGGCAGCGATGGGCAGGGGCCTACCGCGCCGTCAGTTCCTGATCTTCGACGGGGGCGGCATCAACACGAAGACGGACCCGCGTCTTGTGCCCGCGGGTGAGCTCGTCGAGATCGAAAACATGGACTACCAGCGCACGGGCGAGCTGCGCCTGCGCAACGGGTTCGCGGTGACATCGCTGTCGGCGTTGAATGGCACCACGCGCCTCACATCGGCGTTTCGAGGCCCCGGCGGGTCGCTGGGCGTCATCGGTGGCGCGTCGGCCGTCAGCGATCGTATGTTCTTTGTCGAGCAACCCGTGACTGGCACCGCCCAGCCCACAACCGGCGATAGCCTGACGTGGTTCCCGGGCCTGACGCCCGTCGTTACGCCCGTTGGCGCGATGCCGCGCGGCACGACCGTGACGGCCGTGGACCACGTCGATCCTGACTGCGCGGTGGTCGGGTCGTTCGTCATGGACTGCTGGACGGAACGCGGCGGCGCCGGGAATGTCCTGTTCACGGTCAAAGACCTAAACGGGGTCCAGCTCAACAGCACGATCGGGCCCTACACGCAGCCCGGATGGACCATCCCTGCTGCAGCTCGCGGCCGTTGCGCGGCGGGCGGAACGACTTACCTAACGTTCTTCGCGATCGACAACGCCGGCGTGCCGTCGCTGCGCGCCTACACCGTCAACGCGCTGACCGGCGCCCTCGTGTCGTCTAATCAACTCGTCTCTACGATCAACGACGTGGCCGCCGCGCAGCCGTGGTTCGCCGTGAAGGCGATCCCAGGCTCGAGTAACATCATCGTGGCGTACCGTGCGACGGGTGGCGGCGTGACGTGCCTCGAGTTCAACCCGGCGACAGGCGCGACCGTCACGGGCCCCGTCAACACGGCGGGCGCCGACGCGTCCATGTGCCTCGATTGGCTCGACGACACGCTGGCCACGGGGTCGTACTACCTCGCAACGGCGGGCGCCGGCCCGGGCGCGGTCGTTCGCACGATGTCGGCGGCGCTGGCGGTGACGGCCACGCTCGTGATCGACGCGACGGCGACCGCGAACGTCAACGGCATCACCGGGTACATCCGAACGAGCGCGACGAATTACAACGTGATGTGGGACCTGACGAGCGCGCCGCCATACAACACCCGGATCGTGCTGTTCACGGTCCAGGCCGGCGCTGTCTTCGCCGCGACGGGCGTGCGCTCGGTCGGGCTGCTGTCGCGGGCCTTCAAGCTCGGCGAGGACTACCACGTCCTGGCCGCCTACGAGTCGACCACGCAGTCGACGACGTTCCTGCTGCGCAACCCGGCTAACAGCATTTCTGCGATGACGTCGGTCAGCGGACTTCTGGGCGGCATCGGCGGCAAGCGGCTCGTCCGCAATTCGTGCCTGACGTCGGTCATTGCGCTGGGCGCAACGATGCTCGCCGCGATCGCTCGCCAGACCCGCACCGTTGCCGCGAACGGAACGTTCACCACGAGTCGCGGCATTGTCAACGCTCAGTGGTCGGTCGCGCCCGCCCCCGAACGACCCCAGGAACTCGGCGGCGTGCTGTTCGTGGCAGGTGGGCACCTAACCCAGGTCGCATCTGGGGTGCAAACCATGGCTACGCACCCGGTTACGCTCGAACCACCGGCGTGCGTAGGCGCGATCATCGGCGGCGGGGCGATGACGGCGGCGGGCGTCTACCAGTACGTGACGGTCCCGGTGTTCGTCGATCCGCAGGGGCGGGTCTGCCGGGGCGCGCCGAGCACGCCAACGTCGGTCACGCTGGGCGGCGCGGACAACGGTTGCAATCTCACGATCCCGACCGAACGCGTGGTCCCCGGGACGCTAAATCAGCTCAACACGGGCCTGCGCCTGCTGACCATCGAGGCGTACCGCGCCGGTCCAGCCGCCGCAGGAAATACGACGTTCAATCAGGTAGGCAGCGTCGGGAACGGCGACCCGAGCGCGGTGGACACGGTCGCGTTCGCTGACACGATGTCCGACGCCAACGCGGTCGCGGGCGAGCTGCTCTATACGACGGGCAACATCCTCGAGAACCTGCCGCCGCCGCCCTGTCGCCTGCTCACGACGTGCGGCAATCGCGTGTGGGTCGTCAACAGCGAGACGCCGACGGAGCTCTGGCCTTCCAAGGAGTTCAAGGCCGGCGCCGGAATCGGCTTCAACGACCGCATCAAGGTTCGCGTCGACGGCGACGGCTACGGCGAGATCACGGCCCTTGTGTCGATGGACGGCCGCGTTGTCGCGTTCAAGTCAACAGCGATCTACGTCATCAGCGGCGACGGCCCCAACGACACCGGGCAGGGCGCCTTCAACCCGCCGCAAGCCGTTTCGCTGTCGGTCGGGACGGTGCTGCCCGGGTCGGCGGTCGCCACGCCCGACGGGATCATGTTCCAAGCCGCCCAAGGGATCTACCTGCTCGACCGCGGGCTGGGGCTGACCTACATCGGCAAGAACGTCGAGCAGTACACGCTCGCCGCCAACGTCGTCGACGGGTCGCTTGTCACTGGCACGACCAAGGCCCGTTTCGTCATGGCCTCGGGGCGGTGCCTGACCTGGGATTTCCACCATAAGCGCTGGACGACCTCGCAACTGCGCGTGAGCGGCTCGGCAGTCGTGGCCTGCGCCGACCTGCCGACGGGCTGGGTCTACGCGCTCGCGAACGGCAAGGTGTTCCAGGAGACGCCCGGCGTGTACAGCGACGTCGACGGCTCGTCGACGGCCATCGTGCCCCGCATCGGCTTGCCGGCGCTGTCCCTCGCGGGCATCAACGGATTCGCGCGGGTCTACGGCATCGACGTCCTGGGCGAGTACGTGGGCGACCACACGCTGGCGGTCGACTTCGAGTACGACTTCGGCGGCGCGGTCACGGAGACGCGGACCAAGGCCATCACGGCGGGCGCGTTCCAGTACGAGGTGAAGGTCGCGCAGCAGAAGATCACGAGCATAAAGATCACGCTGCGGACGAGCGTCCAGGCGGCAGGGTCGGGGGCGTTCCGACTGTCGGGCCTCACGCTGTGGGCAGGCATGAAGCAGGGCTCGGGGCTTCCCTACACGAAGCGGCTGAGTTAGCGGTCATCTGACCGGTATTAGAAGCAGCTTGTCGTGACCAGGTTGCCGTTGACCATGCTCGTGCACTGGCGCGGCGCCGTCGCGGGCTGCTGCTGATACGGCGCCTGATAGGCGGCATTCGCGGCGCGGATCGCGTCACCGCGCCGCTGCCGTTCCGCGGCCTCGAGCTGCTGGCGCTCCGCCTCGCGCGCGTGCTGCGCGCACCACGTCGACCAAGTCGCATCCGGCGGGCGCGAGCACATGGCGACGTAGTAGCGCTGCTGCTCGAGCGCGTACTGCTGCTCCGCAATGCTCGGCCCGCACCCCGCCAGTAACACGACGACCGCTAACGCCCTCATGCGTCAAGCCTGCGCGCGGGTCGGCGCCGATGCAAGACTGACCATCCGTACAGGGCCCCGATCGCCGTGACCAAGGCATGGCCGACCTGGCGAACTTTCAGTACGACTTCGCGGCGGCGACGCCGGCCATGGGGGCGCCCCCGTCGCTCGCCGAGCAGAGAGCGATCGCGGCGATCGAAGCCTCAGGCGGGGCCCCGCCGCAGGACCTGAGCGTATTTGCCCCCACCGAAACGCCCGTTTACGACCCTGCGAAGGGCGGCTGGGTCTACGGCAACGGCATGCCGGCGCCAGCGCCGCCGATTCAGAACGATGGCTGGCGGCCCATTGTCGGGACCGACGTCAACGGCAATCCGATCCCGATCGACGCCTACACGCCCAAGCCAGAAAGCGCGATCTCGAGTGCCCTTGGCGGCCCGGGCGGCGCGTTCCAGGACATCCCGACGGCCGTCGGTGACTCGGCGACGGCGCAGTCGATCCTGGGCAGCCTCGGCCTGGGCGGAGGTTCCGCGCCCACGCCCCTGAACGTCGGCGCCATCACCGACGCCACCGCGCGCTCGGCCGGCCTCTCCGACCAGTACGAGGCTGAGCGGCGCGCCTACCAGCCGATCGCCGCGCCGCAGTCCTACGCCCAGCAGATTCAGGACACGTCCCAGGCCGACACGCAGCCGGCCATACAGGCGGCGCTGGCCCAGGCCGCGCTGGCCAAGCAACAAGCGGCGATTGCGGCGCCCACGGCAGGCGTCACGCAGGCCGCCGCCCCCGAGCGCATCGCGTCGCATGGCATCCAGCCCGTTTACACCGGCACGCAGGCGCCCGTCGCCTACGACCGCGTGACGGCCGCGCAGCAGGGCCGCACGGTACTGGGAGCGCCTGCGCTCGCCGGCAACACCCAGGCCGCCCCCGTGTCACTCGCCGAACAGGCGAAGCTGGCGCAGATGGCGATGGCCGGCAATACGAGCATCGACCCGACGCAGCAAGCGCAGTTCCGCGCGTCGCAGATGGGCCTTACGCAGGGGCTCGAGGGGGCGATCGCGGGAAGGGACCCGTCCGTCGCGGCCATCATGCTGCGCCAGGAGACGGAGCGGAACATCGCGAACCAGTACGCGATGGCGCAGGCGGCGACCGGACAGAACGCCGGGCTCGCGGCGCGCCAGGCGGCCATCAACTCCGCGGGCATCAACCAGCAGTCGATCGGGCAGCAGGCATTGCTGCGCGCCCAGGAGATCGCCACCGCCCGCGGGCAGCTCGGCGGCGTGCTGGACTCTGGCCGCGGCCAGGACATCGGCCTCGCGGGGCAGCAGGCCGGCCTGTCGCAACAGGTCAACCTCGCGAATCAGTCCGCGCTCAACACGGGCGCGCAGGCGCAACTCGGCGCCGACGTGCAGACGCGCCTCGCGAACGCTGGGTTCGTCAACACGGCGTCGATGAACCAGGCGCAGTTGAACCAGGCGATCGCCCTCGCCAATGCCGGTTTCAAGAACACGGCCATGACGACGCAGGCGCAGCTCGACGCCGCGCAGGCGCAGCTGAACACGCAGGCGGTGAACCAGATCGCCCAGGCGAACCAACAGACGAGCCTCGCCGCGGGCACGCAAAACGCGACGCTCGCGCAGCAGGTAGCACTGGCCAACTCCGCGTCGCAGACGAACGCCCAGGTGCAGAACGCCAACAACGCGCTCACTGCCGCGACGTCGAACGCCCAGTTCGGGACGCAGGTCAACCTTGCCAACGCAGCGCAGGCGAACCAGGGCGCGCAGTTCAACGCCGGGAACCAGCTCACGGCGGCAACGACGAACGCGACCCTTGGCCAACAGGTCAACCTCGCCAACGCCGCCGCACAGACGGGCGTGTCGCAGACTAACGCCGCCGCGCAGACCGGCGTCAACACGCAAAACGCGCAGCTGGCCCAGCAGGTCGCACTGGCCAATGCGGCGTCGACGAACCAGACGAACCAGACCAACGCGACGCTCGGCACGCAGAGCAACCTCGCCAACGCGACCAACGAGGTCCAGACGAACGCTCAGAACCTCACGGCAACGAACAACCTGGCCCAGAACGCCCTCACCGGCTCTGGGCAGGCCATCCAGGGCGCCGTAGGTGCCGCCAGCGCGCAGGCCGAGGCGCAGAAGGCTGCGAACCAGCAGGACGCGGCGAAGCTCGGCGCGCTGTCGACCATCGGCGCGGCGCTACTCTCCGACCGGCGGGCGAAGACGGACATCACGCCCGGGACGCTCGACGTCGCCGCGTTCCTCAAGGATCTCAAGGCCTACAACTTCCGCTACAAGGACCCCGACGCGCCGGGCGCGGCCGCTGGTGAGCGGACCGGCATCATGGTGCAGAACCTCGAGCGGAACCGCCTGGGCCGGTCGCTGGTGCGCGAGACGCCCGCGGGCAAGGCCATCGACGTGAACCAGGCCACCGGCGCGGCCCTGGCCGCCCTGGCCGAGCTCAACAAACGCGTCGAGAAGGTCGAGGCCCGCTAGTGGCCAAGCTGAACCCGGCTACGGGCCTCTGGGAGGACGACGAGAACGGCCCCGCGCCGCCGCAGGGCGGGGCGCTCGGGCAGCAGGAGGCCGCGCCAGTGCAGGGGCCACCCGTGCCCGCGGGGATCGCCCCGATCCAGGGACCGCCCGCGCCGCCTGCGAACATCAACGCGCAGTCGAGCATCCCGCCGATGCCGCAACCGGCACCGCCGCCGGCCATCCCGCCCGTGACGCCCTACCAGCCTCAGGCGATGCCAGTCGTGCCGCCGAGCCGCGTGGTGTCGCCGTCCGAGTCCGAGACGCTGCGCCAGATGGACACGAACACCGCCGCGCGCGCGACCACCGAGCAGCAGGCGGGGCAGCTCGACACGGCGAAGAAGCAGAAGGAACTTGCCGCCGCCGCTGCTGCCGAGGCCGAGGCGCTCAAGCATCAGAAGGAGCAGCAGGCCATTATCAACGCCGGCGCCGAGCGAACGCAGGCGCTCGAGTCGAAGGCGCAGGAGGATTGGGACGCCTACCGGCAGATGGGACTCAAGGACCCCGAAGCCGAGCAGTCTTTCGGGCACCGCGTATTAGCGGCCATCGCCATCGGCCTCGGGGAGTACGCGTCGGTCAAGGGCGGCGGCACGAACCGCGCGGCCATGCTCATCAAGCAGGCGAACGATCAGAACATCGCGTTGCAGAAGGCCAACATCGACAAGGCCTACCGGCAGGCCGTCCAGAGCGGGAAGGACGTCGAGGTGGCGAAGGCGAGCCGTGACGAGCAGCTGCGCAGCCTGAACCTCAAAGACTCGGCGCTGACCGCGAGCGCTTCGGCGAAGCTCAAGACGGAGCTGGCGCGGCTGGGCGTGCCACAGGCCCAGATCGACACGAACAAGGACGTTCAGACGCTCGAGGCGGACGTGCTGCAGAAGCGCGAGGCGATCAACCGGCAGATCTCGCAGGACGGCGCCGCCCGCGACAAGGCGGACCTGATTGCTCACGCCCGCGCAAGGAAGGGCGGTGGCGGGGCAGGCGCCGGCGGTAAGGCCGAAGAGAAGCTAGACAAAGAAGTCGGCAAGCGCATGGACGACTATTCGAAGCAGGCCGTGGGCACGGCGCGCACGCTCGGCCCCGTGCGCGTCCTGTCGCAGGTCGAGGCGCTGCGCACGGGGCTTGATGAAGCAGTGGCGAGCGGCGACCCGGCCCGGCTCAAGGCGGCCACCGTGAAGGCGATGGAGCAGGCCGGTACGCTGATGTCGGGCGGCAAGCTCACGAACGCCCAGATCGCCATCCTGCACGAACTCGAATCTAAGCAGGACGCCATGGACGCCGCGATCGGGAAGTGGACGGGCGATCCGACGACGGGGAAGGGCCTCGTTAAGCGCCTCACGTACCTGATCGACGACGCTGGCAATGAGCTGGCCAAGCAGGTAGCCGACATCAGGCAGCGCGGCATCGACGAAAACCTGGGGCCTGGTGGACTCGCGAAGACCGAGGAGGCCAAGCGGATATTCATGAACCGCAACCGCGGCCTGTACGGGCAAGCGAAGTGGCAGGGAAGGCCGCTCTTCGAGGAGGGTGGCGCGGCCAAGCGAGACGGCGCCGGAGGTGACCCGATCGTCGACAAGGCGCGTGCGATCCGTGACGCGCGTCAGCCGGCCGCTGCGCCGGAGGTGACCCCCGAGGTGATCGAGAAGGCCAAGGCCGAGGTGAAGAAGAACGGCCCGCACGCCGCCAGCGCAAAGCGCCTGCTCGACCAGCAGGGCATCACGGTGCTCTGATGGCGGGCGATCCGTTCGCCCAATACCTGGCGCCCGAGGCCGAGAAGGACAATGACCCGTTCGCGCGGTATCTCGCCCCCGAGGCGCCCCCGCGCCGCTCGTTCCCGGGTGAGGTCAAGGAGCGCGTCACGGCACCGTTCCGCGGCCTGTCCCTGCCGGACTCGCCCTCGGACGCGCTGGCGCGCGTGAAGCAGAACTTCCCCGCCGCCGTGCGTGAGGTCGGCCAGGGATTCGCTGGCATCGGCCGCAGCGTCGGCGAGGCGGGTGGCTTTCTCAGCCGGGCCGCCGTGCACCCCGTCGACACGTTCACCGGCGAAGGCGGCGCCGCCACGCGCCGTGAGGGCCTGCGCGGCCTCTACGGCAACGTCCCGTTTCTGAACCTGGCCGTGGACCGTGCCGGTGGGCCGCCCGAGGCGTCGCCCGGGGATGCGGCACGGTCGCCCGGCGCGGCGTCGTTCGGTTCGCTGTCGCCCCTCCTGGTCAACCCTGCGATGCGCGCCGGGCGAGCGGTGGGCGAGGGGGCGATCGCCAGGAGCGAGGCGCGCCTGGCGGAATCGGCGACGCCCGTGCGAGATGCCGCCGGGAAGGCCGTGGGCGAGGTCAAGGAGCACGGTGTCGAGGCCGCGAAGCACGCGATCGCCGGGCAGTTCCTTCCCGGGCGCGTCGGCCACCTGGCAACGGCCAGCGCCGCCTACAAGATCGGCGCGCCCATCGCTCGAGCTGGCGCCGTCGCCGCGGACGAGGGCGCCGCCGCCGTTGCGCGCCGGCTGCTCGGGAGGCGCCGTCCCGCGCCGGCCGCCGCCGTTGCGCCAGCCCTCGAGGCCGAGGCCCCGGCGGCCCCGCCGCCAGAGGTCGCGCCCGATGCCGCACCGGCCGCCCCGCCCCCGCCCGCAAACCCTCAGATCGCGATGTTGCGCGAGGCGCTGGCCGATCCGAACATCACGCCCGCGCAGATGGACGCGATCAATCAGTCGATCGCCGGCCTCGAGCGCCGCGCCGCCCGCCCGGCCGCGCCCGTCACGTCCCTTACCGAGCGCGCCGCCGAGATCAAGGCCAGGCGGGTCGGCCCCGTCGTGGGCGCGAAGTGGGAGCCCGGCTCGCTCGATGAGAAGTTCGCGAAACAACTGAACATGTCCGTCGAGGACTATCGCGCCATGATGGAACGGGCCCGGGCGAATCGAACCGGCTCGTTCGCCCCACGCGCAGGCGAAGCGAAGTACAACGCGAGCCAGCCGGCTGCCAGAGGCGGTGGCCTGCCGGTTCGAAGTGGCGTCAGGGGGATGGGCACCGGCTCGGTCGCCGGATCGATCGGTGAGCGGGCGGCGGATATTCGCGCCGCCCGTTCGGCTGCTGCTAAGGTTTCCCCCGTGGAGATGTTCGACGAAGGTCCCGGTTTCTTTCATGCGTCACTAGACAAGATCGACAAGGTGGACACCAAGCGCGGCTTCTCGATGGCGCATTCCGCCGACGAAGCGCTGCCTTACATTTCTGGCAACGAGGGGTATATCCATCGGCTCGAGCTGGAGCCTCGGGTCAGGGTAGCAACAGAGTCTCATATTAGGCGCGCCGCCAAGTCGGTCGGCAACGAAGACAGTTACGTGTTTGAAATGGCGGACGATCCAAAGGTGCGGGCGAAACTGGAAGAAGATGGTTTTGCCGCAATGAGGTACGAGGACATGGGGCCAGACAACGCGTATCAGCACGACACGACCAGGGTCCTTGACTCCACCGCGGTTCGTGTCGTTTCGTCGGCCAAGGTCAAGGGCGGGAAAGTCTTCCCATAGGCGCGGCTACCGGTATAATCCGGACATGCACACTTCGCGATCCCAGATTCGCGCGCTTTACGATGACTGCCGAGTCGCCGGGCCCGGCGACGTGGATATAGCTGACGCCTGCCTGACGATACTGGCAGACCGGGGACTCCCGGACGACGCAGAGCAGCGCCGGGTCGCCCGCGAGAAGATCGCCGGCGCCATCGAAGCGAGTCGGGGCAATCCTGCACGTTTGCGCAGGCGAATAGCGGTCAAGTGACCGCTAACTACCCGGCCATGTTCCGCTGCCCGGCGGTGCTCTCGGCCCCGATCTCGTCGGCCCGCTTCTTCGCCCCGCTCGGCGCCACGGGCTTGCGGTCGGCTGCTTCCTTGGCCCTCACGGCCTGGATCGCCTTGCCGAGCGCGATGTTGGGCGCCTCGTCGCGAATCAAGACGCGCAGGAGCGTCTCCTTCTGCCGGTACAGCGTGTAACCGGGCTCGACGGTCTTGGCCCGCACGAGCTGCGCCTTCACGGTGTCGGCCAGCGTCCCGGCGATCTTGGGGAACAGGTCGTAAAGCGCCGTGACCTGGTCCCTTGAGATGGCGTATTCGTTCAGGTCGTCGAGGACGATCATGGGGTCGCACGCCACGGCCCAGGTACGGGCGAAGCGGGCAACTTCGATCTCCGCCGGCCGGCTGTACTCGGGACCCGTCAGGCCGTTATGCACGCGGCGGGGCAACTTGC
>Ga0184628_10000431_pt1 | contig 23186 bp, 19 predicted proteins | sample PLM4_5_b1_FD_133149 | JGI IMG/M metagenome (GOLD analysis project Ga0184628, IMG submission 133149) | Groundwater sediment microbial communities from an aquifer in East River, Colorado, USA - PLM4_5_b1 | ecosystem: Environmental > Terrestrial > Soil > Riparian zone | place: USA: East River... | reverse complement strand
GCGGATACGGTAGCCTTCAAGAGTTTTTGCAATTGAAAATATTTTAATTGGTCAAACCTGGATCTTACTGTCTGACAATTTCAGTAACGACCTGATCAATAGCGCGAGTGAGCTAGAATCGGAGAGTGGGATCAATAGTAATGGAAGGATTCGGCCGTTGCAGTGTTTGGATACAGGCCTTATTTAACATATTGTCAAATCGAGTATCTACTGCCGAAAAGACTCGGTAATAATGCATTCATTCACCCTGTGGTCTTGCCACTTGAGTTACATGGTAGCGGATAGATAAATTGAATGCTGCCAAGCTATTGAATTCAGTAGAAATGAAGACGTTTGTCGGTGGATCTGTGCACGCCGTCTTTCTCGAATCAACTAACGTAACCGAGAACATTATGCTCATGACGGAACCAGTTCCAATCGTTGCTTTCATCGTCGGCACCGGACGACCTTACGGACCGCAGTATACAATCTCGTTAGTGGAAATCTCGCGGCGGCGGGATATAATGACTTTGAACGACATAGAAGGCATCTCTAAAGGGAAAAGGAGACGAGCATCGTTAGAGCAGAAGACGGTTCACATTGGAAGATTTGTGGCACCATCTGGCTGGTCAGGCTTTGGCTAGTGAGACCCCACGGGTATTCCCTTCCAAATTGCGCGGCCATAACAAACAAAATTCTTTTGGCCAAATCTAATGATGGGATTCGGTCTCTATAATAATTACAATTCAAAGTGAAGTAACATGAATACGGCAGTCCCTGGGGTAAAAGTTTATGCATCACCAATTGTGATGGCGTTGTGCTGCAGATAAATTGTTCCTCATTCATGTGGAGGTATGCTTGAAAAAAGCTCTCATCACCGGCATTACGGGGCAAGACGGTTCTTATTTAGCCGAGTTTCTCCTGGCGAAAGGCTACGAGGTTCATGGCATTATACGTCGGGCCTCCACGTTCAATACCGGCCGAATTGACCATCTGTATCAAGACCCGCACATCAATGGTGTTCGATTATTTTTGCATTACGGGGACATTGCGGATTCGACTAACCTCATTAAATTACTTTACAGGCTTCAACCGGATGAAGTCTATCACCTGGCTGCCCAAAGCCACGTTCGCGTGAGCTTCGATATACCCGAGTATACCGGTGACGTGACGGCGCTCGGCACAATCCGAATTCTAGAGGCGATCCGCGAGACGGGTTTAAAAACTAAATTCTATCAGGCCGGCAGCTCAGAGATGTACGGCAAGGTGATTGAGACGCCCCAACGAGAAACCACACCTTTCTATCCGCGAAGTCCATATGGTGTCGCGAAGGTTTATTCTCACTGGATCACCGTCAACTACCGAGAGAGTTACGGGCTGTTCGCCTGCAACGGCATCCTATTTAACCATGAGTCACCGCGTCGTAACGAAACCTTTGTTACTCGCAAAATTACCGCTGCTGCAGCCCGAATCAAAGCTGGGCTTCAGGACCGGCTCTATCTGGGTAATCTAGACGCGCGGCGGGACTGGGGCTATGCAAAAGAATACGTAGAAGCAATGTGGTTAATGCTGCAACAAGACGGACCGGACGATTATGTGATCGCTACTGGAGAAGCTCATACCGTGCAAGACCTTCTTAGCGAAGCTTTTGATTGTGTAGGACTCGATTGGCACGAACTCGTCGATATTGACCCAAAGTATTATCGCCCGGCGGAAGTTGACATGTTATTGGGCGACGCGAGCAAGGCCAAACAGAAATTAGGCTGGGAGCGAAAAACACGATTTCGAGAATTGGTGCGCCTGATGGTGGATGCCGATATTACGGCATTGAAGGTCACAGGGAGATGTCCGTAATGGTCCAGTGGCGGGAGCAACGAGTGGTTGTAACCGGCGGCGCCGGTTTTTTAGGTTCGGTTGTTGTACAATTGCTTGCGGAACGTGGTTGTCGATCTATCTTTGTGCCCCGTTCTAGGCAATACGACCTGCGCGAGCGTGACGATATAGTCCGTGTTTATGAGACAGTAAAGCCTCATATCGTAATTCATCTTGCTGCGACGGTCGGTGGAATAGGTGCTAATCGAGCAAATCCCGGGCGATTCTTTTACGATAACGCAATAATGGGCATTCAGCTAATGGAATACGCGCGTCGATATGAAGTTGAGAAGTTTGTTGCTGTGGGTACAGTTTGCGCTTACCCAAAGTTTACGCCTGTGCCATTTAGCGAAGATGAACTCTGGAACGGATATCCGGAAGAAACCAATGCTCCCTACGGCCTAGCAAAGAAAATGCTTTTAGTTCAAGCACAGGGATATCGCACACAGTACGGCTTCGACGCTATATATCTCTTGCCCGTTAATTTATATGGACCCAGGGACAATTTCGATTTAGACACTTCTCACGTGATACCCGCTTTAATCCGAAAATGCGTTGAAGCCAAGGAATGTGGCAAGCAGGAGATTGAACTCTGGGGTGATGGTTCGCCAACGCGAGAGTTTCTTTACGTTGAGGATGCTGCCGAGGCAATCATCCTGGCAGCAGAGCGCTATGATGAGTCCGAACCGGTGAACGTGGGATCTGGCGAAGAGATCTCCATTCGGAATCTGGTGGACCTGGTGGCTGCTGAAGTTGGATTCCGAGGGGGGATAATGTGGGATTTAACAAAGCCGAACGGTCAACCACGACGTTGTTTAGGCACAAGTCGAGCAAAGAGAGCCTTTGGTTTTGAGTCTCGAACTCAATTGCAGGCGGGAATTGCTAAAACTGTCGCTTGGTATGTGGAAAATAAAAGCCAACCCTAAGTTGCCGTTGTACTATTCCTTTTGTGTCACAATAAAGCGTGCAGCCAATGACCAATGGTTTAATATTTCGACCTTTCAAAAGCGTCGACACCGTACGTTTTGCGGCGGTCTTGTCTCATTTATTTCTAATAGTTACTGCAAATTATTTTGCGTTTTGGCTTCGATTCGATGGTGCCATTCCCGCGCCGGAATTCGAGATGATGCTGCAAACTATGCCAATTCTATTGATTGTTCGCGCCGGCAGTTTTATTCCCTTTCGGCTTTATAAGGGGCTTTGGCGGTACACGGGAATTTGGGACCTAGAAAGAATTTTGGGTGCGGTTTTGTCCAGCAGTGTGGGGTTCTATTTTTGCGTGCAAATAGTATACAGTTTCGAGTTTTATCCCCGCTCGGTGTTTATCGTGGATTCGTTGATTCTGATCATGCTACTCGGTGGTGTGCGAATGACCCGCCGAGTCTACGAAAGTTTACCGACATTTCGCTTAACAAAAGCGGTTTTGATATATGGTGCCGGTGATACTGGTGAAATGATCGCAAGGGACATGAGGAGCCACGCGGGCTACGGTTTAAGACCGGTGGGTTTTGTTGATGACGACCCGGACAAGATCGGTCGCCATATTCACGGCATTCCAGTACTTGGGCCAACCGATGAGCTTTCGGATATCATCGCTAATTTAAGACCCCAGGAGGTGATCCTAACCATTCCGATGATCGATCGCGCCGCGATTCGCAAGGTTGTGCAATCGTTAGAAGAATATAATGTTGTGATCAAACGCGTGCCAAATCTGCGCGAGTTCAAAAACGATAGTGTCAATCTTAACCAAATGCAGACAGTATCTTCGGATGATTTATTGGATCGGACGCCGGTAGGTTTAGATTTGGAGCCTGTAGTTAAATTGTTAAAGTGTAAAGCGGTCATGGTTACCGGGGCAGGTGGCTCAATCGGTTCGGAGCTGTGTCGGCAAATCGCCGCGTACGAACCAGCGGTGTTAATCCTTTTGGATAAAGCCGAAAGCTCGTTGTTTGCAATTGATAATGAATTAGCATTGGGGTTTCCGACCCTTAAGAAAATTCCTGTGTTGGTTGATATCAAGCATACAAATCCGCTTAGGGAGATTCTGGAACAGTATGCGCCACAGGTTATTTTGCACGCGGCGGCTTACAAACACGTGCCGATGATGGAATTTCATCCAGAGGAGGCTGTTCTCAATAATGTTGTGGGGACTTGTCGACTCACAAGCTTGGCAATTGAGTATAAAGTCGAAAGGTTCATGCTCATCTCAACCGATAAGGCGGTTAATCCCACTAATGTAATGGGCGCGACAAAACGGATCGCTGAGTTATATCTTGATGCGCTAGAGTGTAATGCCCAGAACGAAAGCACAATTTTCTCTTCTGTTCGATTCGGCAATGTTCTTGGCAGCAGCGGTAGCGTGGTTCCGACTTTTCGCAGTCAGATCGCAAAGGGCGGCCCGGTCACGGTAACTCATCCGGAAATCACTCGTTATTTTATGACGATCCCGGAAGCCGTTCAGCTTGTTTTGAGGGCGTTGACGATGGCCCAAGGTGGTGAAATTTTTGTATTGGATATGGGCAAACCGATCCGATTAGTGGACATGGCGCGGAACCTTATTCGGGCCGCCGGTTTTGTTCCTGATAAAGATATTGCAATTAAGTTTATCGGATTAAGACCTGGTGAAAAGTTGCATGAAGAATTAGTTGGCGTCGATGAAAAGGTTGAGGCTACGGATTCTAATCGAATTTTGAGAATTTGTCCTTCCAAACATCAAAATCAAGAAGCTCTTTTGCACCGCATTCAGGCAATGGAAAATCTTGCTATTCATGGCAAATCGGAGGAGCTTATGAAAATGTTATGTGAGATCGTGCCGAACTTTACCTCCGATGCGCATTCGCCAGAAACAGATGACATCAGGCAAATTGCATCGTAAATTGAACCTGTGCGGGAGTGTCCGCATCGATCGCTCGACACGAAATGTCGGGCCGGATACACTGAAAGATAGAATCATCAACGGGTTGTGAACAGGGTGCCTATGTATCGTATTATGAAGTGTGACGTGCTCAATTCTGTAATGAGTCCTCTGCAATTGATATATTCTTTGCGATTGCAGCTTGTATTGTTTCCAGCAAGGAAGCGGATACGATTGTTTCAGTCACTAGGCGCTGGCTGGCCGGAAAATATTAATGAAGGTGGACAAAAGCAAAGGGCACGGCCTCAAGGTGATAATATTCGCGAAGACGTGCCGTGGCGGTGGTTGGAAAGGACATAATGGCGGGCGCTCGAAAATTTGACATTGAACTTCTCGTCACGCGTTGCAAAAACCAGCTGATGGAATACAGAAGTCTGTTATCCGTGGTCTTGCATATGACCTTGGTTGTGGTTGCAAATTATATCGCGTTTTGGTTGCGATTCGATGGAAATATTCCCGCCGAGGAGGCTGTTCACGCCTGGAAATTACTGCCTTTGCTGCTTGGAATTCGACTGATTACTTTCGTACCGTTCGGTTTGTATAGAGGTCTATGGCGCTACACGGGTTTATGGGATCTGCGCAATATTATCCTTGCGGTGTTAGCGAGTTCTGTTGCATTCTTTGGATTAGTGCGTTGGGTGTTCGTGGTCGAGTTTTATCCCCGGTCGGTTTTTATCATCGACGCTCTCATTCTTATTATTTTCATGGGCGGACTACGAATGGTCCGTAGACTGCACCAGGAACTTCCGAGTCGCCATCCAATGCGGCGAGTGTTGATTTACGGCGCGGGCGACGCGGGGGAAATGATAGTGAGAGACATGAGGAATCATGTCGGGTTTTACAAATATAATCCGGTTGGATTTCTGGATGACGATCCGTGCAAAGTTGGCCAGCGTATTCATGGAGTGCCGGTGTTGGGCGGGCGCGAACACCTCCGTGATATTGTTGTCCGAAGTCGTGCCCAGGAGGTTATTCTTGCGATTCCTGCCGCGAGGCAATCGATTTTTCGTGAAGTAGTTAAGGCTTTGGAGCCCCTGAATGTCGTGATTAAGACCGTTCCCAACTTGCGGGAAATTAAAAATGGCCAAATTCAACTCCGCCACACTCGAAACATCTCGTCTGAGGACTTACTCGATCGCATTCCAGTTAGGATGGACGTTGAGCCAATTCGAGATCTCATTAGGGGCAAGCGTATTCTGGTGACTGGAGCGGCTGGCTCAATCGGCTCGGAGCTTTGCCGGCAAATCGCTTCTTACGAGCCGGAGATTCTCATCCTACTAGACAAAAGCGAAGGTGGGATCTTTGCGATCGATACCGAACTTGGCCAGAAATTTCCGCAATTGAAGAAGTCTGCTGCGCTCGTGGATATCAAGCATACCAGTCCGCTGCGTGAGATTTTTACTCATTACGCTCCGCAGATCGTTATTCACGCCGCGGCGTACAAACATGTTCCTATGATGGAATTTCATCCAGAGGAAGCGGTATTAAACAATGTTATCGGAACCTCGCGGCTGGCCCATGTCGCCATTGAGCACAAAGTGGAGAAGTTTATGTTGATCTCCACGGACAAGGCCGTGAATCCCACTAACGTTATGGGGGCGACCAAGCGGGTTGCGGAAATGTTTATCGATGCGCTTGAGTGCAACGTGTGCTACGCAGATACCATCTTCTCTGCGGTTCGTTTCGGTAACGTGCTCGGCAGCAGTGGCAGTGTGCTGCCTTTATTCAGAAAGCAAATCGAAGACGGCGGTCCAGTAACCGTGACTCATCCAGATATAACCCGTTTTTTCATGACTATTCCTGAGGCGGTACAATTGGTTCTGCGTGCGGTATCGTTGGCCGAAGGCGGTGAAATCTTCGTATTGGACATGGGAGAGCCAATCAAGCTAGTTGATATGGCTCGAAACCTAATTCGAAGCTCGGGCCTTATTCCCGACAAGGACATCCAGATCAAGTTTGTTGGTCTGAGACCCGGTGAAAAACTGCACGAAGAGCTGATAGGTCCGGGCGAATCCGTCCAGACTACAGGGGCAGAGAAAATTCTGAAAATTCGTCCAACGGTCCACATTGCATTGGCCACTCTTCTTGATCAAATCGTAGAACTGGAAAAGCTTTCGATCCAAGGCACGTCCAAGGCTCTGCTTGAAATCCTCTATGCGGTCGTTCCCAATTTCCGACCGGCTAGCCTCAACCCAGATGAGTATCAGCGTATCGGACTTGAAACGGCTGTTCATGTCGATGGCGTATCGATGGCAACTTGTCTTGGCGCCTCAATTCAGGCTAAGGGATTTAACCCGCAAGTTAATGACGTGGGATCTGTCTTTTCTCTGGATCTACCCGTCGGTTCCGCGATTGGCCCGCTGAGCCAAAGGAAAATTTTGATCGTTGACGACGAGCGGCAGAATCTTGAATTATTGTGCGCTACGTTGCAGGCTGTCGGTTGGGACGTGATCACCGCTAGCAATGGCAGAGACGCGCTTGAGAGTGTGAAATCGAACAGGCCCGATGCGATTGTGCTCGATATGGTCATGCCTGTAATGGATGGGTTTGAGTTAGCAAGGTCGCTCAAAAGCGATCCCGATTACAGTGGTATTCCAATCATCGCCGCCACGAGCCTATTGACCCGAGCAGACCGAAAGCGATGCCTAGCAGCTGGGTGCGACGACTATGTCGCTAAACCATTCACAGTAGGGCAACTGCACCAGCGATTGCAGTGTTTGATGGAGTGAGGTCAGGAGCTTAAACTGAATGAACCGGGGTCGAAAGTTTGCTTATAAACTTATTGGTTAGTTCTAAGTGCAGCGATCCCCGGCCGTAAGTAGACCCAAACGTAGAGAAAATAATCGCCTTTAGGTCTCCTTGTATCCGGTGCCCTCGATCTCAAATGATAGAGGCTGGATTCGGGAGAATCATTTTATTCTTGGCTGCCGTAATCTTTTCGTACTTGGGAAGCAGGGATAATCCAATCTCCGGTGCAGCTCCGGCGCGCCGTCTCACCGATATCTCGGCCGTTGGTTCCGCCGTCGTAGTGTCCTAGGACTCCGTAGGTTCCGACGTAGGCTGCAGCTCCGGTCACTTGTGTGCCGACGCAGGTTACCAACTTAACCGGAATATAAATTATTGACAAAAGGATGCTGCCAAGCACAAATGGACTGCTTTCCTCTCTTGCGCTGGCCTGTTGGCCGCTACTGATGCCCGGCGCCGTCAAGATAGTAATAGCCAGAGCAGTGGAGGCGACTTTTGATAGAGTTTTCTTACTCATGGACTTAGATCCTTTCCTATGTTTCTTCGCTTTCTGACGCTATTGTGCTCGTGATCGAATCTTCTGTCAAGTTAAACAGTTTTATGGCTCAGCTAAGCTTTGGGTAACTTGATTGGATTTCTTAAGTAAACTGTTCAAGTCGTCGGCCGTCGAAGGTCGGTCACACCAGATCGGGTTTAAGCCCGGTGGGGGCTCTCTAAGAAACTGGGTCATGATATCGGGAAGTTGCGGCCGGCTATAATAATAACCCTGAGCTTCGTCGCAACCGAACGATTTGAGTATGTCTCTTGCCGTGACGGTCTCAACGCCTTCGGCGACAACCTTGAGTCCGAGATTGTGGCTTAAATCAATGATGGATCGCACGATTAGTGCGTTGTCACGGTCCGTCCCGAGGCCCAGGACGAAAGATTTGTCGATCTTGATACTTTTGACCGGCAATTTTGTCAGATAACTGAAAGATGAATATCCCGTACCGAAGTCATCGATGGCGAACCGCACACCCGATGCACGAATATTGTTGAGAGTGGTGATCACCCGTTGCGGATCGCCCATGATGCTGCTCTCGGTGATTTCTAGTTCAAGATTTCCGGGTGGCACGCCGGTATCATGCAATAGGCCCACGATCTGCTCTGGCAGCTCTTGGGCCTCCAAATTCCACATGGAAAGGTTAACTGCGACGGAGATGTTTAACCCAATGTCAAGCCAGTACCGGCACTGACTCAGAGCGTGCTGCAACACCCAAAACGTTAGCGGGATGATTAACCCAGTCCGCTCGGCGACCGGGATGAATTCGTCGGGAGGGATGACGCCTCGTTCCGGGTGTTGCCAACGCGCCAGCGCTTCGACGCCAGTGACATATGCGCCGGCAAGATTCACCTTGGGCTGATAGGCTAGGAAGAGCTGATCGGCGACGATGGCGTGGCGTAGCTCGGTCATCAACAGTTTGGTCGGTCGATGGTTAGGAACTTGGATCGAATGAATGGCAAAACGGCTACCGTGAAATTGCGCTTGGTCCAACGCATTCGTGGCACAATCGATCAGCTGTGCGAAGTTGGCAGCATGATCGGGGAATAGCGCAGCGCCAATAAATGGCGCAATTCTCTTGCGATTTATTTCACCACGAAACGCTTCTTCAAGGTTTCCGAGGATGCGCCAGATCACCAGTTCGATATCTTCGGTACTGCGGACGGACAGCAGTAAGACACCGACAAGACGATCCGACAGATGAACTATAGTATCCGAGTCACGCAGCGAATTGCGAATCAGCATAAACAGAGAGTTCGCGAATTCGCGATCGATGTCATCGGCATGCGGGGTGTCGCCGGATGTAGCAGGAACCTGAATAAACAGCAGCCCAAACTGTCGAGCGTTAGTTTGAGCAATCACGATGGCTTGGCGCACTCGGAGGTGAAACTCAGCGTCGCTCGATGAGGTAGGCAGCCGTTGGTGATTCATCGCTTTAGATAAAGAGACTCTGACTCCTGCGAGTAACTTAGATGGCAGCAAGCTACATGCCAATTTGATTTTCGCGTCGATTGGGATCAAAACAACTAACTTCCGGGCGGTCGCTTGTGTTCTAAAGCGCTTTTGAGATAGGCGCCCGGACCTAAACCGCCAGTCGTGTCTGCCCAATGTACCATTTTATGTTATTCCTTTACCGTCGGGTGCTTATTATGAACGCTGTGAAATGTCTTTGTGCAGTGCGGCCGATCCACCGGCCTTCCGCCTACTGGGATTGGACCGGTACCGAAGGGTACTTGGCGATTAAATGCCGATGTGCGGCGGTTTTTCGAACGAAGACGGTCGCCACTTGGTCGGAATAAATAGGGTGCCACTCGGGCTGTTCCATTAATGCCGCCGATAGAGCGGTTTTAGTCTGAAAGAATATCCATGAGATGTCATAGCGATTTATTATTTCTTTCCAGCCAGGTTGCAGTCCAGCTACTTGGAGATAAGGCTTGCCATGTTTTTCGCCGTACATGTCAGAGCGGCCGTCGGTGAACACTTTGTACTGCGGCCACGCACTGAAGATGACGTAGTCGCCAAATTCGTCGTTGTTAAACATATTCCCTGATAATTTTTCACGCTTGAGAAATTCGATAGCAGCCACCGGAAAAATTTTGTCATTGAAATTTACTCGGAACGCGCCCCAAAGAGGCAACCCAAAAGCTATCGATATTCCGATGACTGGCCACAACTTCCCAACCAACTGTCCGTCGAGGTCGGCGAACCGTTTCTGCCTCACATGGTAAAAGTGGGATAAGCTTCGCGGCAAGCTCGTGCTATAACCGCTGCTCAGCCGTATTAGAATCGGCGCGACGATAATCGCAAAGACCGAGACGTGACGTACCGAATACAGTGCCATGTAGCTGACGAAGGCCAACAGGGCGGATTCGATCAGGTTCAGGCGTCTGCGTGCTAGCGCAAGTGCGACGATGACGGCGATGAACATATACTTGAAGGGGAGTGCTTGATGAAAGTCAGGTGACATAAATTCTATGACCCAATCCATAATAAATCGATCAGAGGTAACCCGAAACGGGAACCAGAATATTTCGGCGCCGAACGGATTGAGGATACCAGCGGCAACCGTCCAGAGGGTAGTTACGCATAAGGCTTTGACGTTGGCACGATGGCGGAGCGCGCGCGTTGGGCTCTCTGAGAAACTGTATACCAGGTTGCCTACGAGGTAGATTGTTAGCAGAACGATCCCCAGCATAAAGCCGCCATGGAGGTTGACCCATAACAACATTAAGGCTGGCAGATATATTAGTGTCGGTTTGCCGTCGTAATGGAATCGGTCGAGGAGATAATACCAGACCAAAGTAAGAGGCATCGAAAATACATGAGGCCGGGCGAGCCAATGGCTCGATGCTGTCACCGTGGCAAGCAGTGTGATGATCGTGCACAGGAGTATATCGTCGGACCTCTTCCTAAGAGTGACATAAAGCAGCCAGTGGGTAATCGCCAAAAGAATGGCAAAAAACACCACCACGCCGGTCAGACCGAAAAACTGGTAAACGCTGGCCATAATGACTTCCGAGAGCCATTCATGGGCGGTCCATTTCAAAGTCGGAGTGATGAAGGAATAGATATCGGCTCGGGGCACCGTGCCGGTTGCCAAAATAACCTCACCGGTCTTGATATGGTATCCGGTATCGCCGTCGCCGAGCAGCCCGTCAGCAGTATTAAACACAAGGATCAGAAGTATCGCCACGAAAATCATGTTGCCGATCGATGGCAATAGAATCATTAATGTTCTGGGAACGGGGGTAGAGGGAGGATAAAGCATGGTTGAATGAGTTCTACAGCTATGAACCCGCGAGGCGGTGCGGCCCTGAGCTGTTGTCGAGGAACTCGCGGAGCGCCTTAACTTAGCCCGTGGCCAGTCTCAGAGCTCTTCTGTCCAATTCTATCCGTGTGTTGGGGAGATGGTGTATGCATGCTGGGTTGCTTCGCGGCTTGCCGCTTGAAAGGCCAGCTTACTCGCGACCGGTTATTATCGTAGTTGCGCGGCAGAACGACTGTGAATATCGAACCCTTGCCCAGATCGCTTCTAACGGAAATTGTTCCCTTAATTTGTTCCACATGTTTTTTAACGATGCTTAAGCCGAGTCCGATGCCACCACGGGCGTTCTCTGAAGACGTCTTGTGTGCCTGCATAAAGGGATCGAAGATACTTGTCAATTGATGTTCCGCGATCCCCATACCGGTGTCTTGGATTTGGACTGCTATCGAATCCAGTTTCGCGATGGTGGTGATTTTCACCGTGATGGCACCTCGGTCTGTATACTTGACCGCGTTTTGGAGCAAATTACTAATCACTTCCTTTACGCGAACCGCATCGCTTCTAATGGTGATTTGGCTCTGAGGGAGGTCCCAATGCAACTCCAATCCCTTTTGCCGGCACAGAAAATCGAAGGTTTCACGCATGTCTGCGACGATTTTGTTGAGCGGCAGCTCGTCGATGCGCAGAGGTTGTTTGGCGGCTTCTAAGCGTGAGTAAATCAGGATTTGGTCGATCATGTTCTTAAGGTGGCTTGATTGCTTAGCGACAACTTGGAGTATCTCTTGGTGCTTGTTCTCAATCTCTCCGTATAAGCCATCCGTGATACACTCTATGTATCCAATAATGACCGCCAAGGGGGTGCGTAGTTCGTGGGAGACTTGGTTCAAGAACTCCGCCTTCAGCTTGGCTAGATTCTCGGCTTTTTCTTTTTCCTGTTTGAGTAGTTCAAGTTGGGCGTTATTTCTTGCCTTCGGGGCTGAGGAAGCATTGCCGATAGCGATTCCCATCATCAGTATCCCAACCGAAGCGATGCCCCCGTAGACAACGACTTGATGATTTTTTTCGAGCAGGTGGAGAATATGGCTGAATTGATTGATGGGGTGCTTTGCCACTTGGGTTGCATTTGCTGGTTGGCGGCTTTGGGCTTCCAGCTGGATGGCCGTCGCCGTCCGAAGCCACAAATAACTGCCTAAGATCATAGCGCCGAGCGTAACTGTGGCGCGAATGCGTGTGGGGCGTGACATGAAAATTACTGATGAATCGGTGCTAAGCTTGGGCTAGTTGTTTTTTCTGGCGCGGAGGTTTCAATCCTATCTTTGCCCGAATTCTTAGCGACGTACAGCGCTTGATCGGCGTCCTTGAGCATTTGACGCCAGTCGGAATAAAATTGCGACGAGGTGGAGCTCACACCTATGCTAACTGTTAAACTGAAGGGATGCGAACTTGTGCCAAAAGCGTGAGTACGAATGGCTTCATGTATTTTGCCGGCCACTTGGACAGCGTTGTCTTGGTCGGTTTCGGGCAATATCAAGACGAACTCTTCGCCGCCATATCGAGAGGGAAAATCGCTTTTGCGAGTTTTGTCACGGAGCGTTTCCGAAATTTTTACCAACACCGCATCGCCGCCGTGGTGGCCGTAAGTGTCGTTAATCGTCTTGAAATTGTCTACATCTAAAATAAGCAGCGAGAAGGGATTGTGATAGCGTAATGACCGGTCGAACTCTTCTTGAATTTTCTTCTCAAAGGCGCGGCGATTGAATAGTCCTGTAAGCGAATCGACTTGCGTCTGGTATTCTAAGTGTTGCTGATACTGTACCAACCGCGATCCGACGCGAACTCTGGCCAGTAGTTCGGAGAAAGAGAATGGTTTGGTAATGTAGTCGTCCGCTCCCAAGTCTAAACCGCGAACTCTATCACCTTCCTGGATTCTCGCGGTAATTAGAATCAAATAGATACTTTTGAAAGAGGCGTTACCGCGAATCCTTTTAATCAGTTCAAAGCCGTCCATTTTTGGCATCATGATGTCGGAAAGGGCGATTTGAATAGGTTCTGAATCGAGCTTTTCCAGCGCCTCGACACCATTGGCCGCAGTAATCACCCGATACCCTTCCCGCTGCAGGACAATGGCTAGCAGATCCCTTTGATCAGGATGGTCTTCAATCACTAATACGGTCAACGGCGCATTGGGGTTTTCTTCGTTATTCACTTGATACCATCCCGCAAATTGTACGTAGCACACTATGAGCTATATTTTAACTTGATTGCTAGCGTCTTCGGCCTTCCCAGCCGCGATTGCAAGAAGGAGAGCCAAGGCGTAACATAAGCAAGACTTATACCTTCATGACGTTTCCGTGTCGTTTGCTCAATTGGAGCGGACAAGTTTGCGCTAACTAGGTGAAATTATGTGATACCAGTAATTTTCGCTCAGTGCGTTCAATTGATTGGACCGACCAAAAGTTAGTATATCCGAAAGGTAAGAACCAGGCTTCGTGCAGTATTTGACACTCTTTTCGATCGGCCTGTCATAATTGTCAGAGATAGCTGGCTGGGAAGGCCGGTTCCCAGCATAATAGCTTGAAAATTCAACTACCGTGTAGATGGCATGCTACCTGCTTGGTAAAAGACTATGTTTAGAAATTAATTCGAAAGGAAAGGGGTAAGCAAGATGGAGTTAATGAAACGTTTGTTAGTTGAAGAGGATGGTCAAGGCCTTGTTGAATACACTTTGATCGTAGTTTTGGTGGCACTAGTATTTTGGGTTGCTGTCAAGAACACCAACATCGGCAATGGATTGGCGAGTGGCTGGAGTAAGGTCACGGCTTGCGTTGGTACGCCAGCGAGTTGCGACTCGTCGTCTTAATTTCTCTCTGGTTCCGATACACATTGATAGCGGGGCGGCCCGCTATCAATGTGTATTCGCTAGGGCACGCAGTAGGTCGTAGCGAAATTATAATAAACAACCAGAGAATAAGCGTGGTCTTACAACAACTGTTTGGTTACGCTGTTTTTACAATTTGCGAATCATTGATATCACTTTCGTCCTGGTGAGTTGTCTATCGGGTTTCTTCGATTTGGTCGCCCGAAGAATTCCGAATTGGCTTATAGCGATTGGCGCAGCGACTGGCTTGGCCATCAACGCTTTTCATGGTGGTCATTACTTTCTGCAAAGCCTGCTCGGCTTTCTGGTTGGTATCGCGGTGCTGGTTTTGCCATTTGCAATGGGTTGGATCGGTGCTGGCGATGTTAAGTTTTTTGGGGTTTTGGGGGCTCAGTTGGGAATTGTCTTCCTACCTAGGATTTTTTTATATTCCGCAATCGTCGCTGGGATAATCGCCCTCGCGTCCTTGCTTTCGGGCAAGATTAGTTTTTTTTCCTTTAAACAAATTTGGTTAGATGTCAAAATCGCCTTTGTCACTATGGGAAACATTATTCCCCCGCCAGTTCGCGAGCGAGTGGCCAAACGGGACGAATCGGTTCCGTGGGGTGTGGCGTTTGCTGTAGGATCTCTGATCGCTTACTATTTAGATCCTGATGGACAGTGGGCTGGATTTTGAGATTTGTTTCCTCAGCCGGTATTTTGCTGGATCGGTATTTCGGCCGGAAGGTTGCAGCTGAACGTTTTAGGAAGGTGAGGAGGAGCTATGCAGAACAGACTTAAAATAGCTTTGGTCGTGGCAGTTTTCTTCGGGTTGATCGCGGCGTACGGCATTTACAATTTCCTAAATCAGACCGCCAAAGAAAGGGAGAACCTTCGTGCGGCAAACCAAGAGATTGTCGTCGCGGCCCAGGATATTGCGCCGGGTACCACTCTAAATGACGAAGCGATCAAAAAGGGGTTAATAAAAACCATGCCTTGGCCCAAGGCGTCGGTGCCGGTAGGTGCCTTCTCGTCATCGCAGCAGGTCATCGGCAAAGTGAATCGCGTAAAGATTCTTGCCAATGAGCCGATTTTAGAATCTCGTTTAGCCGGAGAGGGCGCTGGGCTGACTGTTAGGCTGGAAGCTGGGAAGCGTGCGATTGCGACCCGAGTCGATGAAATTATCGGTGTCAGCGGATTTATTGTTCCCGATGACCGGGTCGATATTATTCTCACTACCACGCCGTTTGGCGCCAATCCGGATGCAAAAATATCGAAAATTGTGATGCAGAATAAGCGAGTGCTGTCGGTAGCTCAAAGTACAGAACAGAAAGATGGCAAACCTCAGTTGGCACGCTCTATCACGCTCGAAGTCACTCCTGAAGAGGCTGAGCGCCTGTCCTTAGCCTCCACTGAAGGCCAGATTACCATGACACTCCGGGGATTAGGCGATGACGTCGCAGTTACAACGGTCGGCGCCAACAAAAGGGATCTGCTCGCGTTAGCGGCGGCGCCTGTTCGCAAGGGTCCGGCGGCACCGGCCGTAGTGGCGCCTGACAAATATCGGGTCGAAGTGATTCATGGTAGTAATCGAAGTGTGGTGGAATTCTAAATGCGAAGGGGAGGGGTCATGTTGAACCGTTGTTTAGTCAAGGGGCGGCTAAATATTCTAAGCTTCGCTTCGGTGGCGTGGCTATGTGCTGTGACATTTGCTTCGGCTGCGCAGCAGCCGGTTGCGCCGACGATTGCGGTGACGGTAAACAAGTCGATGGTTTTTCGACTTGCTCAGAAAGCCAAGCGGGTTTCCGTTTCACAACCTCAGGTAGCGGATGTTATCGTCGTGGGGCCGAGTCAGTTACTAATCAACGGCAAGGCCGTTGGTACTACGTCGTTGATCATTTTCGACGAAGCCGGTGATGTGTCCAACTACGATCTAGTCGTGGGGCCTGATGTGGTCGCATTGCGGTCTCAACTCAGGACCATGTTTCCGGAGGAACGGGTCGAGATTTCAACTTCAGGACCGTCATTGGTGCTTCGGGGTGAGGTGTCCAACGAAGTGGTCTATGATCGGGTTTTGGAAGTCGTAGGGACCTTCCTGCCGCCCAAACCTCCGGCGTCGGTAACCCCATCGACGAGCCAATCCTTTACGCTTGGTACCTCGCCAATAGCGCAGATCTCCAGCTCTGGGATTGGCTTTGCCGGCGGTGGCTCATTGGCTTTTACCGAGGAAAACTCAATCACGGATTCTTATCGATGGGCTGATAAGAAAAAAATAGACGGCGTGATTGATTTGCTTATTATCAGAGAGATTCGGCAAATAGAGCTTGATGTTGTCGTGGCTGATGTTTCTATGACAAAACTGAGAGATATTGGTTTCGACTTTGCTCAGGCTTATGGTGGCAAGGTGCAAAGCCTGACGAATATTGGTAGCGCCACCTTTGGTGCGCTTGGAACCTCGACAATAACTGGGAGCGCCATCAGCTCAGTTGGTAATTTTCCTCCAGCAACTGGAGCTTTTTCGTGGGTTAATGGCGCCTACTCACTTACTACTTTGTATCGTATGCTGCAGAATAAGGACATTGTCCAGATCCTGGCCCAGCCGCGGCTTGTGGTAAAAAATGGCAAAAGCGGTGGGTTTCTAGCCGGTGGCGAAGTTCCGATTATCTCTTCTACGGCAAACACCTTTAACGTTATTTACAAGCCGTTTGGTGTTCGGCTTGATTTTATTCCCACCATTACACTATCGGACCGGATTGATCTGAGGGTTTTTCCCGAGGTTAGCGAGGTTGCGGCAGGTTCTGGACCGACCCCTAGCTTTGTCGTTCGTCGAACCGTCAGTCGCGTTGAGATGAAAGATGGTGAAAGTCTTATTATTGGTGGCCTGTTGGATCAAAGGATAACCAAGGATCTTACGAAATTCCCAATCTTGGGGGACGTGCCGATTCTAGGGACCTTGTTTAGAAGTACTAAGTTTGCCAATAGAGAGTCCGAACTCGTGTTCATCATTACTCCGCGTATTGTCCGAACCATGAAGCCTGGTGAGCGGCCGCAGCTCCCTTCGATCGAAAAATATGACGATCCAGATATGCGTCAGGTCCCCCTTCCTGGTAGAGAGGAAAGTCGTCCGGCGGCACGTGGCGCGACAATTCCATGAGTAATCTGGTGAAATCAATGCTCCAGGTTATGATCGAAAGAGTCACATGAAGCTGCCGATTTGTCTCATTGGCGAAGATAGTCTGGCACTGGCATCGCTTAAGCAACAGCTGGAAAAGGAAATATCCATCGCGGTGGATCCGCGTATCTACGGCTATGGGGAAGCCTTTGAGATGCTCAAGAGCCGCAGTGGCGTTATCATCGCGGTTGTTGATATCAACCGGGAAGCTGAACGCGCTTTTTCAGTGGGTGAGCAAATAAAATCGAAGCTCGCCAACGTTAGGCTGGTAATGACTTCGCCGACCGGTACCCCCGACGCGATTTTGCGCGCAATGCGCTCCGGGGCTGAAGAATTTATCCCCCAACCCTTTAATTGGACGGAGGTTCTTAATTCTTTCGATTCGATTCGCAAGAAAATCGAGACGATCACGCCCAAAGGTTCGGAACGAGGCCAAATTGTAGCTATATCCTCGAACAAAGGCGGCGTGGGTTCGACGACGGCCGCAACTAACTTAGCTGCAAACTTGGTTGCGAAAAAGAAATCGGTCTGTTTAGTTGATTTGGTTTTGCAGTTTGGTTCGGTTACCAGCTTTCTCAACATTGATGCCTCCTACACGATTCTTGATTTGGTTAAGAATCTAAAGCGAATCGATCCACTGTTTCTCGATGGATCCTTGGTTAAGCACGCATCCGGTATTCGAGTTCTCGCCGAACCTTTTTATGCGGAGGATGCCCGGCGCATAACTCCTGCGGATATCGATGAGATCCTCGATGTTTTGGCACAGTCTTTCGATTATGTTGTTGTCGATACTCCAAAAGAGTTTGACGATATGCTGGCACTGGTGCTCGATAAAGCTAGCTTGATACTCTTTATCACGGAGATGGACGTCCCATCATTAAAGAGTGCCCATCGCGCGCTGGAGTTATTTGAGCGGATGGGTATTTACGATCAAAAAATTCGCTTGATTCTTAATCGCTACGTCAAGAGCAAGCTGATGACTTTAGAGTCGGTCGAAAAGGCCTTAGGTGTAAAAGTTTTTTGGACCCTTCCTAACAACTATCCGGTCGCGATTGCCGCGGTGAATCAAGGGTTATCGATATATGAATGTGATCCTAAATCGGACATTGCTAAGAGTTATGCGGGACTGAATGATGTTGTTATGGAAAATTTCTCCGCTCCAGGTTCGGTGCGTGCGGGGATCGAAAATGAGAGTCGATCGGGTATTTTCGGCCGGTTCCTGCCACCAGCGCGCGGTTTGATTAAATAGGGAGTATCGTCAATGAAAAATCCTTCTTTCGAATCGGATCGAGATCGTTGGGATGCCGACCGATCGGCTGCAGATGGGACCCGCACGCAATTTCGCGCCGTGCAGCCCACGAGTTCCGATGTGTTGCTGCAAGATTTGCGTTTACGCATTCATCGCAAGCTCATTGACACCTTAGACCTGTCCAAACTTTCTAATTTGGAAATGGAAAGAGTGCGTGTGGAAATTCGGCGCATTCTCGAGGATCTGGTCATGGCGGAAGCGATTCCGCTAAGTCGCGCCGATCGGGATCGATTGGTGATGGAAGTCCAGCATGAAGTGTTTGGCTTAGGACCTCTAGAAACTCTCATGAAGGATCCCGAGATATCCGATATCCTTGTCAATTCGTCGTCGAGTATTTTTGTCGAGCGCTATGGGAAGCTTGAGAAGACCGACGTTCGATTCCGTGACGATAACCATTTAATGCAGATTATCGAACGTATCGTCACACGGGTGGGGCGGCGTGTCGATGAGAGTTCCCCAATGGTCGATGCACGATTGGCCGATGGCTCTCGTGTTAACGCGATTATTCCACCTCTTGCACTAGATGGACCGGTGTTGTCGATTCGGCGATTCGGCGCGGAGCGGCTGACAATCAATGATCTGATTCAATTCAATTCAATCCCGCCGCAGATGGCGGAAGTCGCAGCTGCCTGCGTTAAGTCGCGGCTGAATATGTTGGTTTCCGGAGGTACCGGCGCCGGCAAAACAACACTTTTGAATTGCTTGTCTAATTACATTCCCGAAAATGAACGTATTGTTACTATCGAAGACTCGGCCGAGCTCAAGCTCCAGCAGGAACATGTCGTTCGGCTGGAAACCCGGCCGCCAAACATAGAGGGCCAGGGCTCAGTAACGGCACGCGACTTGGTTCGAAACGCCTTGCGTATGCGCCCTGACCGCATTGTTATCGGTGAGGTTCGCGGCGGCGAAGCGTTGGACATGATGCAAGCGATGAACACAGGCCACGATGGCTCGATCAGCACCGTGCATGCCAATAGCGGACGAGATGCTCTGTCACGCTTGGAAACTATGATGCTCATGGCTGGCATAGCACTCCCCGAGCGCGCTTTACGCGAGCAAATTGCGTCGGCGCTGGACGTAATCGTCCAGTTGACTCGCTTGAGCGACGGCAGTAGAAAGGTGATCGAGTTATCCGAAGTTACCGGGATGGAAGGTAATACCATAACCACCCAAACGATTTTTAAATATGAGCAGCGTGGTGTGGAGAATGGCAAGATTATCGGCGAGTTCGTTGCAACTGGTGTTATGCCATCGTTCATGGACCGCCTGGAGCGGTATGGTTTCCGGATTCCCAATACTCACTTTCTACCTGTCTCGATGGGGGCAAAAAGAAGGGCCCTATGAGTTTAATCCTCATCACGATTTTTTCATTCTTGGCGGCGGTCTCTCTCGTCGTCATCTTGTTTCTGTTGCCGATGGCGGTGCAGGACACCGCACAAGCGCGCATCAAGCGTCGGTTGACTGCGATCGGCAAGCTTGACTATGCATCGAAAGCAGAAATTCAAAACCTGCTCAAAACCTCGATCTACAGCGAAATTCCGTGGTTGAATGACTTTTTGTCAAAACAAAAGTTCATGGCGCGCATTGATCTATTGCTCGAGCGGGCGAACATCGATATGACTCCCGGTTTATTTATACTCTGCTCCGTTGGCGCGGCGGGAATTACCTTTGCGTTGTGCAATTTGCTCGGTCAAGTAACGGCTGTGACGTTAGTTTTTTCTCTTATCGCGTTAGTTTGCCCTTATGGCTATGTTCAATACGTCATCTGGAAACGTTTGCGCAAGTTTCTTGAGCAGTTCCCTGACGGGTTAGACATGATCGGCCAGAGTCTTCAAGCCGGTTTGGGGCTAACCCAGGCAATGGTCTTTGTCGCTCGAGAGATGCCTGATCCACTCGGCACGGAATTTTCGGTATTTATTGAAGAGGTGAATTTGGGATTGCCGCTCGTCGATGCATTGCGGAAATTCGAAGAGCGGATGAACCTACCGGAAGTTCGTCTTTTTAACACCGCACTGATGGTGCAACGAGAGGTCGGTGGAAGTTTGGCGGAGTTGTTGAACAAGCTTTCCGATATCATTAGAGACCGCTTTCGAATCGAGCGGCTGATCAAAAGTTTGACGGCGCAAAACCGCGTTAGTGCTTGGACGGTTTGTTCCGTGCCGCCTTTCCTGGCGGTGTTCATGTTCATTCGTGAAAGTGAAATGATGGCGAAAACCATGGCCCATCCCATGGGGCGCATGATGTTTGGCGTTGCTCTAGTTTTAGAAATCATCGGCATATTGGTATTCCGAAAGATCATAAAGATTCACATTTAGGACTATTCCTATGGAACTACTTATCGCCGTTGGAGTCTTTGGGTTGATCTCTGGGATCGTTTATTTTGTGTTTGCATCCCGAGTTCCCGTGTCAGACGAGGCGATTCAACGGCGTTTGGACAGTATCAACGTCCGGACGGATGCCCGTAGTCAGTTTCGTTTGCACGACAACGAGGATGTGACTTTCTGGGAGACTGTCGCCAGTTTTTTCATCGGCGATAAAGAAATGCCGGATCGTTTCAATAACATGAGCCGGCGGTTGCACCAGGCAGGTTATCGTGGCAATCGAGCGATCCGGATCTTTTGGGGTCTGCGGATATTTCTTTGCATTGCTTTTGGATTTGGAGCTTTGTTGCTGGCATTAGTTTCTAACGCATCGATGCAAGACTTTTTAATGCTAGCGGGCTTGGGTGCGATGGCCGGCTACATGCTTCCGGCGGTCACTGTTTTTCGCAAAGCGAGGGCGCGGGTTGTTGAAATGCGCGAAACCCTACCAGATACGCTAGATCTCATAGTCGTATGCGTGGAAGCCGGCATGGGCGTTGACGCGGCGATCAATCGTGTTGGGCGAGAGCAAAACTCTCAAGGGTTGGCTTTGGGTGAGGAGTTGCTGCTGGCGACGCAAGAGATGCAGGCTGGAGCGGTGCGCAAGGAAGCTTTGCTTCGCCTGGCTGACCGCGTAGGCATTGATGAGTTCAAGCAGCTCGTTACATTTTTAACGCAAACTGAAGAGATGGGCGGCAGCATCGCGCGGGCGCTGCGTGTCTACGCCGAAACCATGCGCGATAAGCGCAGCCAGGCGGCCGAAGAGGCGGCGCGAAAGACGGTTATTAAATTGATCTTCCCACTGGTATTTTTCATCCTCCCGGCTATTTTCATTATCTTGTTAGTTCCTCCAGGGCTCGGGATCATGGAGATGCTGTCCAATCCGTTGGGGTAGGAAGCTAATCGTGCCGGTAATCAATGCGACAAGAAAGACCTGGCTAGCGACCAAAGTACGAAAAGCCGATAGCTTCTTGACGCGGCTGGTCGGGCTTCTTAAACGGAGCAAGCTTGGCCCGGAGGAAGCACTTTGGCTCATGCCAAGCAAGGGAATTCACACCATCGGCATGAAATTTCCCATTGATGTGGTGTTCTTGAATCGGGGTAATACGGTGGTTGGTTTGGTCCAGGGGATGGTACCCTTTCGCCTAAGCAGCGTACATTTCACGAGCTACAGCGTGCTTGAGTTGCCGACCGGAACTATCAAAAAATCCCGAACTGAAGTCGGCGACCAGTTTGAGATCTCGTTAGCAGAGAGGTCCGAGATCGACGATTTGAAGGACACGCGTTTGAGTCAGATCGGTTAGAAGTCACAGGGCAAGTGCCTGCTTCGTAAAATCCCAGTTAATCTACCAGCGGTCATAGGGAAGCGGTGTCGAGGCTGGTTAACAGCCGCCGCTTTGATAGTTCAATTCCACAGGACCTTATCAAACTCGGACCAGGTGGGTTATGTGGACGGTCATCCATACGCCGAATGTCTATATTGAAGCCTGGCAAAGATAGCTTTTTGGTAGTTCCATGATCGACGGCAGCCGTTTTCCATTAGGCTCGCGGCTCTCACGCTCCTACCACTTCTCACGTGGTAGGCGTTTGGCGATCTAGACCATTTGCCTCAATTCGCACCTTTTCTTTGCGGTCGTTAGGCCGTGGAGAATTCCTTAACCACACGCCGCGCTTGTATTGAGGTCGCTCTATGGTAATTGTTGCCTCGGGACGGTTACTCATCGACTCGTAAGGGTTCACTTTACCAGTACAGCACAATTGCCGTATTGATGGGAATTTTGGAAGAGCGCTGGACCGCTGTCGGGCAGCCGCTTGAGATATTTTGTTGAGATGGCCGGCGCAATGTAGTATTGACAATGTACTTGATTGGAAATCATCGATCGGGTGATGACCATAGTGAATATCGCAGAACCCTTGCGATTCCGGCAAGGTCAGTAAGCGCCATGATTAACCACAAGGGCCAAACAGTGGTGGAATTTACACTAATCTTCGTTCTTTTTGTTGTTGTAGCTTGGGTGCCCGCGGACTTCGGCCTTGCCTTTTACACGAGTCAGCTTGCCTTGAACGCGACACGCGATGGAGCCCGCATTGCGGCGGCTGACAAAGGTCTCGCTGAGGGTACTATTTCGTGTGTTTTGCCCTGTGCCATTGAAAAGTCTTCCAACCCAACTG
>Ga0184628_10000429_pt1 | contig 23237 bp, 23 predicted proteins | sample PLM4_5_b1_FD_133149 | JGI IMG/M metagenome (GOLD analysis project Ga0184628, IMG submission 133149) | Groundwater sediment microbial communities from an aquifer in East River, Colorado, USA - PLM4_5_b1 | ecosystem: Environmental > Terrestrial > Soil > Riparian zone | place: USA: East River... | reverse complement strand
GCAAGGTCTCCTTCGGCTTCGCGCCGCGGTAGCCGGGAACCTGTTCCATGCCCGCAAACCACTGCGTCGTGGCGCGCAGGATGATCGGCGTCTTGTGGCGCCAGCAGTGCATGTAGCTGTGGGCGTACTTCCAGTCAACCGCGAAAAGCGCTCCCCGCTCCTCGAGGACTTTCACGATCTTGGGATTCGCGTCCCAGATGGACATGCCGCCAAATATCGGTAGCGACGGAGCGAATTTTCCATCACCCATTACCGGAGTCAGGATTTCGTCGTCCTTCATGCCATGACCTCGACAGGAATCGAAGTCCTCGACGCCATAGGCAGGCGCGGAGTGAACGATACCCGTCCCCGTGTCAAGGGCAACGTAGTCGCCAACGTAAATTGGCGCCGTCCTGTCGTAAAACGGATGCTTGAAACGCAAGTGTTCCAATTGTTTGCCGTTGCAACTGTGATCAAACTTGCTCGATGGATCCTTTCTTTCAATCTTGAATCGAGCAATGCACGCCTCCTTCAGTTCGCTTGCGAGAATGAGCCAGCCTCGTCTGGTATCGACCAGCGAATACAGATACTCCGGGTGGACGTTGAGCGCCTGATTGGCAGGAAGCGTCCATGGTGTCGTCGTCCAGATAACCGCATAGATCGGGCCACTGGGAGCTTCATCGAGAGCAAACGCCTTCTTCAGCTTCTCTCGATCTTCCTCTATTAGCTGAAACCCCACGTCCACCGCCGGATCCTTGCGGTCCTCGTACTCCACCTCCGCCTCGGCGAGCGCCGAGCCGCAGTCGAAGCACCAGTTCACCGGCTTGAGGCCGCGGTAGACGTAGCCCTTCTCCAGCAGCCTGCCGAGCACGCGCATCTCGTCGGCCTCGTTGCGCGGCGTCATCGTCGTATAGGGATGGTCCCAGTCGCCGAGCACGCCCAGGCGCCGGAAATCCGCCTTCTGCCGCTCGATCTGCTCGCCGGCGTAGGCGCGGCACAGGCGCAGCGTCTCCTCGGCGGGCAGGTTCCTGCCGTGTTGCTTTTCGATCTGCACCTCGATCGGCATGCCGTGGCAGTCCCAGCCGGGCACGTAGGGCGCGTCGAAGCCGGCAAGCGACTTTGATTTCACCACCATGTCCTTCAGGATCTTGTTCACCGCGGTGCCGATATGGATGTCGCCGTTGGCGTAAGGCGGCCCGTCATGCAGCACGAACTTCGGTCGCCCCTTCGCCACCTGCCGCAGGCGCTGGTACACGCCCTGATCCTGCCACTGCCTGACCCATTGCGGCTCGCGCTTGGCGAGGTCGCCGCGCATCGGGAAAGGCGTGTCCGGGAGATTCAGTGTGTTCTTGTAGTCAGGCATTCGTCTTGTTCTTCGCAAAATGGATTCTGGCCTGCGCCGCATCGCGCGCGATTGCAGCGCGCAGCGCCGGCACGCCGTCGTACTTCTCCTCGTTGCGCAGCTTGGAGAGGAACCGCACCTGCAGGTGGCGGCGGTAAAGGTCCCCTGCATAGTCCAGCAAGTGCACTTCCAGCAGCGGCGCGGCGACCGGGTTCACCGTCGGCCGCCGCCCGACGCTCGCCACCCCCGGACGCCAGCCCACCTCGCCCTCGATGCGGCATTCGACAACGAAGATGCCCGCCACGGGAGGACGCGTGCGCAGCACGACGTTCGCCGTCGGGAAGCCGAGCTCGCGCCCGAGCTTCTCGCCGTGCGCAACCCGCCCGCTCATCGTGTAGGAGCGGCCGAGCAGCCGCTGTGCCGCCCCGAGCTCGCCGGCAGCGAGCGCCGAGCGTACCGCGGAACTGGACACGCGCTCGCCCTGCACGGCGATTTCCGGCATCGATTCCAGCTCGATGCCATGGCGCGCGGCCAATTGCGCGAGCAGCGCGAAGTCGCCACCCCGTTTCGCGCCGAAGCGAAAGTCACGGCCCACCAAGAGCCAGGCGGCGCGCAGCCCGCGCGCCACGAAGTCCTCGACGAAACGCTCGGCGGCGAGCGCCGCGAGCCGCGCGTCGAAGCGCGCCACGTGCACCCGGCCCACCCCGGCCGCTGCCATCAATTCGAGCTTGTCGCGCAAGCGCGAAAGCCGGGCCGGGGCCGTCGCCGGCGTGAAGAATTCGCGCGGATGCGGCTCGAAGGTCAGCACGCAGGACGGCAACTGCAGGGCGCGGGCGCGCGACACCATGCGCTCGAGCATCGCCTGATGGCCGAGGTGCACGCCGTCAAAGTTGCCGATGGTAAGCGCCAGCCGGCTGCTCCCCGGCGCGATGGACCCGTGCGTGACCTGCATCAGCCCGTGTGTAAAATACTGAATTATAGTGGCTTTCAGGGAGGCTCCGATGCAGACGCTCGAACAGCAGATGAGTTTCTACGCGGCCTATCACCAGGACCCGCGCAACAAGGCGACGCATTTCGTCGGTGTGCCGATGATCATCTTTGGCCTGTTCGTTGCGCTAGGCTGGGCGCGCATCGAAGCCGGCGGCGTCACCCTGACCGCCGCCATGCTGCTCGCTGCCGTCGTGCTGGCCTGGTACTTCCTGCTCGACGTGCCGCTCGCACTTGCAATGCTCGCAGTCAACGGGGTGCTGCTGTACCTCGCGAACATGGTGTCCGTGCTGCCGCTCGGCACCGGGGCGCTCTGGTTCCTCGCGTTCTTCGGCAGCGGCTGGGTGATCCAGCTCATCGGCCACGGCTATGAGGGCCGCAAGCCCGCCCTGGTAGACAACTTCCTGCAGATTTTCGTGGCGCCGATCTTCCTCGCCGCCGAGGTGTTCTTCGCGCTCGGCTACAAGCCCGGGCTGCACGCGGCGGTGCAGAAGCGCGCGCTGGAAATGCGCGCCGCCGCCGGCATCGGCGAGCGCTCGCCCGCCCAGCGCTTCAGTTGAGGCGCGCGCAGAGTGCGCTCAGTTCCAGCACCTTGGTGCGCACGTCCTCTATGTCCGGGGCGTCGGGCTCGAGCGAGGAATAGTCGGAGAGGTCCTTGAGGGCCGCGCGGTAGCACTCCAGGCGCTGGTAGACCAGACCGCGCTCGCGCAGCTCGCCGTGCGCCTCGGGCGCCACCAGCAGCATGCGGTTGAGCACCTCGAGCAGGCGCTCGGGCTTGTCCGCCTCGCGGTAGATGCCCTTCAGGTTGCGCAGCAGGCGCGCGAGGATCTGTCGCTTGCCCGCGGGCTCGAGGAACTGCTCGAGCGGCAACTCCTCCAGCGGCACCGGTCCGGTCGTGCCAGCGGGCACCACGCGCCGCAGGCGCGCACGCAGGTCCGTTTCCGACTGCGGCTCGCCTCCCGAGAAAGGGTCGAGCACCAGCATCGAGCCGCGCAGCGGCAGCCGGACCAGGAAATGCCCGGGGAAGGACACGCCCTCGAGCGCCAGGCCGATGCGCCTGCCGACCTCCAGGTAGAGCACGGAGAGCGTCAGCGGTATGCCCATGCGCCGGTCGAGCACTTCGTTCAGGTAGCTGTTGCGCGGATCGTAGTAATCGCGCGCATTGCCGTGAAAGCCGAGTTCGTCGAAAAGGAACTGATTGAGCTCGACCACCCCTTCCTCCACGCCCCGCCGCCCCTGCAGCCGCCCCCTGAGCCGCGCCGCGAACCGCTCGATCTCGCCGAGATAGCCCTCCACATCGAGCCCCGGGTAGGCATCCTGCGAAATCAGCAGGCAGGCGCGCGCGAGATCGATCTGCGCTTCCTCGCGCGCCAGCAATTCGGCGAAACGGTCGGGCGCGGGCATCAACTCGCCTCGCGGCGCGCGAAGTCGCCCCCGCGCAAGCCAAAGGCGTACAGCAGGCCCAGGTACACGGCGGCACCCAGCAGCACCAGACCAGCGACAGCCGGCACCTTCTGCTGCCAGTTCGCGCCAAGCCACCACGCCGCGGGCCCCATTGCATAGTGCAGCGCTGCGGCCATCGCCGCCACTGCACCGGTGACTTTGGCGACGAACACTGGCCAGCCAGGCTGCGGAGCATAGATGCCCTGTTTGCGCAGGAAGCGGTAGAGCAGCGCGGCGTTCAGGCAGGCGCCCAGCGCGATTGCCAGCGCGAGGCCTGCATGCCGGAAGGGCACGATGAACGCAAGGTTCATCACCTGGGTCGCCGCCAGCGTGAACAGCCCGATCTTCACCGGCGTGACCACGTTCTGGCGCGCGTAGAAGCCGGGCGCGAGGATCTTCACCAGGATCATGCCCACCAGCCCCAAGCTGTAGGCCACCAGCGCCTGGCGCGTCATCCATGCGTCCTCCGCGGAAAAGCGGCCATAGTGGAACAGCGTCGCGATCAGCGGCAATGCCAGCACCGCGAGCGCAGCCGCCGCCGGCACCGCCAGCAGCAGCGTCACGCGCAGCCCCCAGTCGAGCAGCTTGCCGTACTCCCCGGCGGCACCGCTGGCGAAATGGCGCGACAGGCTGGGCAACAGGATGGTGCCCACCGCCACGCCGAGCACTCCGGCGGGAAACTCCATCAGCCGGTCCGCGTAATACAACCAGGACACGCTGCCGGAGACGAGAAACGAGGCGAAGATGGTATTGATCAGCAGCGAAATCTGGCTTACCGACACCCCGAACAGCGCGGGCGCCATGAGCTTGAGCACGCGGGCAACCCCGGGATGCTTCAGGTTCAGTCGCCAGCGCGGCAGCATGCCGATGCGCGCGAGGAACGGCAGCTGCAACGCGAGCTGCAGCGCGCCGCCGACGAACACCGCCCAGGCGAGCGCCAGCACCGGCGGGTCGAAGCGCTCGGCGAAGAATGCCGCCGCGACGATGAACGAGACGTTCAGCAGCACGGGGGTGAAGGCCGGGACAGAAAATTTGCTCCAGGTATTGAGCACGCCGGCGGCCAACGCGACCAGCGAGATGAACGCGATGTAGGGAAAGGTGATGCGCAGCAGGCTCACCGTGAGCTCGAACTTGCCCGGATCGGCGGCAAAGCCCGGCGCCGAGACGTAGACGATGAACGGCGCGGCCGCGATGCCCAGCGCCGCCGCGACGACCAGCGCAATGCCCAGCACGGTGGCGACGCAATCCACCAGCGTGCGGGTGTCTTCGGGCGACTGCCGGTTGCGGTACTCGGCGAGGATCGGCACGAAAGCCTGGGAAAACGCGCCTTCGGCGAACAGGCGCCGCAGCAGGTTGGGGATGCGGAAGGCGACGAAGAAGGCGTCGGTCGCCAGCCCGGCGCCGAACATCCGGGCGATGAAAAAATCCCGCACGTAGCCCAGCACCCGCGAAAGGAAGGTCATGCTGCTCACGGTGGCTAGGGCGCGCAGGAGGTTCATGCTAGAATTCGCCCCCTTTTCGCAACCTGCTCAAGACCATGGCCAACATCCAGTCCGCGCGCAAGGCAGCCCGTCAGGCGGTGAAGCGTCGCGCGCACAACGCCTCGCTGCGCACGCAACTGAGCAGCGCGGTGAAAAACGTGAAGAAGGCGATCGCCGCCGGCGACAAGGCAAAGGCCGCCGCCGCGCTGGAAAAATCGCGCAGCGTGATCGACCGCATCGCCGCCAAGGAAGTGGTGCACAAGAACCACGCCGCGCGCCAGAAGAGCCGCCTGGCCCACGCCATCAAGGCGATGCAATAAGCGTTTCATTCGGGTTCGCCGGCGCGCCGCGGCCCGGCGAGCTCGGCGACCGCGGCCTTGAGCATGCGGAATTATACTTGCGCCCCTGATGGCCAAACCGGTCAGCCGCATCCTCGTCGTCAACGACGAGCACCTCGTCCTGCGTGAGTTCGTCAAGGGCCTGAACGCGGCGGCGCGCTCCCTCGACAATCCGCTGGGCATCACCTTTTCCGGCGTCACCACCGCAAAGGAAGCGCTCGCCGCGATCGAGTCGGACGGCGACATCCAGGCGGTGCTGGTGGACGACACGCTCTACAGCCTGGGCAAGCACGACGGCTCCCGGCGCCTGCAGGTCTCGGCGCTCGAGTTCGTCCAGCGCATCACGCGCTTCCGGCCCGAGCTCGACGTCTACATCCTCATCGCCCAGGAGAAGGAGGACGACGTGGTCGATGCGCTGTTCACCGAATCGGTGGACGGCTACTTCTACCGTGAGGAGCGAGACTACCGCGGCATCTACCGCATCCTCAACGCGCAGATCCAGGAGCGCGCGCGTACGCCTTTCACCGACCAGCTGAAGAACTACGTATGGATGGCGAAGGACCAGTGGCATACGCCGGGCCACTCCTCCGGCGAATCGCTGCGCGGCAGCCCCTGGGTCAACGACTTCTACGAGTTCATGGGCGAGCACGTGTTCGACGCCGACCTGTCGGTGTCGGTGCCGATGCTCGACTCGCTGATGGAGCCCAAAGGCGTGATCGCCGAGGCGCAGCACATGGCGGCCAAGGCCTTCGGCGCGCGGCGCACCTTCTTCGCCACCAACGGCACCTCGACCGCCAACAAGGTCATCTTCCAGACGTTGCTTGCGCCCGGGGAGAAACTGCTGCTCGACCGCAACTGCCACAAGAGCGTGCACCACGGCGTCGTGCTGTCGGGCGCGCACCCGATCTACCTCGACTCCGCGCTGAACCGCAAGTACGGCTTGTACGGCCCGGTGCCGAAGAAGACGCTGTTCGCCGCGATCCGCAAGCATCCGGATGCGCAGGCGCTGATCCTCACTTCCTGCACCTACGACGGGCTGCGCTACGACCTGGCGCCGGTCGCCGCCGCGGCGCACGCCAAGGGCATCAAGGTCATCGTCGACGAGGCCTGGTATGGCTTCGCGCGCTTCCATCCGGAATTCCGCCCGACCGCGCTCGAGGCCGGCGCCGACTACGCCACCCAGTCGACGCACAAGGTGCTGTCGGCTTTCTCGCAGGCCTCGATGATTCACGTCAACGATCCCAGGTTCAACGAGCACCTGTTCCGCGAGAACTTCAACATGCACACCTCGACCAGCCCGCAGTACGGGCTGATCGCCAGCCTCGACGTGGCGAGGAAGCAGGCGGTGATGGAGGGCTACAAGCTGCTGTCGCGCACCCTCGCCCTGGGCAAGGAGCTGCGCGAACAGATCAATTCCACGCGCGTGTTCCGCGTGCTCGAGCTGGAGGACCTGCTGCCCGAGGAAGTGAAGCACGACGGCATCCGCCTCGACCCGACCAAGGTGACCATCGACATCTCGGGTTGCGGCTACACGGTGGACGACCTGCAAAAAGAGCTGTTCGAGCGCTACAACATCCAGACCGAGAAGAGCACCTTCAACACCCTGACCCTGCTCCTGACCATCGGCACCACGCGCTCCAAGGTCTCGCGCCTGTACGACGCCCTCATGCGCATCGCGCGCGGCGGCAAGGCGCCGCGCCGCCTGGTGCGCACGCCCGAGATCCCCGCCTTCACCAGGCTGCGCTACCTGCCGCGCGATGCGTATTACTGCGGCGGCGAGCTGGTGCCGGTATTCGACGACAAGGAACGGGTCAACCAGGCGCTGGCGCGGCGCGTGTGCGCCGACCAGATCGTGCCCTACCCGCCTGGCATCCCGGTGCTGGTGCCCGGACAGGTGGTCACGCGCGAGATCGCAGAGTACGTGGCCAGCCTGCTGCGCTCGCAGAAGCGCATGGAAATGCACGGCATCGTGCTCGAGGGCTACCAGCCCTGCGTGCGGGTGCTCAAGCCCGCCGAGGAGCGCGGCTTGCACCGCATCGGTTAGCCCATTAACATCCCGAGGACGGCGGCTTGGGCCGCCGTTTTGCATTGTGGAGGATGACGCCATGAGCCACGTGATGAACACCTACGCCCGCCAGCCGGTGGCGTTCGTGCGCGGCCAGGGCGTGTGGCTGTACGACGAGGCGGGCAAGCAGTACCTGGACGCCCTCGCCGGCATCGCCGTCAACACCCTCGGCCACAACCACCCGCGCCTGGTGCGCGCGCTCACCGAGCAGATTGGCCGCATCATCCACAGTTCCAACCTGTTCCAGATCCCGCTGCAGGAGCAGGCCGCCGACCGCATCGCCGCGATCACCGGCCTGGACGAGGTGTTCTTCTGCAACTCCGGGCTGGAAGCCAACGAGGCCGCGATCAAGGTGGCGCGCAAGTACGGCCACGACCGCGGCGTCGCCGAGCCGGCGATCATCGTCATGGAGAAGTCCTTCCACGGACGCTCGCTCGCCACGCTCTCGGCCAGCGGCAGCCGCAAGGTGCAGGCCGGCTTCGAGCCGCTGGTGCAGGGCTTCGTGCGCGTACCGCTCAACGACCTGGAGGCGGTGCGTCAGGTCGCGGCGCACAACAAGAACGTGGTCGCGGTGTTCATCGAGCCGATCCAGGGCGAAGGCGGCATCAACGTCGCGCGCCTGGACTACCTGCGCGGGCTGAAGGAAATCTGCGACCGCAATGAATGGCTGTTCATGTCGGACGAGGTGCAGTGCGGCCTCGGCCGCACCGGCAAGTGGTTCGTCTACCAGCACGCCGGGCTGCAGCCCGACGTGGTGCCGCTCGCCAAGGGCCTCGCTTCGGGCGTGCCGGTGGGCGCCTGCGTGGTCGGCAACCGGGCCAGGGGCGTGTTCAAGCCCGGCAACCACGGTTCCACCTTCGGCGGCAACCCGCTCGCCATGTGCGGCGTGGTGACTACGCTCGACACCATGCAGGACGAAGGCCTGCTCGAGAACGCGGTCAAGGTGGGCGACGCGATCCGCGACGGGCTGGCGGCGGCACTCGCGGGAGTTGCCGGCGTGGCCGAAATTCGCGGCATGGGCATGATGATCGGGGTCGAGCTCGACCGGCCCTGCGGCGAGATCGTGAAATCGGCGCTCGCGCGCGGGCTGGTGACCAACGTCACGGCCGACAACGTGATCCGCGTCGTGCCGCCGCTGGTGATGAACGAGGTCGAGGGCCGCCAGGTGGTCGAGCGCCTGGCGCCGATCGTGCGGGAGTTCCTCGCGCAGTCCGCACAAGCCCCGCGCGCCGCCGCGGCGCGCTGAAGGCCGGCGAGTCCCCGCATGGCGAAGCTGCGCCATTTCCTGCAATTCAACGACTTCTCGCGCGCCGAGTTCGCGCACCTGTTCGCGCGCACGCGCTGGATCAAGGAGCAGTTCAAGCGCTACCGGCGCTACTGGCCGCTGGAGGACCGCACCCTGGTGATGATCTTCGAGAAGCAGTCCACGCGCACGCGGCTGTCGTTCGAGGCGGGCATGCACCAGCTGGGCGGCGCCGCCATCTTCCTCAGCACGCGCGACTCGCAGCTCGGGCGCGGCGAGCCGGTAGAGGACGCGGCGCAGGTGATCTCGCGCATGTGCGACGTGGTGATGATCCGCACCTTCGAGCAGGAGATCCTCTCAAGGTTTTCACGCAACTCGCGCGTGCCGGTGATCAACGGCCTGACCAACGAGTACCATCCCTGCCAGGTGCTGGCCGACATCTACACGTTTGTCGAGAACCGCGGCTCGATCAAGGGCAAGACCGTCGCCTGGATCGGCGACTCGAACAACGTCTGCAACACCTGGCTGCAGGCGGCGGAAGTGCTCGATTTCAACGTGCACGTCTCCACGCCGCCGGGCTACGAGGTCGAGCCGGAGCGCGCCGGGCTGTACGGCACCGACCACTACGAGGAATTCCGCGACCCGATGCAGGCTGCCAAGGGCGCGCACCTGGTCACCACCGACGTCTGGACCAGCATGGGCTTCGAATCGGAGAACGAGGCGCGCAAGCGCGACTTCGAGGACTGGCAGGTGGACGCGGAGATGATGCGCGCGGCGAAGAAGGATGCGCTGTTCATGCATTGCCTGCCTGCGCACCGCGGCGAGGAGGTGGCCGCCGAAGTGATCGACGGCAAGCACGCGGTGGTGTGGGAGGAAGCGGAGAACCGGCTGCACACGCAGAAGGCGCTGCTGGAATTCCTGTTGCTGGGGAAGGTGAAGAAGCAATGAAGCAGGGCACGATTCGCAAGGTGGTGCTCGCCTATTCCGGAGGCCTGGACACTTCCGTGATCCTCAAGTGGCTGCAGGACGTCTACCGCTGCGAGGTGGTAACCTTCACCGCCGACATCGGCCAGGGCGGGGAGCTCGCGCCCGCGCGCAGGAAGGCGCTCAAGCTCGGCATCAAGGCGAAGAACATCTTCATCGAGGACCTGCGCGAGGAGTTCGTGCGCGACTTCGTGTTCCCGATGTTTCGTGCCAACGCGGTCTACGAGGGGGAATACCTGCTCGGCACCTCGATCGCGCGGCCGCTGATCGCCAAGAACATGGTGCAAGTCGCGCGCCGCACCGGCGCCGATGCCATCTCGCACGGCGCCACCGGCAAGGGCAACGACCAGGTGAGGTTCGAGCTCGGCGCCTACGCCTTGATGCCCGACGTGAAGATCATCGCCCCCTGGCGCGAATGGGACCTGCTGTCGCGCGACAAGCTACTCGCCTACGCGCAAAAGCACGGCATCCCGGTCGAGTACAAGAGGAAGCAGGGCGGCGCGCCCTACTCCATGGACGCCAATCTGCTGCACATCTCCTACGAGGGCGGCATTCTTGAGGACCCTGCCTACGAGCCTGAGGAGTCGATGTGGCGCATTACCGTGCCCCCGGAAAGAGCGCCGGCGAAGCCAGAGCACGTCGAGCTCGAGTACCGCAAGGGCGACATCGTGGCGGTCAACGGCAGGAAGCTCACGCCGGCGCGCGTGCTGGCAGAGTTGAACCGCCTCGGCGGCAAGCACGGCGTCGGGCGCCTGGACATCGTGGAGAACCGCTACGTCGGCATGAAGTCCCGCGGCTGCTACGAAACACCGGGCGGCACGATCATGCTGCGCACGCACCGCGCCATCGAGTCGATCACCCTCGACCGCGAAGTGCTGGCGCTGAAGGACGACCTGATGCCGCGCTACGCGCGCCTGATCTACAACGGCTACTGGTTCAGCCCGGAGCGCAAGCTCCTGCAGGCGCTCGTCGATGCTTCGCAGGCGCCGGTCAACGGCAAGGTGCGCGTCAAGCTGTACAAGGGCACGGTGCAGGTGACCGGCCGCAGTTCCAGGGATTCGCTGTTCGACCCGCGCATCGCCACCTTCGACGACGACCGGGGCGCCTACAACCAGGCCGACGCCGCGGGGTTCATCCGCCTCAATGCGCTGCGCCTGCGCATCGCGGCGCGCAAGGGGCGCCGCTCGTCGTGAAGGGATGGTTGGCCGCGCTGCTCCTCGCGCTCGGCGCGCCGGCCTGGGCGGCGCCGTTCGCCGTGCGCCTGGGCACGGAACGCGTCGCTCTCGACACACCGCCGGGCTTCGCCGATACCCTCGACCTCGCCTCGCCGCGCCTGCAGGAACTGGCCGAGGCGCTGACCTCGGCTTCCAACCGCATCCTGATGTTCGCGCTCACCGACGCGGACCTGCGCCGCTTCACGCTGGGGGACACGCTGGACCTGCGCCGTTACCTCCTGGTGGCAACCCCGCGCGCCATGGAGCGCGAACGCATGGGCCCCGAGGAATTCAAGACCTTCGCCGCCGCGTCGCTGCGCGGCATCGGCACTGCGGCAGAGCCCGCCGACATCCGCAAGCATCTCGATGCCCTGCCGCAGGGGCAGGCGAGCCTGCTGTGGGAGCTGCGCCGCACGCCGGAAATCGTGTCGGTGTTCCAGGGAACGCGCATGCCGATCAAGCCAAATGCGAAACCAGTCTACTTGCTCACCACCACCACGCTCCTCCTGTTGCGCGGCAAGGCGTTCATCGTCTCCGCCTTCGCCGGCTACAACGACGACACCGATGCCGAATGGCTGCGCGCCGCGACCTTGCGCTGGGTGGAGGACCTGCTGCGCCTGAACTTGCGCTAGGACCGCCATGCCATCCTTCGACATCGTCTCGCAGGTCAACCAGCAGGAAGTGAAGAACGCGCTCGAGCAGGCCAACAAGGAGATCCAGAACCGCTACGACTTCAAGGGCTCCGACGCGCGCATCGAGCAGGATGAGTTCGCGCTGACCGTCTACGCCGACGACGAATTCAAGCTCGGCCAGGTGCTCGACGTGCTGCGCCAGAGGATGGCCAAGCGCGGCATCGACGTGCGCAGCCTGGAGCTGGGAGCCGTGGAGAAGATTTCGGGCGACAAGGTCAAGCGCCTGGTCACGGTGAAGACCGGCATCGCGCAGGAAAAGGCCAAGCAGATCCAGAAGCTGATCAAGGACGCGAAGCTCAAGGTGCAGGGCTCGATCCAGGGCGACCTGGTGCGCATCTCCGGCGCCAAGAAGGACGACCTGCAGGCGGCGATCCAGCTGGTGCGGACCTCCGTGACCGACCTCCCGCTGCAATTCATCAACTTCCGCGATTGATCGTACGGTGGGCCAACGGCCCACCAGGTAGTGGGCCGGGGCCCACCCTACTGGTTCTTGTCGAGCGCAGCGCGCAAGACCGGCATCAGTGCATTGCGCAGGCTGTCCGGATAGCGCGCCTCGAACGCCGCGATCGCTTGCCGTGCCTTGGTCCCGTGACTGCGCCTCGAACCCGCGTCCGGCGCGAGCAGGGTGGCGCGCGCGTGCAGGATCGCGCCGATGAAATCGACTTCCTCGCGCGCGTCGCCCGGCAGGTCGCGTGCAGCCAGCTCTTGCGCCAGCGCGATTTGCCCGGCGAGACGCGGCCACGACTCATCCGCCGCGAGCGGATCGCTCTCGAAGCTGTCGTAGAAGCGCCCCAGCAGCAGCCGCAGCCCCGCGTCGGTCGCGTGCGGGCCACGGGGCGCGAGTGCGAGCGAGCGCTCGAAGTACTGCGTGTTGGCGCCGAAGCGGCGGCGCTTCTCCGACCAGGCGAGCGCCACGCCCTGGCGCTCCAACTCGGCCAGCAGGTAGTTGGACGGCAACCCCTGCACTTTTCCATGGGCGGCAAGATCGCGGTTGAGCAGCTCCCGTATTTCGTCCAGAGTCCTCCCCAGGACGAGTTGCGCGAGAGCGCGACTTGCCGCCGGTTCCTTCGAAGCAATCGTGTCTTGCGACTCAGCCACGGTGCCAAGGTAGGTTTGCGCCGATGCTGCGGTGATGAGGTCGTGCGCCGTCGCTTCCAGGGGCAGGCTCGCCACCAGGCAAGCAACGAGGGTTCGCATCATTACTGCGCGTTGCGCAGATCGAGCGGCCGTCCTCTTGCGAAAGCCAGTGCGCCCGCGTGCGCAGGAATATCACCGGTGTCGATCGCGCCATGCCCGGGTATGGACAGGGCAAGGTCCCTGCCGTTCTCCATCAGCGCCTCGGCGAGGAGAAAACCATGTTGCGGCAGGAAGTCGTCGCGGCACACCAGTCGATACGCATCGTTCTGCACCAGCACGCGCAACGGGATGGCTCCGTATTGCTGGAACGGACCATCCCCGTGATACATGGCCAGCGCATTGGGGCGCGACACGACGCCGACGGCCACCTGCTGAGTTGAGATCAGGCTCGCGATGCGCTGCACGCGTGGCCCGCGCCCGACCGCCGCCTGGCTCTCGGGCAGCGCCGCGCGCACGATGGCGGCGAACTTCTCGCCCAGCTCGTCGGCGCCGACATCGTCGCGGCTGGTGAGAATGATCAGGTGGGTCTCGCGGTAGACGATCCACTGCCGGTAAGGCGAGTGACCGCAAAGCAGGACCCAGCCCGCGGCCCCGCCCGCAAGACAGAGGAATTGTCGGCGCTTCATGCTCCCTGCCGGTCGGCTGCAACCTTACTTGCGGATGTGCTCCAGGGGGCAGATGGTGGTGACGGCGTAGTTGGGCACGTCCACGACATTGCTGATGCGCAGGTCGCAGGCGACGCTGGCGTAGACGTAGGCCTGCACCGGTTGCCAGCCGTAGGTCGCGACCAGCCAGTCAATCATCTCGTTGAGCGAACCGCGCGCGGCGACGGTAAGGTCCTCGGACAGGTTGGTGAGCGGCGCGATCTTGTCGCCGTTGAGATACTTGTGCTGCGGCGGCACCTCGCCCGCCTTCTTGAGCGGGTAGGCTACCGTGGCATGGAACACGTCCGGCTCGAGTTTCTTGAGCTGCGAGCCGCCCTCGAAGTGCGGCCCCGCCTTGATCATCGAAGCCATGCCCTTGCGGATCTCGGTACGCACTGTCACCTTGGCGCCCATTTCGATCGCGGTCCCGGCGACCTCGCCGTCGCCCTGGGCGTAGTGCACGTCGCCGATGAACAGCCCGCAGCCGTCCACGAAGCAAGGCAGCAGCAGGGTGGTGCCGACCACCATCTGCTTGACGTCCATGTTGCCGCCGTTCTCGCGCGGCGGGATGGTGCGCAGGCACTTGTCCTTGTTGCTGCCTTTGGGGCCGCAAACAGCTGCGGGCAAGGCGCCGGTGGGTTCCGGCGGCAGGGCCACGCCTCCGGCCTTGCCGAGCTGCGTCTCGCGCGCCTCCCAGGCATCCACTTCGGGCAAACCGGGCAGCACGCCCACGGTGCCCATGAAGCCGTTGAAGGGGACGCGTACGCCCGGGAGCTGGTCGGAGGTCGCCTCGACCCGGGTCAGCTTCCAATTGGCGATGAAGGGTTCCGGGAAGCGGTCGCGCAGAAAACCGAAGCCGGGCACCACCGTGGTGTAGCCGTATTCGTCCGGGTCGATGTCGATCAGGGTGATCGCCAGCAAGTCGCCGCGCTTCGCGCCTTCGATGTGCACAGGGCCGGTGAGCGGATGCACGAGGTTGAGATCGACCGCACGGACATCCTTCGGCAACGAGTTGATGTTGAGATCCGAGTCGAGCGCGTCGCGCGTCTCGAAAGTGAGGTACTGGCCCGGCTTGGCCGTCATCACCGGCTTGATGGCCGGGTGATAGCGGTTGAAGCAGTTGCGGTCGTCCGCGCAGTGGGCGCCCATTTTCTTCACCAGCACCCGGGCCTGCGTCTTGACGTCGGTAGTGTCGGCCAGCACCGGCAGCGAGAGCGCTCCGGCGGCTGCCGTGAATACGATTGCGAGAGATTTCTTCACGATTCCCCCCCCGGTTATGCAACCAGACCATCCCCTGTTGGTGCAGGTCGCGAGGCCCACTATCCGCCCGCCCAAGGGCCCCTGTCAATACGAGTGCATCATGCCAGCAGCCGCTCGCCCAGCCAGTAGAGCCCAAGCAGCAAAACGCCCGCGGAGACCGCCAGCGACACGCGCCGCTGCAGCGCCGCATCGCCATGCACGCCCGCTTTCCCGCTGAGCGCAAACCCGGCCCGCCACGCCAGTACGGCGATCGCCACGATCAGGATCTGGCCGGCCTCGACGCCGACGTTGAACGCCGCCAGCGCCGGAACCAGCGCGTGGTCCGGAATGCCGTATTCGCGCAGCACCGAGGCAAAGCCGAAGCCGTGGACCAGGCCGAACACCAGCGTGAGCCACCAGCGGTGGCGGATGTCGCGAATGAAGAAATTCTCCGCCGCGACGTAGACGATGGTGGCCGCGATCAGCGGCTCGACGATGCGCGCAGGCAGCTCCACCCATCCGAGCACCGCCAGCGTCAGCGTGATCGAGTGCGCGACGGTGAACGCGGTGACCGCCGCAAACAGCGGCCAGAAGCGCCGGCCGAGCACGATCACCGCGAGCAGGAACGCGATATGGTCGTAGCCGATGGCGATGTGCTCGATCCCTGCGACGACGTAATGCCGCAGCGTCTCGCCCAGTCCGGCGCGTACGCCCGAGAGCCGCATTTCGGGATGTGCGACGCCGAGCAGGCCGAGGCGCCGCTCGTCGCCGTCCACGGTGACGACGTGCCTCGCCGCCGGATCGACCTCGTGGAACAGGGTTACGCGATAGACCAGCGGCTGGCCGAGCGGCGGGCAGCGAAAGCGAAGCTGCACGACGACATGGTCGCGCCTGGCCTGCGGCACTTCATCCCCGGCGGGACATTGCGTCCCGCCTTCGAATGCCAGATGCACGCGGCTACGCAGGTAGTCGAGGACAGCCCGCTGCTGCGCAGCCAGCCGTTGCGGCAGGACCTCATCGCCCTCGCCGCTGAGCGTCAGCTGCGCCGCGACGTTCAAGTCGTTGCCGTTCAGTTCCAGCGTCGCGGTGACCGACGATCCTTGCACGACGAGCTTCGAGCTCGACAGCCTGGTCTGGTGCGCCTGCGCAGCGCCCGCGACCAGTACGGCCAGGCCCAGGACTGCTAGGTGCGCGGCAAGGCTTCGCACCAGCGCTCGTAGATCCGGTCGGCGACCGCGTGCAGCGCCGCGACGCGCTGCTCGAGGTCCTGCCGGACCTGGTCCGGCTTCTGCACGCCCGGGCTGGAGCGCGCCTCCTCGATCTCGCGCGCCCCGCCCTGCAGCCAGTCGCCGATCAGCTGTTCGGTCATCTCCACGTGGCATTGCATGCCGAAGTGCTTGCCAAGCGCGAAAGCCTGGTTGGCGCAATGCGCGTTCTCCAGCACGCGCGTGCCGCCGGGCGGAATGGAAAAGGTCTCGCCGTGCCAGTGGAACGCCTCGAAGGACTGCAGCGGCCCGAGCCATTCGCGCGCCACGCCGTTCTCCGCGACCTGCACCTCGCCCCAGCCGATCTCCTTTACCGGGGTGGCGCGCACTGCTCCACCGAATGCCTTCGCCATCAGCTGGCCGCCGAGGCAGTGGCCGAGCAGAGGCACGTCCTTGTGCACCGCGTCGCGCACCAGCTCGAGCGCCGGAACAACCCACGGCAGGTCGTCGTTCACGCTCATCGGCCCGCCCATGAAGGCAAGCCCGGAGAAACGCCGCGCGTCTTTCGGCACCGCGCGGCCCTCGTCGAGCGCTACCAGCTTCCAGGGAATTCCCTTGCGCTCGAGGGTAGTGGCAAAATAGCCCGGACCTTCGCTGGGAGCAAACCTGAAGATGGCAACCGGTTTCATGGCCCGCAATTGTAGTGTGGTCGTACTCTGCCTGGCGGCCCTGCCGGCGGCAGCGGCTGATGTCAGTTTCGTCGGCGCGATCGGCGACAAGGCGGCGATCCTGGTGATCGACGGCGGCGTGCCGCGCACGGTGAAGGTGGGTCAGCAACTTGGCGCGGTGACCGTGGTCTCGGTGGAGCGCGAGCGCGCGGTGGTCGAGGTCGAGGGCGAGCGCCGCACGCTGCTGCGCGGCCAGCACTACCAGACCGGTTCCGGCGATCGCCAGAGCACGGTGCTCGCCGCGGACGGGCGCGGCCACTTCATCGCCGAGGGCGCAATCAACAACAAGCCGGTGCGCTTCGTGTTGGATACCGGCGCCACGGTGGTGGCGCTGCCGGCGAGTGATGCGTTGCGCCTGGGCATCGACTACCGCAAGGGGCGGCCCGGCACCACTCGCACGGCCGGCGGCGTGGTGCCGGTGTACCGCGTCACCTTCGACACGGTGAAGGTTGGCGGCATCGAATTGCAGTCGGTGGAGGGGTTGGTCATCGAACAGGGCCTCGACATCGCGCTGCTTGGCATGAGCTTCCTCAGCCGCGTGGAAATGAAGAACGAGGGGCAGACGATGACCCTCATCCGCCGCTTTTGATGCGCGTCGCGCTGGCGCTGCTCCTGGTCGTCGCCAGCGCGGCGGCGGCGCCGCTCGACGACCTCGCGCGCAAGGCGGCCGCCGGCTCGGCGGAGGCCAAGGCGCAGATCGAGCGCCAGGCCAAAGCCGGCGACACGTACGCCGAGCACCTGATGGGCATGATGCACGTCTCGGGCAAGGGCGCGGAGCAGAGCGATGTGCAGGCGCTCGAATGGTTCCTGCGCGCTGCGCGCAAGGGCCACGCCGATTCGCAGCACAACGCCGCGGTCATCTACGAGCGTACCGAGGGCTCGCTGAAGGACCCGGCCGAGGCACGGCGCTGGGTTCGCGCGGCTGCCGAACAGGGGCTGGCGCGCTCGCAGGCCAAGCTTGGCGCGCTGCTCCTCGATGGCGTCGGCGGCGCGGCGAACCTCGACGACGGCAGGGATTGGCTGGAAAAAGCCGCGGCGCAGAGCGAGCCCTATGCGCGCTATCGCCTGGGCATGCTGTATTTGGAAGGGCGCGGCTACGAGCGCAACGTGGGCACCGCGGTAAAGCTGTTCCAGCAGGCTGCCGAAGGCGGCGACCGGGAGGCGCGTTACCGCCTGGCACTGCTGCACGGCACGGGCAACGGCGTGGAGAAAAGCGACGAGAAGGCGCTCGCCTGGCTGCGCAAGTCCGCCGACCAGGGCCTGCCGGAGGCGGAATTCCTGCTGTCGGCGATCTACAGCACGGGGCAGTATGGCGTGCAGCGCGACGACAGGCAGGCGGTGCGCTGGATGCGCCGCGCCGCCGTGCAGGGCTACGCCGACGCCGAGTTCTCGCTGGGACTTGCCTATGCCGAGGGGCGCGGGGTGAAAAAAGATGCGCAGGAGGCCTACGGCTGGATGCTGCGCGCTTCGCGGCGCGGGCATGGGCCGGCGATCGCGTACGTGAAGGAAATCCAGTCGCTCCGGGACAAGAAGCGCCAGCCGCGCGACTAGGGCTGGTCGAGGAGCGCGCCATGGACGATCCACGCGAGGTGCGCCGGGCAATCCGCCGCGGCGAGCATTCGACCCACACTGCGGGTCTGGCGCCGGGGTACGTGCAGGGCAACGTGTGCATCCTGCCGCGCGAGTATGCGGAGGAGTTCGCGCTCTTTTGCGAGCGCAATCCCAAGCCCTGCCCGCTGCTCGCCGCTTCAGCGCCGGGGGAGGCGCGGCTGCCTTCGCTCGGCGAAGACCTCGACATCCGCACGGACGTGCCGCGCTACCGCATCTTCCGCAACGGCGAACCGGCGGAGGAGGTCCGCGACATCCGTGCGCTCTGGCGCGAGGACCTGGTCGCCTTCGTCATCGGTTGCTCGTTTTCCTTCGAGCAGGCGCTGCTGGCGGCTGGCCTGCGCCTGCGCTACGTCGAGCAGGGGACGAACGTGCCGATGTACCGCACGAGCATCGACACGGCGCCCGCGGGCCGCTTCCACGGCAAGCTGGTGGTGTCCATGCGGCCGTTCAAGCCGGCGGACGCGATCCGCGCGATCGAGATCACCTCTCGCTATCCAAGGGTGCACGGCGCGCCGGTGCACATCGGCCGGCCGGATCTCATCGGCATCGAGGACCTCGCCCGCCCCTGGGCGGGCGACCCCACCGAAGTGCGCGAGGACGAGCTGCCGCTGTTCTGGGCCTGCGGCGTTACACCGCAATCGGTGGTGCTCGACGCCCGTCCCTCGCTCTGCATCACGCATGCGCCGGGCCACATGCTGGTCACCGACCTCGTCAACACCAGCCTCGCGAGCGCTTAGACATCTACATGCGGTACGCCAGGCCCAGATTGACGTAGTAGCTCGACTCGCTCTCCACAATTAGGCTGCGCGCGGCGTCGCCGTGGAGTCGCCTACCCTGCGCGCCCGCTACCGCCGACCAGTGGCGGGAGAAATCATACGAACCGAGCAGGCCGAGGCTGGTGTGCAGCAAGCCGCTGCCGGCGTTGTTGATGGCATAAAAGGACTCTACCGATTTCGAGCTGGCCCAGGTGGCTTGCGCAAATGCGCCGACGAGCAGGCCGCCGCTGGCATGCAGGCCCACGTTCAGGCGCAGGTCCGCCTGCCCACCGCGGTCCGAGTCCGTGTGCTGGCGCACGCGGCCGAGCAGACTAACCGGCGCCGGTCCGATCTTGAAATCCCATTCGACGTGCGCTCCGACCGATACGCCGGGATCGATGTCCGCAAGACCCAGGCTCCCGAGCAGGTCCGACTCGCTCGTCTTGCGCCCCTCCTCGTAGGCCAGTTGCACGCCGGCGTCCACGCCCGGCGTGAGCGCCCAGCGCGCCCCACCCTCGAGCACGCCTTGCGTCGTGCGCGCGAACCAGGGCTTGCCGAAATACCTCAGCACCGGAATGAGATCCGTCTGCTGCGATTTGGATCCGTCATACGCCGGCCGCGAGCGCACCGCAGCGCCGACGAGCGTGTAATCCTCCGGCGCGATCTGCGCGAATGCAGCGAGCGGCGCCATCAGCAAGAGCGAGCACTTGGGGATAAAGCGTGATTTGCGCGGTGACGTCGAAGACCGGCGTCGGATAAATTGCGCGATGTGGGCTACCGCACCGAAAAGATTCACTAGTCGGCACATCTTACGCGCTGTTTCCAGCGTTGACCAAAGCATCTCGACAACGACCTTGCGCTCATGCGCAAATACCACCGGACGAACATACGATGAAAAATTGTCAAACACAGCGCCGCCAGTTCCTGAAGCTTGGCGGCATCGCCCTCGCAATGATCCCCGTCATGGTCCATCTTGGGCGGGCGGAAGCCGCTAGTAACGCCTCCACGCGCACTGCGCTGAAGTACCAAGGCAAGCCTGAGGGCGACAAGTCTTGCGCCAAGTGCATGCAATTCGTGCCCGGCCCCTCTGCGAAGGCCATGGGAGGCTGCAAGGTCATCCCAGGCGATACCGAAATATCGCCGAACGGCTACTGCACCGCTTGGGCCAAGAAGGCTTGATGGTGATAGGCAGCAACCAGATCTCATTTCTTTCCTGGAACGAGCGGCACGAACCTCACGGGCAGCACGCTCCTGCGCTCGAAGCTGCCGTCGGGCCGCTTCTCGATGAGCAACAATTCCTGCGCCTCGTGGCTCGCGCCCACCGGAATCACCAGGCGGCCGCCTGGCCTGAGTTGCTCGAGGAGCGCCTCGGGCACCCTCGGCGCGGCCGCGGTAACCAAGATGGAATCGAATGGCGCCTGCTCCGGCCAGCCGGCGTAGCCGTCGCCGATCCTGACTTCGACGTTGGCGTAGCCAAGCGTTTTCAACCTCTCCGCTGCTTCCTTGCCCAGGGAAGGAACCAGTTCTATCGAGTACACCTTCGACACGATCTCGGCTAACACCGCCGCCTGGTACCCCGAACCCGTGCCGATCTCAAGCACCCGCTGCCCGGGCTGCGGCGCGACCAGATCCGTCGACAAGGCAACGATGTAGGGCTGCGATATGGTCTGGCCGCTGCCGATCGGCAGCGGGTGGTTGCGGTACGCGAGGGATTGCTGGCCCGCGGGAACGAAGCGGTGGCGCTCTACTTTCCCCAGCGCGGCGCGCACCGGGGGCGACATGGCCGCCAGGCCAGTCTCTCCCCGCGTCGCTGCGTACATCGCGTCCACTTCCGCGACCAGGCGCGCACGCTGCGCGGCATGGTCCTGGGCATCGGCGGTGCTCATGCCGAGGCTGGCCAGGATGCTAAGCAGACTTCTTGTCGCGCTCGATGAGGGCGTAGGCGGAATGGTTGTGGATCGACTCGAAATTCTCCGATTCGACCACGTAGCGCGTGATGCGCTCGTCGAGGTTGAGCAGCGCGGCGACGTCGCGCACCATGTCCTCGACGAACTTGGGATTGTCGTAGGCGCGCTCGGTGACGTATTTCTCGTCCGGGCGCTTCAACAGGCCGTAGAGCTCGCTGGAGGCCTGCTTCTCGACCAGGTCGACGATCTCCTCGATCCAGACGAAGTCGCCGGTATACGCGGTGACCGTGACGTGCGAGCGCTGGTTGTGCGCGCCGTAGTCGGAAATCTTCTTCGAGCAGGGACACAGGCTGGTCACCGGCGTCAGCACCTTCATGGCGAAGCATTGCTCGCCCTTGAGGACCTCGGCGACGAAGGTGACTTCGTAGTCCATCAGGCTCCTCACGCCCGAAACAGGCGCCGCCTTGTCGATGAAGTACGGAAAAGTCATCTCGATGCGGCCTTCCTCGGCCTCGAGCTTGTCCACCATCTCCTGCAGCATGACCTTGAAGGTTTCGACCGTGATCTCGCGCTCGTGCGCGCTCAGGATCTCGACGAAGCGCGACATGTGCGTGCCCTTGAACTGGTGCGGCAGGCCGACGTACATGTTGAACGTGGCGATGGTGTGCTGCACCCCGCCCGTGCGCTGCATGATCTGGATCGGGTGGCGGATGGCCTTGATGCCGACCTTGTCGATGGCCAGCTTGCGCGCGTCCGGGTACGCCTGGACGTCGGGGATTTGGTGCTGCAGATCTTTGGCTTTCATGGCGCGATTATAACTCCCGAGTAAATTACTCGGATATTACGTTTCGAATCGCCTGTTGGATTCCAGCGGCGTCCAATCCCACGGAAGACAAGAGTTTTGCGGGATCGCCGTGGTCGATGAACCGGTCGGGCAATCCGAGCAGGAGCACGCGCCTTTCGAGGCCGAGGCCGTTCAGCGCCTCGCACACCGCGCTGCCCGCTCCGCCCATGACCTGGTGTTCCTCCACCGTGACCAGCAGCTCGTGGCTTGCGGCGAGCTGCCGCACCAGCTCGAGGTCCAGAGGCTTGACGAAGCGCATGTTCGCCACCGTGGCGTCGAGCGCCTCGCCAGCCTCCAGCGCGGGCTTGAGCATGGCGCCGAAGGCAAGGATCGCGACGCGCCGCCCCTCGCGCCGCAGTTCCCCTTTGCCGACCGGCAGGCCCTGCAGGTCCGGTTTCGCCTCCCCCGCCGCCGCACCGCGCGGATAGCGCACCGCCGCCGGCGCGCCGAGCTGGAACGCCGTGGTCAGCATCCTGCGGCACTCGTCCGCATCCGCGGGCGCCATCACGGTGAGATTGGGCACCGTGCGCAGGTAGGCATAGTCGAAGGCGCCGTTGTGCGTCGCGCCGTCCCCGCCGACCAGGCCGCCGCGATCGAGCGCGAAGGTGACCGGCAGGTTCTGGATGGCGACGTCATGGATCAACTGGTCGTAGCCGCGCTGCAGGAAGGTGGAATAGATGGCCACCACCGGGCGCAGGCCCTCGCAGGCGATGCCGGCTGCGAAGGTCACCGCGTGCTGCTCGGCGATGCCGACGTCGAAGTAGCGCTGCGGGAACTCCTCGGAGTAGCGCACCATGCCCGAGCCTTCGCGCATCGCCGGCGTCACTGCCACGAGGCGCTTGTCGGCTTTCGCCATGTCGCACAACCAATCGCCGAACACCTGGCTGTAGGTCGGCTTGCCGGGCGCCGCTTGCTTCAGGCCCTCGGCCGGGTCGAACTTGCCGGGGCCGTGGTACGCGATGGGGTCCTCTTCGGCCAGCTTGTAGCCCTGGCCCTTCCTCGTGACGATGTGCAGGAACTGCGGGCCTTTCAATTTCCTGATGTTGTCCAGCGTCGCGATCAGCGTGTCCAGGTCGTGGCCGTCGATCGGGCCGATGTAGTTGAAGCCGAACTCCTCGAACAGCGTCGAGGGCGTGACCATGCCCTTCACGTGCTCCTCGGCCCGCTTGGCAAGCTCCCACATCGCGGGCACGCGCTTGAGGATGTGCTCGCTCGCTCGCCGCGCCGTGGCGTACATGCGCCCCGAGAGCAGCCGCGCCAGGTAATTGGTGAGCGCGCCCACCGGCCGCGAGATCGACATCTCGTTGTCGTTCAGCACCACCAGCAGGTCCACGTCCATGGCGCCGGCGTTGTTCATCGCCTCGAACGCCATGCCCGCCGACATGGCGCCGTCGCCGAT
>Ga0184628_10000428_pt1 | contig 23243 bp, 26 predicted proteins | sample PLM4_5_b1_FD_133149 | JGI IMG/M metagenome (GOLD analysis project Ga0184628, IMG submission 133149) | Groundwater sediment microbial communities from an aquifer in East River, Colorado, USA - PLM4_5_b1 | ecosystem: Environmental > Terrestrial > Soil > Riparian zone | place: USA: East River... | reverse complement strand
GGCAACGTCGGCATTGGGACGACGAACCCGGACTCGAAGCTGCATGTGCACGGCGCTGGCGCGGATACCTACCTAGAAGTTTCGACGACGCTGACCAGCAAGGATGCCGCGCATGCGTTTTATGATGGCACGAACATTTGTTATTCGGGTCTGCTGGGGGCGTCCGGCGGCGGGGCAGGCAATTGGGTGGTTTACAATGGCGGCATTAGGCTTGCCGTGGGCGCGTCCAGCCTCGTCATCAATGAGCCTGGCAACGACTACGACGTTCGCATGGAGGGCGACACAGATACTAACGTATTTTTCCTGGACGCGAGCACGGACAGGATAGGGATAGGGACGGCGAGCCCTGGCGCGAAGCTGGACGTGGTTGGCGCCATTCAAACGAGTACCGATTTCCAGTTTACCTTGGGCGGAGTGCATTACCTACGCAGCATGACGGTCAACGCGCCGATTGCTGTGCAGTTGTGGGACGGCGCCACGGATGTTGAGGCGATAAGGTTTTTTCAGACCGGCAACGTCAAAATAGCCGGTTCCGCTGTCCGCGGCACGACCGAAGGCACCAACCACTTAGACATATTTAACGGTACCTCCCCGGTCGGCACGCTGACCAACGGCATAAGTCTTTATTCTTCTAGCGGCGATTTCTTCGCCATGAACGCAGCTGGCCAAGCCAACAAGCTAACCGGCTCGGTTGTGTTCAATGAGGCGGGGGATGACCTCGATTTCCGCGTTGAAAGCGACAACTTCACGCACGCGTTCTTCGTGGATGCCAGCACGGACTTCGTGGGTATACGTACATCGAACGTCGTAGGCGGATTACCTCTAGCTCCCCTACACGTCCAGGGCAACGTATGGCTGGAGGGCAATGCTGCTGCTGCAAATCTACAGCTACGTCGCTACAACGGCACTGTAGGAAGTCCTACCAAAGTTGTCTCGGGTAATAACATCAGTGCTATTCAGGTTAGCGGTTATCAAGAAACAACGCCTGCGTTTAACGCATATCAAGCTATTATTGCACAGGCCACAGAGGATTGGACCAGCACTGCTAATGGTTTCAAGTGGATATTTGGTACGGTGCCGAATACAACTGCTACCATGGTTCCACGTTTTGTTATTAATCATGACGGTACAGTTGTCTACCTTCCAAGTACGACTACGCCAGCGACGTTATCTAATAATGGAGAGTGGACATTAACACCTACTAGCGATACAAACTTCCGTATATCTTATAAAGGCTCTGACGGTACTACTCGCGTGGGTAATATCACATTAGCATAAAGGAGAACTAAAATGGCTACTTACACAGAACGTACTTATCCTAGCACTATCAGAGTTGAGCTTGATAAAGATGGTAATACGGTTAAGAGAGAAATACATCGACGCACAGATACACTGAAAGATGGGGTAGTTATTCTTTCAGTAGATGAACGTTTAGACTCTCTCGACGCGACAGCCTTCCAAGATGAAATAACAGATCAATACGCAGCAGCTATTGAGCAAATAGATACACTTACCACTGAGAAAGCAGCTTTAATTAAACAACTAGCAGACGTAAATAAAGAATTAGCAATCGCTGAAGCCGCCTTAACTCCTTAAATTTAGTGTAGCAGGAGCAAACTATGTCAGTAAAGAAGTCAATAGACGTAAATAAATTAGTTATTACTCCCAAAGGAGAACCCTACTCTGAGCCTATCGTGGACAATAAAGGGCGCATTAAATTAGAAGAACTAGATGAAAATGATAAAAATATATATAAATTCCCAAACCAATTAAGAGTTACAGATACGCCTATATATGAAAATAAAAAGATAGGTTCTATTATTACCTTCGCCCTAGATAGGTTAGATGACAAACAATCTGGGGAAGAAATTAGAAAAAGATTTGCTCTTTCTTGCCGTGTAGAAGAAGCTATGCAGAAGAAGGAGTTACTTATAGTTGAGAACAAAGATTGGAAGTGCATAGAGAGTACTTTAGAAAATGTAAAAAACCCTCTATTTAACTATCGCATCCAAGAAGCTATAGATACAGCAGAGGTAGTAAAAGAGTTCGCAGTAGACAAAGATAAAGATTAAGTTCATATTCTTTTCACTTTAACATAGAGGTAACGCAAATGTCTAAAGGTCCGTTCAAAGCTACTGAAGTATTTGCTGGTTCTAAAGGCTTGTCTTGTAAAGCGGGTGCCCTTACTTCAGCTCGTGGCAAGATGTCTTGCGCCCACGGTGTAGTACCCAAGAACTCTAATACAAATATGGACAAAAATACTGGCGGCTATCGTATTGGCGCGGGTACGCGTACTTTCCGTAGTGGTCTTCTCCCTGCGGCAGCTCCGGGCCATGGCGCTGGACACGCTAAGCAGCCTAAAGGCCATAAAAGCGGAGCGTAGTGACGCGCTGCTAGCGAATAGCTGGTAGAGGTAGTAATTTTATTATCTAGGAGTACTATTATGTCTCCACGTAAGTCTCACCCCAAGGGCATAGACCCCGCTTATCCTAATCGTAACTTTGTAAAGATGAGTTTTGATAACAAAAACGATCCAGACGGTTTCTTTGAATATATGTATGGCGGCTCTGGGGGTATGTATCCAGGTAGTGACTCCAGCAAAGAAGGCCGTAAGAAAGCCTCTGGATATGGTCATTCTATTGGCCAGCGGGCAGGAAAGCTCAGAACTAGTGGTAAAGTAGGAGCACATCGTATAGGAAAGAGATAAACATGACCCACTTTCCAAATGAGGATAGTTGGAAAGATGAGTTATTAGCTACTTCTGATATAACTCAAGAAGAGTTTCATAATTTTCCAACCGAACAGCGTGTTTGGATGGTACAAAACAAACATATATTTTATAACGTAAACGGGGGCGTTATTTTAAATTTACTGCACCCCAAATACAAAAACATGGCTAAGCTTCTTAAAGTTAACTTTAAAAACAGATATAACGGTACTTACTGGAATACAACAGATTTACTTAAAGATAACATAAAGTAACAATGAACATACAAGTAAAAACCAATTATACTACTGTATGGGAGCCTAATCCTGGGCCTCAGAGTTGGCTAATTACTTGTCCTGTATTTGAAACACTATTTGGAGGGGCTAGAGGCGGTGGAAAATCAGATGGTGTTTTGGGAGAATGGGCATCACACGCTGATGAGTATAAAGAACAAGCGATCGGTCTTTGTGTTAGACGCGAAAGAACTCAATTGGTCGAACTTGTCGAGCGATCAAAAGTACTCTATCTTCCGCTCGGTGCTAAGTTTAATGAGCAAGACAAATTATGGCGCTTCCCCAATGGTGCGCGTCTAAGATTTGCATACCTAGAGACCGATAATGATGCACAAGCGTACCAAGGACACTCGTATACGAGAGTCTATGTTGAAGAAATGGGAACGTTCGCGAACCCTGAGCCTATATTTAAACTTATGGCGACCCTTAGTCGTAATCCTGCTGTGCCTTCTCGTTTTATCGCTACTGCAAATCCTGGTGGACCTGGGCATTCTTGGATCAAAGCTAGATATATTGATCCAGCTCCCACCGGGATGAAGATATTACCTACTGAGATTAATAATCCCTTCACAAAAGAAAAGATAATATCAAATAGAATTTTTATACCCTCTAAAGTTACAGATAATCCTTATACAAATACTCCTACATATATAGGTAACTTATATCTCTCTGGTAATGCTGAGTTAGTTAAAGCTTGGCTTATGGGGGATTGGAACGTTATGCTGGGGGCTTTCTTCCCCGAGTTTGATACGAGGAAACATGTCATTAGACAATTTAAGCCTCCCAGGCATTGGACAAGGTTTATGTCAATGGATTGGGGTACAGCGACTCCCTTCTCTGTTGGATGGTGGTGTATTGTCCCAGATGAATTTGATGCCGGAGTGGAAATCTACCCTCAACAGTGGCAATTTTTTGAAGGACAATCCGAACATACAGGAATTAAATACCTTCCTAAAGGTGCGCTCATTCGTTATCGAGAATGGTATGGTAGCCGACACGCCGAGTCATCAACTATATCTACTACCGAGAACATGAATGTTGGCTTAAAGATGACGGCCGAAGAAGTAGCTCATGGAATAAACATAAGGGAAATGGAAGAGCCAAGAAACGAAAACGGTAGACCTAATATTAGGTATAGAGTAGCGGACCCTAAAATGTTTAGTTGGGACTCTGGGCCCTCTATCGCTGAAAGAATGGCAGAAAAGCCTTATTATATTAATCTCTCTAGAGCAGACAACAAAAGGGTTCCCAGAGCGGGAGCTTTAGGTGGATGGGATATGTTAAGAGCCCGTCTTAAAGGTGACGGCATAACCCCACACATATTTTTTATGGAGAACTGTACACATATTATAAGAACTCTACCTATTATGGAGCATGACCCTTTAAAAATGGAAGACGTAGATAGTAAATCTGAAGATCATGCGCCAGATGAAACTAGATACGCTTGTATGAGCAGGCCCTACACAGCTCCTACTCAAGCTGAAAGTGTTAGAAAAATACTCAGAACTAAAGATAATACTATAGCTCTTACTGATATACTAGAAGATATAAAACCAAGTAGAAATATCAATAAGATGAGAATATACTAATGTCCCCCGAAGAAGCTGCTCAAATAAAAGCTATGGGTGCTTCCAGATTTGGCGCTCCTGATCCTTCTGATACTAGCGATATTCTTAAAAAATTCCTGATGAGAGCTTTTACTTTTGGGCCTATGGGGATGGGGGCTAAGGCACCCCCAGGGCACCAAATAATGCCGCCAGAGACGGGGGGGCCTAAAACTCCTCATTGGGATAGCGGTCTATTTGAAGCTAAGGATATATTTAATAAAATAAGAAATTCTGGGGTAGAAGCTCCAGCTAATTCTAATCTAGCGCCTATTCCCCATGATGCACAGTTTGGTTCAAATATACCCGTACAAGATGGGCCAAGAGGTAGTTTATTTCCCCCTAATGCTAAAGGGCTAAGCGGATATTCAGGGGTTATAAATAAATTACCATCTACTACAGCGCCTCGTCTTCCAGCTTCTAGAGTTGGAGAATCAGGATTTGCAAGGAACGATAATATACGCCCCTTACCCCCTAAACCTACTTTAGATGAAATAGTAGCGCAAATAAGAAAAGATATGCATATGCAGCCGGGGGAGAAGTTTGGGGATAATTTAACGCCTAGACAAGAGGGGTATCCTTATCCTGACAGCTCTAGATTTTTAGCACGTAAGCCGGGTATAATTAGTGATTTTGAAAATATTCTTAATCCCCCTAAAAATAGCCCTAATATTAGGTCTGAGCTTGTTACGGGGAATCAAAACCATAAACTTACAATGCAAGAATTAATAGCTCAACTTTTAAAAGATTCTCCTAAAGAGTAAGCCCTATGCCAGCACCCAAACTTATTGATGAAATTGATAACATAGACGATATGTCGGCCCACCCCGACGACGGAGGTAAGCTTAGAGCTGGCCCCGGCAAAGAGAGCTTTAAAATAGCTGGATTCTTTAAGGCCCAGATAAATTCCCACGAACAAGCTAACTCTCGTTGGCATAAAAGAGGAAATACTGTACTTAAGCGCTTCAGGGATGAGCGAAACCGTACAGACGAAGAAGGTCAACGTCGTATGAACCTTCTTTGGGCTAATACTAAAGTTATGAAGCCAGCTATTTACTCTAAGTGTCCTATCCCCACAGTAGACCGTAAATTTGTAGATCACGATCCTATAGCTAGATTATCTTCTCAGATATTAGAGCGCTCATTAATTAATGAACTAGAGAGTTCTGGTTTTCACTCTGGTATGAATAAAGCTGTACTAGATAGATTACTCCCCGGTAGAGGTGTTCTTTGGGCTAGATATGTGCCTGAAATAGGTGAAGGGGAGAGCTTACCCGCGCCTACTATTAACGGTATAGAAGATGAGCTATATAAAATAGGCTTAGACACAGGGGATAAAGCTCTAACTGAAGATACTCCCGAAGAAGAAAAATTAGAACAAACCCAAACTCAAGTACTATCTGAGAAAATTGAAGTAGATTATATAGATTGGAGAGATTTTTTAACCTTTCCAGTTAAAGCTCGCACTTGGGAAGAAGTCCAAATAATCGGTAAAAGAATACATATCTCCAAAAAAGAAGCAAAGGAGTTCTTTGGAGAAGAAATAGGCGATAAACTTCGGGCGGATACAGAGCCCAAAGTTATGGGCACAACAGAAAGACAAACCTACGCAGACAGCTCTATCTTTGAGGATATCAATCAAAGAAATCTCACCGTATACGAGTTTTGGAATAAATCTGATAAAAGAGTTTATTGGATATGTACGGGCTATGATTATATTTGCAGAGTTGTAGATGATCCTTTAGAATTAACAGGGTTCTTCCCTGTTCCGCCGCCTTTAATGGCGACTATGACCAATGATACTATTATACCTGTACCTGATTATTTAGAATGGCAAGATCAAGCTATACAAATTGACGAGCTTACTCAACGTATAGCTATGCTTACTAAAGCTTGTAAAGTAGCAGGCGTATATGCTTCTAATAACACCGCCATTGGGCGTATATTTAACGAAAGTATAGAAAACGAGTTAATACCCGTAGATAGTTGGGCAGCATTTGCTGAAGCTGGCGGATTAAAAGGAGTTATGGATTTTATACCTTTGGATACTATCCAAAGTTGTATAGAGACTTTGCTTAAAGTTCGCCAACAGGCGATGATAGATTTAGACCAAGTTACAGGTATTAGTGATGTTATCAGAGGAACATCTGATAGCAGAGAGACCCTTGGAGGGTTAAGACTTAAAAATAACAACGCTGGTACCAGACTTAGTGAGTCTCAAGAAGACGTAGCTCAATTTGCCCGTAACGTTATTAAAATTATGGCTGAAATAGCGTGTAAGCACTTCTCTGACGAGACTTTAATAGAAAGCTCTTGTATACTATTTGAAGAGGCATTACAGCCCGACACAGTAATGCGGGAATATGAACAGCTTACGTCTAGCGCAGCTCCTAAGCCTCCACAGCAGGGGGGGCAGCCGGGGCAACAAGGCCAGCAGCAGCCCCAGCAGCCTCCACAGCAGCCAGCAGCTCCGCAAGCTCCCGCTATGGGGAGTAATGTGGTGCCTTTCCCTGGGGCTCCGCAGCTGCCGCAAATGATGCAAATGCCTCAGATGCCGATGGCGCCACAGCCGCCACCACCTGATCCGCAAGCTCTAATTATGATAAAGGTCCAAAAAGCTTTAGATTTACTTAGGAAAGACATCTCTCGCGGCTATCGCATAGATATAGAAACAGATAGTACTATTTTTGGGGATAAAACTCAAGAACGCGCAGACGCCAATGAGTTTTTAACTTCACTCTCTAATTATATGAAACAAGTAGAGACCGCTGCTTCTATGCCGGAGACTTTACCGTTATTTGCCAAAGCCTTACAGTGGGGAGTACGTAAATCCCGTACTGGCAGGGACTTAGAAGCTGAAATAGATAATTTCGCTGAAGTTATGGTGAAGAAGTCTAAAGAAATGATTGCTAACCCTGTGCCTAGCCCTGAAGATAAGAAAGCACAAGCTGAAATACAGCAAATGCAGATGGAGGCGCAGTCTCAAAAAGAAAACGACGACCGTGCTGCAAAGATGCAATTAGAGAATGACCAGCGAGAGGCAGCTATAGCACAACAAGAGTCTGCTAGAGAACAGGAGAAAGCACAATTAGAATTTGAAATGGAAAAAGAGCGCATGGCCATGGAACGCGAGAAAATGCAGATGGAGATGGTCATGGCGCGTGAAGAGCACGCTATGAAGTTAAGAGAGTTACAAGCTAATATGCATATGAAGTCTCAAGAGCTACACCAAAAGAAAGAAGAGGCTCATATAGATATGAAGTCTAAAGAAATGGACTTAGAACACAGAGAGAAAGAGCACGAGTTAGATAAGAAAGAATTAGTACATAAAGATAAATTACAAGCTCAGAAAGTTAAACATAAACAAACAGAGCAAAACAAAGCTCATAAAGAGAAAATGAAGCCCAAAAAGAAGAGTGCTTAAATGTCAAAACATGTACCAGCAGTATGGTATGTATGTGATAAATGTAATAAATCAATACTATGGGTATTTAGAGTAGGACATAGATTGGTTTGTAAAGATTGCCAAGACACTAAAAAGGAGCAAAAAAGTGGTTAGTTATGTATATAAACCAGAGTGCTACCTAGCCAACGAACGTGGCATGGTGGAGAAAAACTATGAGTATTATCTTTGGCTCTCTAATCATGAGCCAGATAATCGTATGATGATAGGCAACCAAGTAATAGAGTTTAGATTTAACTCTGATACTATGGCACCTACTCGACATATGTGTAATGGTAAATATTATACTTCCAAGAAGAAATTTAGAGACGAAACTAGAGCTAGGGGCTGCGTAGAAATAGGTAACGAAACTAAAGCTATTTTAAATTCTAAACCTAAAGTAGTGAAACTAGACAAGAAAAAAAGAAGGGAAGATATAAAGAGAGCCCTATGGGAAGTACGTAACGGGCGCGACATAAAGAAGGAAATAAGAGAAAGTAATTAATTTCTGCGAATCACGTTCGTAGTTGACTGGAGCAACCTTTTTAGAGAAAGATAACCCCCATGGCAGGAGCTAAAGACGGTCTCGAAGCAGATACTATCATTCCCGGCTCAGAGGAGCAGGATGAAGCCCCTAAGGATGTTAGGAGCGCGATTAATGCCGCTGTAAAGGAGCACAGCGAAGATGGAGATGATGACGAAAGCAGAGTATCAGTGGCGCGAGAGCCCCGTGGTACTTCTAATAAGCGATCAAAGTCTGTTTCCGATGTTGATAAGGAAGAGACTGAGAAAAGAGAGCTTGAGAGTAAAGAGAAAGAGGATTCAGAGGAATCTCTTTCTTCAGAAGAGGGCAAAGAAAAGAAAGAAGTAAAAGAAGAGCCCGCTATAGAGGCGCCGCCTTTCTTTAAAGTTAAGGGCAAAGCTACGTGGGATAAATTATCCCCAGAAGATAAAAAAGTAATCTTATCCCGCGAGGAGGAAGTCTCCAACGGGTTTAAGCAGTTTTCTCAACGCATCAAAGGCGTTGAGGAAATAGAGCGAGCAATCGCTCCGAGACTCCAGCAAATTCAACAGTATGGGGTTTCGCCAGGAGTAGTAGTAGACAGACTTTTCGGTTGGATGGAAGGATTAAATGATCCAAAGAGGAAGCTTAGTACGTTCAAAGAACTAGCTTCTAGCTTTGGAGTAAATATAAACCAATTAGTCTCTAACGGACAAGCTACAGAAGAGACTCCAGACCCTGACGCTCCGCCTACTTGGTTTAATGAATTTACTAGTACTGTAGAAGGAAAGATAGGGACTCTTGAACAGCAGCTTACCGCTCAAAGGGAAGCTTCTACAGAGAGTTATATCTTGAATTGGGCTAAAGACAAGCCTCACTATAATACTGTGTCCCAACTTATGGGCCAGCTATTACAGAGTGGTGCAGTACCAGCATTAAACGCAAGTGGTGCGGTTAATTTAGATGGCGCCTATGAAATGGCTATCAAGGTAAATCCCGAGGTTTCAGCCCTTATTCAACAAGAGGCTAACCAAAAGATTGCCGCAGAAGCTTCTCAAAAAGCTTTGAAAGATGCCAAGGATAAAGCAGACAGATTAGCGAGAGCTAGAAAGGCTGGCGCGGGGCTCAAACCTGCTGCACCTTCACTGCCTGCGGGCAATTTAAACGGTAAAGGTAAGGAAGATAACTCTATTAGAGCTTCAATCCGTAAATCTATAGAGGAATTAAGAGACTAATTACTATAAACCCTTGATATAAAGAGTAGGTAAAATGCCTTTTCCTAATCTGTCAGAAGTAACGACTACTACCCTGCGGAACCGCACAGGCGTTCTTCAGGATAACGTTAGTCGTAATAACGCGGTTCTCGCTCGTTTGAACCGTAAAGGTCGTATTAAGACGTTCTCCGGCGGTCGTACTATTGTTCAGGAATTAAACTACGCGAACAATACTACATTTACTTGGTATTCGGGTTATCAGACTGTTAATATTAACCCGTCGCAGGTATTTACCGCAGCTGAGTTCCCCATCCGCCAAGCAGCTTTAGCTGTGTCTATCTCTGGCCTTGAGGAATTACAGAATAGTGGCGAAGAGGCCATTATTGATCTGTTAGAGTCGCGCGTCGAAAATGGCGAGCAGACCTTTATGAACGGTCTCTCTAACGGCGTGTACGGTGACGGCTCTATTTCCGGCTCTATTGGTGGGTTGCAGCTTTTAGTCGCTAGCTCACCAACGTCGGGCACGGTAGGCGGCATTGATCGCTCGCAGTGGGCGTTCTATCGCAATATCGTGTTTAGCGCTCTTACCAACGGCGGTGCTTCTACCAATGCTGCAAATATCTTGCAGTATATGGACAGCCTTTGGGTACAGCTTGTTCGCGGTCGCGATTTCCCTGACTTAATCGTTGCCGATAACAATATGTATAAATATTACCTTCAGGCACTTCAGTCTATTCAGCGCGTATCGACGGACGGTTCGGCTCCCGATCTTGCGGAAGCTGGATATACGTCGCTTAAGTATATGAATAGCGATGTTGTGTTAGACGGTGGATTCCAAGGCTTTAGCGGTGATCCGTTGCCGTTCGAGACTTCTACGTCTACTACTTCTGTCGGTGGTGCGCCTACCAACACCATGTATTTCTTAAACACCAACTATATTCACTGGCGCCCTCATAGTGCCCGTAATATGGTGCCTTTAGACCCGGATCGCTTCTCTATTAACCAGGATGCGATGGTACGCTTATTGGGTTGGGCGGGTAATATGACCCTCTCTAACGCATTCTTGCAGGGCCTTTTAAGTGCCTAATAGAATATATTAGAGATAAGTCATAAAGGAGAACTAAAATGGCTGTTATTACTAGCTGGTATACGATGGATAACAAGTCTGGCGTAGATTTAAACTACGTCCAGTCCTCTGTTACCATCACGACTGATCCGTCTGTTCCTGCTCCTCGCGCTAAGCTTGGCGATAGGGTCCAGGGTAACAACGGCTCAGAATGGGTATTTTGTATAGCTTCTGCTACTGTTACGCAGTATAATTGCGTAGCAATCAATAATAGCTATGCAGCTACCAACATTAACTCTGGCTTGGTTGTGTCCAACGTCTATTTCTACGGGTTTGCTCAGTTCCAATCGACTGTTGCAAACACTGGAGATTACTTCTGGGCGCTTCTTAAGGCAGACAGCGGCGTAGGCTTACGTGCTAGCCCGTCGGTTCAGGCTAACGCGTTTGTGTTCTTGTCGTTTAACGGAAATAGCGGCTCGTTTACCTCTAGCATCACGTCTAACGCGATCATGGGTATTCAAGTTCTTGCGTCTATTTCGGTTAGCGCAGACGGTCCGACTGAGGCTCGTGTGTTTACCTATATCTTACCGGCACTGAATATGCTGGTTGCAGGCGCAACGGCCTAATTATGGTTGAAGGTCTGACTATAGATCACAAAAGGATGGAGGCGGCAGGAATGCCGCCTCCTACTATTGGTAAATACTCTCGAATTAAAGGAGTAGCCACCAGCGCGGCTATTGCTTCAGGGGATCAATTAGTCAATGTTAGAATAAATATGGGTAAAGATTACCCACGTTTTGAAAAGCTACCAGAATTTAATAAATTAAAGGGAAATACCAAGAAAATAGCTCTTGTTGGCGGAGGCCCTAGCTTAAAAAATAACCTAGAAGAGCTAAAAACATTTAAAACTATAATTAGCTGCGGCTCTGTGCATGATTATCTTATGTCAGTTGGCATAGTGCCAACTTATGCAGCTAATTGCGACCCAGATAAAATCTCTTCTTATTATTTTACTAAACCCGACAGTGAGATTAAGTATTTAATCTCTTCTAATAGTCATCCGAGTGTATTTGAAACTTTAAAAGACTACCAAGTAGTAATGTGGCACTGCCATAGCGATGAGCAAAAAGAAGAATTAATCAAATTAGAAACTGAAAAAGGTAACACATATAATGGTGTTGGTGGTGGATGTACTGTGGGGCTTAGGAGTATTTGCTTGGCTCTTTCTATGGGCTATTCTAATATACACTTCTTTGGATTTGATAGCTGCGTTGCCGATGAAGAGGGAAAAGAGCACCACGCGTATGGTTACGCTAGTGACGAAGAAGAGAAGATAATGGACAAAAAGATCCATAAAATTCGCTTAGGGCATGCAGAAGGGCCATCTTCCAAAGAATACTATGTAGTAGGCTATCAATTAGCTCAGTTAGAGAACTTCAAAGACTTCTATTGCGCCCATAGAATGTACTTTAAGCCTACTTTTCACGGGGGCGGAGCATTAGACGCTTTTCATAAAATGATAGAATCCGACTTAGAGCAGCAGTTAGCTAAAGGAGCAATGTAATGAGCTTGGACTCTAAACCCACAGGGGTAGATTGGAACGCTGGCGGCCATACAGGTATGGTCAAGTGGGGCGATGATAGTAACCTACTTGTTATGTTTTATAATAAATCTGTGCATGTGTCTGCTATGAGCACTGAAGGACGCCCCGTATATCGAGACGAGATTTATATTAAAATTCAGCAGCCAGGGGAAATGTTAAATATCATCGATCGCCCTGTAACCGACAATGATAAACGTCGCTTTAGGAACGCTTGGGCTAATTTCATTCATGATAGGACACAAGTACCTGAAGGTACTCCTATTGGCCTATTATTTCCTAATCACCCTGCTGTAGGTGAAAATTTACGTGGGGTAGGAGTATACACTATTGAGCAGTGCGCTAATCTTACAGCTCACGCCATTGATACTATTGGACGCGGCGGCCAAGAATATGTAAATAGGGCCAAGGCTTATCTTGAAATGTCCAATAAAGGCGCTAATTTTCATAAGCTTCAGAAAGCTCTTGAGGAGGAGCAGCAGAAATCTCGTATCATGGAAGAAACTGTAGCTCAGTTAAAAGCTCAGTTAAATTCCATGAATACTAAACTTATTGACCCTGTCAGGGCTAGTTTAAATCCTCCATTTATACCCAATTATGATGCCCAGGCAGAGCGTATTAACAATAATGCTCCTACTAAAGAAGCAGCTCAACAAGCGGCTAAGCGCCGTAGGGCACCTACTCTAGAGGATAAGATCACTGACCCGTTAATGGCTAGTGTACAGCAGGATGAAAATGTCACTGGTTAAACTAGATGCGCCAGTATTAGAAACTGCTGTGCCGACAGCTAAAATATATCAAAATATTTTAGACGCGGACAAATATGGTTTATCTCCTATTGATTCTTTACTAGGTCCGTGCAGGGATGAGCCCATCGCCTTAATCGGCGGTGGGCCTTCTCTGTCTAAAAATATAAGTAAATTAGATAATTACAATACTTTAATGATAGCTGGATCAGCGCACGATTACGTGAGAAAAGAATACTTAGAGAGAAATCTTTATACTCAGACTGTATACTGTATAATTTGCGATCCTGATCCTATTATGTGTGATTATTTACAGAGAAAGCACGCTTATATTACTTATTTAATAGCTTCTCAATGTGATAGGACTATGTTTAAGCACTTAAAAGATATGCCTAAGAAATACTACTGGAACTCAATGGGCAATGAAGCTCAAAATAAAATATTCAAAATAGGCGAAAAGCTTATTATAGGTGGATGCACAGTAGGCACCCGAGCCATAGGTATGGCTATGGCCATGGGGTATAGAAAGATTCATTTGTATGGGTATGATACTTGTTTAACTAACCAGTATAAGCACCATGCTTATGACTTTGTAAATCCTGATAAAGAAACTCTTGGAGACATAAGGGAAATAAAGATAGACGGCGAAGATAGTCCTACATTTAGGTGTGCTGGCTATATGCTTGCACAGATTTTTGACTTCCAATATATTCTCAAACATTTTTCCGATATGCTAGATATAGAAGTACACAGCGATGGGCCTTTGGCGTATCTTATGTCAAAGGCTAAGATTAAATTTGAACAAGAGAAGGTATTAAAAAATGGCAAATCCTGAGAACCTTATGGGTCTTGGTCTACCCCACATGTTAGCTCGTGTTATGGCCAATGGCGTTTATACTATTAGTGCAGAAGGTGCTACCGCAGGCGCAGCTAAGCAAATCCCTGGCGTGCCTGGGGTGTATTTTGTCAATGCTGGTACTAGTGGCCTTGCTCTTCCGCTTGTAGGTGGCGAACCGCCTACTGGTGGCGCTTTGCTTGGAGATAAGTTCTATATCTCTAATATCGCAGCTACTCTGGTAGTCTTTGCCAATAATAATGCTAAAGGTAGCGCTGTTACCCTCTTTGGCAATGGTATCTCTACTGCTGGAACTACGGGTATCTCTCTGGTATCTGGTTGGCAGGCATTATTCCAGCCTATTACTATTAGCACTTGGTTCTATAGTAAAGGTTCGGCGTAATACTTATAGTGGTTTATGTGGGGGCGAAAGCCTTAATTCTAGGAGTCACGGCCTAGTCCCACACCATACTTCTATGAGGTTACTATGGCACAAAGAACTTTATTACAGATAATTCAAGCTGCTCAGCAAGAATTAGGCTTAGCGGTAGACACGGTTGTAACAACTTCTCTACAGCCTACAACTATGCAGATGTATGCCTACGCTAATCAAGAAATAGAAGAGTTACGACAGAGACACACTTGGACGGCACTACAAAAGGAATATAACCTAGTAGTAAATGCTCCTACTGAAACTACTGGGGATACTACTGCCAATAGTGCAGTTATCTCTAATATCCCAGATACGTCTGCACTTACTGCTGGTTATTTCTTTGTCACAGGCAGTGATATACCTGTAGCAGCTAGGATACTATCTGTAGACAGTCCTACTCAAATAACAATGACTATGGAGGCTACAGGTGATAATACTGCTACTGATATTACCTTTGCACAAGACTTATACCCCGAGCCAAGCGATTTTAACTCTTTCCTAAATAGAACTTGGTGGGATAGAACCAATAGATGGGAGTTACTTGGACCTAGTTCTCCTCAGTTGGATCAGTGGCACTTATCTGGCGTGGTTACTACTGGCCCGCGTAGGTATTTCAGACAGTTAGGTGCCTTGGCTAATACTTATCGTATTTGGCCACCGCCGACTGATTTAACTGATCCCCTACAGTTAGTATTTGAGTATCTCTCAACTAATGCGGTGTATGTAAATGGAACTTATACCACTGCTGCTTTATTTGCTAATGACGACGATATCCCTATTCTTAGTGATCGTGCTGTCATTAACGGAGTAAAATGGCGCTTTTGGGAACAAAAAGGCTTCGACTGGACTTCCAAGCGCACAGATTATGATAATTACATAGAGAGACTTATAGCTCGCGATGGTGGTAGGGAAACTCTTAATATGGTCAAGAGAATTAATCCTATCTTTATCTCGCCTGCTAACGTACAAGATGGTTTCTTCCCCGGTCCTACAGGGCCTAATACGGGCTGATAACTAATGCCCAAATATGTAAAAGATAGCTACGCCCAGCATTGGGGTTCTAAAGGTAGCTATTTCGATAAAGACGTAGCAGTTAAAATAGTCCCATGTCCTGTCGGGGGGTGGGACGCTCTTTCTCCTTTGGCAAATATGGAGCCAAAGTACGCTGCATCTATAGTCAATTGGGTGCCACGTACAGGTTGGTTAGAAATACGAGGAGGGTACAATACTTGGGTAGCTAACGTAGCTAGTGCCCCGGTAGAGACTTTAATGGCTTATAGACCTTCTGCTTCGTTAGGCGCTCAGTCTTTATTTGCAGCTGCTGGAAGCATCATAGAAAATGTAAGTGTTAATGGAACACCTACTTCAGGCGCGACGGGTAAATCTAACGCCAGATTTCAATATGTTAATTTTACTCCATCTTTAGGAGCCAGTTATCTATTATCTGTCAACGGAGCAGATAGCGGTATAACTACATATAATGGTTCTACTTGGACAGTAGCAACTATAACAGGTACAGTCACAGGCATATTTGCTAATATTAATATATTTAAACGTAGAGTTTGGTTAGTCTCCCCTAGCTCTACTATAGCTTATTATCTTGGTACAGATGCTATAACTGGAGCGGCTACTGGCATAGATATGGGGCCTTTATTCAGTAAAGGTGGATATCTTATGGCCATGGGGACATGGACAGTAGACGGCGGCAATGGCCCAGACGATTTAGCTGTATTTATGTCAAGCCAAGGCCAAGCAGCTGTCTATAAAGGCACAGACCCCGATAACGCTAATGCATGGGCGTTAGTAGGTGTGTTTGACTTACCTAGACCTATTGGTCGTAGGTGTTTTTGTAGACTTGGCTCTGATCTGATGTTCATATCAGAACAGGGAGTATTACCTATATCACAGTCTTTACCGTTTGATCCTTCGGCGTCTAGAAGTGTAGCACTTACTAATAGAATACAAAATGCTATGCTTTTATCTGCGGAGCAGTATTTTAGTAACTTTGGCTGGCAGTTTATATCTTTCCCTCAACAGAGTTTACTTATACTAAACATACCTCAAGTAGAGAACGTCACTCAGATACAATATATTCAAAATGCGCTAACAGGCGCTTGGACTTCGTTTAGTGGTTGGAATGCCAACTGTTTTGAGATATTTAATGGTAGTCTTTATTTTGGGGATAACGACGGTAATGTAAACCTAGCATACGCTGGAGGGCTAGACAAAGTATCCCCTATACTAGCAGACGTAAAATGTGCATTTAATTACCTTGAAGAACCCGGAAGGCTTAAAAATGCTAATCTTGTTAGACCCTTCCTTGTGGCTGACGGTACTATTACTCCTACTATCCAAATTGACGTAGATTTTGCGGATAGCATAGTATCCGCACCAGTTACTATTCTAGCCCCTACAGGGGCAATTTGGGATACTTCTACTTGGGATGGCGCTAGTTGGTCTACGGGAACAACTACTATTATCAATTGGCTCAGCTGTAATGCCCTTGGTACGGCTTTAGCTATAAGAATGGTAGTAAACCTTGCTGCGGGGGGCGCAAGTAGCGAAGCAGCCCAAAGCAGCGTGTTTGATACAGGCGTATTTGATACTATGCTCTTTGACGGTAATGGCGTAGTTTCTCGAAGCGGAGCTGGTGTACCTGTTCTTCAGATAAATGTGTTTGAGTTAGCCGTAGAATATGGAGGCCCCGTATAAATGCACGCTATACAAGGAAACTCTGAAGATAGCGTAGGACAGCTTATAGCGGGGTATTTTGTAAGAAACACTGGTTATCCTATTACTGGCGCATATAGAGCTTTAGGATGGGTCCACGATGGACAAATAGTAGGTCAGTGTATTTTTAATGATTACACTGAGGCTAATATAGAAATACACTTATATGCTCCCAAATGTATGAATAAAAAAACAATAAAAGATGTATACAGTTATGTATTTAACACACTTAAATGCGAGAGGCTCACTGCTAAACCCTATTGCACCAACGAAACGCTTTTGCAGTTGCTAGAGCGCATAGGGTTCGTGTATGAATTTACACAAGAGAATTACTATAAAGTAAGTAACACATTCGTAGATGCCAAGGTATATAAGCTTACAAAAAATACTATACCTAAATGGGTTAAAATAAATGCCTAAATCGCCTAAAGCACCGCCGCCTATTGACGTAACTAAGGTTACAGCTCAAAATAGAGCGGAGCAAACAGACGTACAAAAAGCCAATCTTGCCCAGGCTACTATGGGCAATAAAAATGCACTTGGGGGATTAACTTATAAGAGTACTATTGATCCTATAACTGGAGAAACTAAATACGAGGCAGTACAGGAATATACCCCTGAAGAACAAGCTATATTTGACTACTTACAAAGTAATAGGACTAGTCTAGGAGCTGGAGCTGGAGGCGCTATTGGCTCCAATATGGAGCAATGGACACAGCCGTTTGATCTAGTTGGCGGCGCCAATGATCTAACACAGCGTGCCATGGACCCCGCCATGGCGAATTTAGAGCGCTTTATGGAGCCTGAGAGGGAACAAAAAAGAACTGAGTTATTAAATCAAGGTATTATGGAGGGAAGTAAAACTTATCAATTAGAAATGGATAAACTTACTAACCAACAAGGATTAACTAAAGGCGGAATGATAGCACAGTTTATGCCACAAGCTGAAAAGATGGCTTTAGACCAATATAATGCGCCTATAAATATGATAGACAAAATGTTGGGGCTATCCCAGCCTGGAAATATAGCTCAAAATTTAGTAAATACGCCACAAGCTAATCAAACTGCCACTGACGTAGCTGGGTTAGCTACAACTGCACAAGAACAAGCATTTAAAAACTATCAGCAAAAAGTCGCCTCCCAAAACGCTATGATGGATGCCATTATGAAGGGGGGCATAGGACTAGCTAGCTTACCTATGGGGGGCGGCACCGCTGGAATGTCTTTGGGGGGGAGCCTAATTAATAATATAATGCCTAAATAAGCTAAGGAACATACTTTGCCACAATTATCAGGAATGCCATCAGCTTTTGGGACTAAGCCAGATTTATCTGGAGCCGGGATGGCGAATATGGCCGGTAATATGGCTGGTAGTATGGCCGGTAGTATGGGGGGCTCATCTGGCAATAATCCTATGGGATTATATTCTTTTGTATCGCGTATGTTAAGCAATATGGGGCGTGGAATGGGAGGAGGCATGGGCCAAGGTAGTATGCCTACGCCTCCTACTAATCCTAGCACAAATATGCCCCAAGTGGATCAAAGTGCGGGTAATACAGGTGTAGACCCTAATACTCAACCTAATACTCCGGTTCCAATTTCTAACACTCCTTCTACTAGTAACTATGGTGGAGGGCTATTTAGCGCGCCTTCAGGGGGCGGAGACTGGATGGGGAAAATAATAAATTCCCGTATGCATTCTATGCATCGCCCCGCTATGCCGTCGCTCCCTTCGAATGGGACTATGTAAATGCCGAACGAAAACCCTAATAGTGCAAACTATACTACTAGATCACAAGTAGACTTCGCTACTGAAATGGCGAAGTTTTTAGCTAAGAAAAAAGGGTTTCAATTAGACTCTAAAAATGCGTATATACCTAGAGCTTACTTAGGTAATATAGAGGGTATATTTGATGCCCTTGCTAAGGGCAGATATCAAGATCAGTCGGCTCAGGGGAATTTAAACCTTACTGAACAACAAATAGACCCAAGTTATCAAGCTCCTGATATTTCTACTACATTAGGGTCTGCTGCGATGAAGGCAGCGGGTAGGGGGCTTGGGTCTATGTGGGGCGGCATTAAAAAAGCTGTATCCCCAAGCGCCCAAGCACCTACGGATGATAAATCCCTTATAACTGGTTCCACGGACCCCGGAGTTACGCCAGAACCCCCGGATTTGGGCCTTGGAGAGCAAGGCGTATCCCCTGCTGAAGTAGGCAGTCAAACTCAAGCTGATGATAATAAATGGAAAACTGAAGTTAAACGCTCAGAAAATGAACCTCTATTAGAGGGGGCTAAAACTTCTGATAAAGCTACTTGGGATTACAAACAACACTCAAACGGATTTGGTACTAAAGCTAGATACCCTGGGGAAGTTGTAAGTGCCAAAGAAGCTCATAAACGATTTGACGGGGAATGGGCCAAAGCAGAGAACGCAGTAGAGAGTTTTAAGCCAAATTTGCCTTTTGGAGTAAAAGCTGCTCTTACTTCTCTTACGTTTAATTCAGGAGAAGCCTGGAAAACATCTGGACTAGGTAAAGCTATTCAAGATGGTAATTTTGATCGAGCTAAACAGTTATTTGTACAATATAATAGAGCGGGGGGTAAAGAAAATTCTGGTTTGGTAGTTCGTCGTGAACGAGAAGTTAAATGGTTTGACGAGGGTAAAGAAGGCGCTGCTCCTATGATGCGTCTTGGTGGCCCTCCAGTTCCAGTAGACACAGAGGAAGCTAGTAAAGTATTACCTCAAGGCGAACAAGTAGCTCAAAATGTGCCTGGGTATTCTACTACCCCAACTGTACAGCCTAAAACAGGTGAAATACAGGGTGTTCCCGGTGGATATCAAGGCGCAGTGCCTCCCGCTAGGCCATTAGAGAGCGAAGCACAATTAAGAGCGCGCTTAAGAAACGCGAGCCCTGAAGATCAGCAGAAAATATTAGAAGAATATAAGAAGAACGCACAAGGGGATAGTTACAAAACTCAAGGTGGGGGTAATTTAATGGTTACGCCCACTCCAGGGGGTGGACAGCCCACAGCTACACATATTCCTGGAGGGGATATACCTATTACGTTACCTGGAGGATTACAGGTACATATACGTCAAAAGGCAGATGGTACATTTGAAGTTATATCTCCTAATAAAGCTGGGGCAGCTGGAAAAAGCGGTGTTGGTCCAGATAGCGCTATTGGAGAATTAGCTAGAGACGCAGCAAAAACAGGTACTAGAGTTGAAAATATAAAGAAAATAGGCGACACGCAAACTGAGACTATTGCTGACGCTGTAAAGAGTAGCAATATATCCCCTGAAGCACATCAAGCTTTAGATATTATAGATAAGACCATTAGAACTACTCCACATTTGAGCTTTGGTCCGCAAGCGCCGTATATAAATGAAGCTAAGAGAGTGTTAGATAACTATTTCCCTGGGATGTCTACTAGCATATCTTCCGCAGATAGCCTAGAGAAACAGTCTATCTTATTGGCTAGAGACTTAGATAAGACATTTAGTAGCAGAGGCTCTAACTTCCAGCTTGAGACTTTCATGCAAGCTGTTCCAAATTTACGAGGCAGCAAAGAAGGTGCTTTACTCATTACAAATTTATTAAAACAAGAATTAAAACAAAAAGAAAAACTAGGTCAAATAGCTAACCTTATGGGGGATAGCGACCCTGCTACATGGGCTATAGTTAAGAAAAACTTTTACGATAACACCCCTCTAATTATAAATAAACCCGTAATAGGTAAACCTGGGGATAAAGATTATAGTCCTGCTATGAGAGTTATAGCAAGAGATTTTTCTTCCCCCAAAGAAGTTAGGGAGTTTGTTAAGAAGAATCCTCAATATAAAGGCATGGATATATTTAGAAATGGCGAATATTTCGAAGCAAAGGAGTAATAGTAAATAATGGCTGGCGAAGACGACTGGGCCTCATTACGTAGAACTAATAAAGAAGATGACGATTGGTCTTCTTTAAAGCGCCCTGCTGACAAAAATGATGTAGACTGGGGTACTTTAAAACATCCTGTAGCTAGTAAACCTATAGAAAAAACTAAAGAACAAAAAATAAAAGAGGTGATGAATAAATGGAATTTAATACGTTTTACTCCGGGGGGTGAGACAATTCGAGACGCAGTATTCCCTAGCATAGCTAAGGGTATCCCGGTAGTAGGCAATTTTGTCCCCCAAACTGATGAGTTATCTTCTTTTGAGAAAGAGCACCCGAATTGGTCTAAGGGCTTAAATGCTGCAGGTACAATAGCTTCTATTTTACCTTTGGCAGCTGGTGCAGCTGCTAGATCAGGAGCAGGATTTATATCTCAATGGGCGGGCCAAACATCTGTAGCGGCGCCTTTAAACGTAGCAGATACTTTAGCTAAAAAAGGAAAAGAAACTACAGACAAAGATATAAAAAATAGTATGATAATGGGGGGAGCTAGCTCTTTAGTCCCCGCTGCGGTAACTAAATTAATAGGTCAAGCAGCTAAGAGTAGTTTCCCTTATGATAAATTACCAGATTATTTAAAAGCTCTAAAAGGCAGAGATGGGCCTATGTTTGGCCCTGCTAGGCCATATACACCTAGTCCAGCTAATGCGCCGGGTCCGCCTCCTAGTTGGGTTCATCCTGGGGCTATGGCAGCTAATGCTAGAGTAGTTATGCCGGGGCCTATATCTAGCGCTCCACCGCCACCTGGGATGATTCCTAATCCTACCAGTGCAGTACCTGGTAGCGCTATTCCAGGGGCCGGAGGCGCACTAGCTACAGGGCTAGGAGGTGTATTAGGAGGGGCATTTCACGGAGGAATGGGTATTCCATTAGGTGCTGCTGGGGGTATGGTAGCGGGTAAAATGGGTAGCGAAGCATTAAAGATGCTAAGCCATACTCGGTTGGGAGAATTAGTACAACAAGGCGCGCATAGCCCTACTACGCAAGATATATTAAGGGCGTTAGCGGCTATGACAGGTAAAGAACTATCGCCTAAGTTGGCGGATTTTTAGCGGGACCACTAAGAGCGATTATGATAAAAGCAGCGCACAGTATGAAAACCAACATGGAAGTCTCCTTTGCTTAGTTGCAGACACCATATAACATAGTTTTTCAACCGAGTCAATAGTATGCCAAGAAATACAAGTGGTACTTACACACTCCCGGTAGCAGCCTATGTTGCAGGTACTACTATTCGATCTGCGGATATGAATAGTAACTTATCTGATTTAGGCGCTACTTTAACCACTAGCGTTGCCACTACTGGCGTTTCGTCTATGACGGGGCCGCTTAAGTTAGCTGCGGGCTCTTTGGCCGCGCCTTCTCTTACCCTTGCTAGCGATACTACTACAGGATGGTATAATTCAGCTACGGGAGCTTGGACATACGTATACAGCGGTACGGCGCTTATGACCATTGGCCCTACCGCTGTAACAATAATTGATATGACTGTAACTAATTTAACGGTTACAGGCTCTTTCTCGGTCGCATCTGCTAGACTTGTAGGCGAAGTAATAGACTATTGCGGAACTTCGGCGCCTTCTCTTTGGCTGTTTCCCTATGGACAAGCTATATCTAGAACCACTTATAGCTCTCTATTTGGGGTAATAGGTACAACATTTGGAGCAGGGGATAGTTCTACTACTTTCAATGTTCCAGATTATCGCGGTCGTGTAGGTATTGGTAGAGACGATATGGGCGGCGTAGCTGCTGGCCGTATGACTATTCCTATTATTGGTAGTAGTTTAGGAGCTACAGGCGGCACGGATGTTTATACGCTTGTAACCGCAGACTTACCCGCGCATACTCATGCTAATACTTTAAATGATCCTGGTCACTCCCACACAGTTACAGCTAATGGAAGCAGACATGGATCAGCTGGAGCAGATAGTGGAGCTAATTTCTTTAACTCTAACGGAGATAGCCCTACTCCCGCAGATAGAACCCCCTCTATGACCTCCACCACGGCCTCTACAGGTGTAACTATAACAAATGCCAGTGCAGGATCAGGAACAGCACATAATAATACCCAGCCAGGGTTAATCGTAAACAAACTAATTTACGCAGCGGTGTAAAACAATGCCTTTC
>Ga0184628_10000426_pt1 | contig 23268 bp, 25 predicted proteins | sample PLM4_5_b1_FD_133149 | JGI IMG/M metagenome (GOLD analysis project Ga0184628, IMG submission 133149) | Groundwater sediment microbial communities from an aquifer in East River, Colorado, USA - PLM4_5_b1 | ecosystem: Environmental > Terrestrial > Soil > Riparian zone | place: USA: East River... | reverse complement strand
TTGCGTCCATTGCGGGGAAAGTCGGATCGCCAAATCTGGCGGTGTACTGTGCATCCAAGTTTGGAGTTGTTGGATTTACTCAGGCTCTCGCTGAAGAAGTACGTCAGCATGGTATCCGCGTAAGCCTGATCTGTCCTGGATCGACAGACACGTCATTTCTGGGTTCTTCCAGCAAGGCCTCAAAGGCGCGGGAGAGAATGCTTTCACCTTCGGATATCGCTCATGCCGTGAGGATGATCGTGACTCAGGAAGCCAATAGCTTCATCAGTGAAGTGGTCATCCGCCCGACCATGAAACCGTAGGCACTGGATGCGGAAGCCTGAGCACGCGAGGAGTCGACCGACTCTACCGCGAATTTACCGTCACCGAACGTGTAGAAACGCCATTAATAGTAAATGTATATATAGCGCTCCCATCCACACTGACTTGAAGATGCGTGGGATATTTTCCGGCGGTAACGTTCCCATAGTCGGAATAGCGGACATTGATGACTGACGGTGTTGGGCCGCGACGCGTCTGCGCCAGTTCAACCGGCAATTTGTCACTATCCAGCGTGAGAACCCAGGATGCATCGCCACGCTGAATTTCAATTCGTGGTGCTGTATCGGTTCCGACAAGGAGAGGTGTTCCTGAAAGAAAGCTGCTGATTACGTTTTGAACTTCATAAAGCAGAAGACTGGATGCTGCAGCGCTCACGACTTTTTCAGAATTCTTAAGGCTTCCTCGGCAGGAATCTTTGGATGGTTTGCCGGACACCAGGGAAGAGCAAGAGCCATCCTTGGTTTTGATTTCCAATTGCATTTCCTGATCGCGGTTCTTCGTGAAATTCATCGATCCCTGCTGCAGCGTTCCCTTTTCGTCCTTCCATTCGAGAGTTCCATCTCCTCGAAATTCCTGCAATACGGTCAGCGCCTGAATGCCGCCCAGCGCACGCATCGCATCCAGGGCAAAGTGCTGTCCTTTTTCCAGCTTCGATTCGGAAGTTAACGTCAGCCGAAATCGAGCTTCTGCATTTTGGCCCTCTTGCAGGAGGATTTTTTGTGTCTGGGGATCGTAGCCATTGCTGAAGACCTGGACCGTTGCGGAGCCTGGCGTCAACTCCGGCACTATCTTGCTGCGGGCTTCTGTCAAACCGTAATAGCGCTCACCGATCACGATAAAGCAATCGATTGGCTCACACAGGACCTTCAAAGGTCCTGCGACTTTGGGCACATCAACGACGGGAGGCGGAGCTACTGGTTGAGGTTTGGCTCTTGGAATGAACGACAGCAGCCGGTCTGTGGCCCCCAAATCCTTTAAAATTTCAACGATTTCCGGAGTTGCTTCGAACTGTACCTTGTTTTTTGAAACAAGGTCTTCGGTTTTTGTGACGCCCAATGAGTATAGCGACTCAATCACCTGAGATATCCCCAGCGGTCCGACTTGCTGCGAAGTGGAGGGCTGGGTACTCCTGGTTTGTCCACGAGACTGTGCGTCAAGCAGTCCAACCGGCGCCAATCCCAAAAGTATCACGAGGAAAAAGGACTGAATTCTCCGATTCATATTCCCCCCAAAGAAAAAGCGGACATAAGGATGAGTTAATCTAACATATGCAGCGAGACTGGTGGTTCGAATCCGGAAACGAACATGAACGCATTCTATCGAGCTTAGAGCAGAAACAGGAACAGAACTTATATGCATCGTCGTAATTTCCATTCCCAAAAAGGATTATCCAACGTTTCCACACTGCTCGTCGTGCTCGGAATTGTTGTATTGCTCTTGCTTTCCATTTATGCGGTCAACCGGTGGAGAAGTTATTCCGAATCAGGTGCAGCAAGCCCGCTGACAATCGAGGTGACAGCATCGCCTGAAGGTTCGGAGATCTTTATCGATGGCAAGTCGGCGGGAATTTCGACAGCTCGCCGCGGACTTCCAGCGGGGAAGCATGATCTGCTTGTCTCTCGAAGTGGATATCGTCCCTGGCAACAGTCTTTGGAAGCTGCTGGATCGCTGAAGATTCCCGTTACGCTACAGCCAATTCCGTTGGATCTGCGAATTGTTCCAGGCCAGGATAAGGTTGAAGTCTGGTTGGACGATGAGCCACAGGCTGGTTCACTGGATGCTTCGGGGGGACGGACTTTGACCGGAATTTCCCAGGGAACGCATTCGATTCGCATAAAGACTGCAGCCGGCGAGTCGACCGTTTCATTTGATTTCCGAAACGGCAATCCGGCAGCTCCCACTTTCCCGGAGGGAGGCCCAACAATTCTGTTCGTCTCCAGTTCGGACGGAAAGGTCCGAGCGGAGTGTAATTGCAAGGCGGAGCTGCAGCTAAGCGACTCTTCTCAGCCTCTGGAGCCCGGTAGCGCGGCGACATTCACGTTAGCTCCAGGAAAATATCCCGTCCAATTGGCGGGACTTCCCGGCCCTAAAAAAGTTGCGGGGCTTACATTGGGTCCGACACCGGATGCGACTATTGCATTTTTCTGGCAAGTTAAGGAAAAACCTGTTCTGGATATTCAATCCCTGTTGAATAGCTCCGTGAACCTGCTGAAAGATTCCAAGTGCGATGCCGCGCAGGCCAATGTCGATCGGGTGTTGTCCGACGCACCTGGCAACGCCGATGCCTTGGGAATCAGCCGGAGAATTACCCGTCTTCGAAGCGTCGGTGGCTGCCGGTAATACCGTAAGCATTCCCGCCGTAGCAACGAGGGAATGAAGGGACTGTGCTCTCATTTCCGAAAGAGACGGGAGATTCCCCAGACTATTTCCATAAATAGAAAGACGGTGAGAGGTTCCCACGTCAGGCCGCCGACAAGATGGCCAATGGCGTGATAGGAAATCGGCATGCCGAAGGAATAGTCTTTCGAATGAAAAATGGTCTGCCGTCCACTGGCCCACGTATATCCGAGAGCGGCGACCTCCACGATCATGTATGGAAAAACCAGAAGGTACGAAGCTTTCAGCCTTTCCCAGTGCTTTTCCGTGGTGAGGGCGAAGTACAGCGTTGCTGCGATCGAGATGACCGTCATGCTGAAGTACTTCACGATGCCATCGGGCAGGCCGGAGACTGTCAGAACAAACCGAATGACGCCCATCGCAAAGATAGCTGCGATGAAGGCTTTCATTGAGGCTCGCTGTAGAAGTGGTTTCATGGATTTCGATTTCTAGTTCCCATCGACGGAGAAACCCAGCAGCACATTTCCTGGTGCGCCACCTGCAGCTACATACCCGGAGTTGATGTAGAGCATCCCCCCGCCGATCACCGCTCCAGGGCCGTCGATTGATCCGCCGCGGCCAGGAACCCCATTCACCGTCTTGTAGGTTTGCTGAGTATCGAAGTCCCAGATAATGCTTCCATCAGTTGTGGAGTATGCCCGCAGGTGTCCATCCACCGCTGCGGAGAACGCGGCGCCAGGAATTGCGCTCACGGCGGCGGACTGCGCGGGGCTGCATCGGGGCCGATCGCCACAGACTGCAGGCGGTGCGTACCAGACTTGTTTGCCATCTGTTACCCGAAGAGCGTACATTCCTCCGCCACGCTTGGGATCGGCATCCGTGGATGTGCTGTAAGTCAGCATGATCCGTCCGATGTCCGAGTTAGCCACGTAGACATTGGTCCCATCCGTGGCAGAACCCCATTGCACGCCCCCCATGGTTCCACCCTGTCCCACGCGAGTTTGCCACAGGATCTTTCCCCTCTGGTCCGGATCGAGGGCGTGGACCATTCCCGACTTCTGTCCGGCAATCAAGGCTCGCTTGCCATTTGGCAGCGAAACAAGAATCGGACTGGACGAGAAGTCGAAGTCGGGACCATTCGTCACCGGACAATTGGTCTTGTCCGGAAGCCGGCAGGCCGAAACGTACGCGTCCTTCGCAGTCATCTGCTGCGACCACAGGATGTTCCCGGACTTCATATCGATAGCGATGAACGCGTTGCTCATATTCGTCGGCGGATCGCTGTAGTTATTGCCCGTCGTGATATAGAGCACATTGAGCTTTGTATCGATTGCTGGAGCGCTCCATACTGGTGCGCCGGAGGGCCCCCAAAGCTGGGTACCGACTTTGTTCTTCGTGGTCTGGTGTGGAACGTCTTCGATCGTGTAGGTCTTCCAGATTTGCTTTCCGGTTGCGGCATCCAACGCAACAACGCTTCCACGGAATCGGCAACACTCGTAGGTCACCGGAACGCTGGCAACTTCCTCACCCGATGCAAGTGGCACGTAAAGGCGTCCATTATGAAACGCCATGGAGCCGGTAACGCGCGTCTGAGGATAGTCATCGACTTTGGTTTTCCAGAGAAGTTTTCCGGTAGTTGCATTCAATGCATAGACGGTCCCGGAATTGTCTCCAAAGAGTGCGACGTAGCCGGACGCCACTCGTTCGACCCGTACGGCACCACGCATGGCCGCGGCCTGGAAATACCAGTGAATGCAACCAGTGGCTGCATCCAGCGAATACACCTTTCCGGCGGGGCTGCCCACGAACAGACGACCTCCAGCCAGCGTGATCGCGCCATTGGATGTCTGTTCTCCTGGAAATCCGAAAGCCCATTTCACTTTCAAGCGCGGAACCTGATTCGCGGTGATTCCAGCCTGTTTTGTCTTCTGGAATCGCGTGTTGGATTTGTCCTGGCCCCATCCGTCCCACACCACTTTGGAAAAATCGGGAGCAGGTCCAGCGGGGCACATGGCCTGTGGAAGAGGAATGTCGGGAACAGTGCCCGAGACCTTCTTGCCGGTGATGAATTCCGCAATCGCACGACGGTCTGACGCACTCCGGCCGCTGGCCATGGAAATCATGGGGCCGGTTTCCATCGCCGCAAGGACTCGCTCCGCCGACATCTCGCCCAGTGATGCGCGACTGGGAGCGCGATCCAGTCCGCCGTCATGACACCCGGCGCAGCGTTCCTGAAAAATTGCCCCTCCGTCCTGCGCTAAGGCAGTAACGGATACAAGTACAGAAGTGAGAAGGACCAGGCGCATGAGTCGTTTCATGCCGCGCAGTCTAACATTTCCGGGATTTCCTCTCTTACCCCAAATTCCAACAGCGGTGACAGCGTGTTACCATGACACTCGTTATGGACGCACAAGCGGCTCGAACAGAACTGAAATCATTTATCGAATCCGAAAAGACCGCATTTCTGGCGCATCCAGGCTTTGGATCACTGGAAGAAACGATCTGCCGGAAGGTTGATGATGTGGTGCTGCAGTTATGGAATCGAATCGGCGGACTCGATGTTGCGGGTTTCGCGCTCATTGCCGTCGGCGGATACGGACGGGGCACGTTGCATCCGGAGTCCGATCTGGATTTGCTGCTCTTCTTCAAGGATGTCGTCAACGAAACGGTGGTGAAGAAAGTTCTGGATCCGCTCTGGGACCTGCCATTTCGTGTTGGCCACCAGATCCGGCAGGCGTCCGATTTCAAAAAGTTCGATGCCACGCATATCGAATCTTATGCGGCGTTTCTCGACGGACGCCCGCTGACGGGCAATGCCGCAACTGCTACGGAGTTTCAGAGGGTCATTCTCCCCGGATTTATTGGAAAGAATCGCGACGCATTTCTTCGAGGGTTGATCGAAGCGAAGAAGCAACGATACGTCCGTTTTGGCGACACGATTTTCCAGCTGGAACCGGACATCAAGGATGCACCCGGAGGCGTCCGTGATTTTCATTGGGCGGATTGGATACGTAAAGCGCTGGACGCTCCGGCAGAACCTCGTTCCAAGGAAATTCTCTCTTTTCATCATTTGATGCGGAACTATCTGCATTTTCAGGCAGGCCGGAATTTCAACACGCTGTCCTATGAATTCCAGGAGCTGGTCGCACCTCAGCTGGGCTATACCGAATCGCCGCACGGCGAAGCGGAAGAGACCATGCTGCGGGATTACTTCCTCCGTGCCGGAGAAATTGCGCGGCGTGCGTCCATGTGGGAAGAAGAAGTCGGCGGCAGTCCGAACCGGATTGCCGTTGGATCGGATTTCCATGATCCCTTCGAAATGATCGACGCATTCGCGCAGGCACATGCAAAGAAGTCCGGGCTTCACGCCGTTACATTGTCGGCAATTCGAAGTCGATTGCCCTCACTCGATGGAGAATTGGCGAACAATCCCCGAGCCGGGCACGCCATCATCGAAATCATGAAGGATCGAAACGGCATCTACGGCACGTTGCTGGCGATGCATGAAGTTGGTCTGCTTGGGAAAATATTTCCCGACTTTGAAGAAATCCGGTGTCGAGTGATCCGCGACTTCTTTCATATGTACACGGTGGATGAACACTCCCTGATCGCGATCCGGCAAATTGAAAAGCTTCCCGCCCGTCATCGGTTTTCGGTGGTGTTAAATGAACTGGAGTATCCCGAACTGTTGTTGTTTGCGCTGCTCTTCCACGATATCGGCAAGGCTCACAAACACGACCCGAGCAACCATGTGCGTCCCAGTGCGGCAGCTGCGAAAATAATCATGGAGCGAATGGAACTCGCAAAGGACAAGTCCGATAAGGTCTTCGCCGCGATCAAGAATCATCTGGAGATGTCGAAGATCATTCTCAAACGCGATTTCAGCGATGAATCCGTGATTATTCAGTTTGCGGATCTCGTCGGCAGCGTCGACGATCTTCGGATGCTCTGCCTGTTGACCTATGCGGATATCAAAGCCGTGAATAACGAAGTGATGACTCCGTGGAAGGAAGACTTGCTATGGCAGTTGTACGTCGAAACATACAACCGCCTGATGCTCGGTCTCGCCGACGACCGCTATGATCAGCAGCCGTCACTGGAATCCGACATTGTATCGGTCGTCAAGGAGCTTCCGAAAAAGACGAATCCTCAGGACGTCCGTGAATTTCTGGACGGGGTTCCACGCCAATACCTGAAGAACACTCCCAAGAGTCAGATTGCCGAGCATTTCCTCCTTTCCCGCAAGCTGGCGACGGTTCCGATGGTGGCTCATCTGGCGCGACGCGAAGGACAGGTCTATGAAGTTCTGGTGATGACTGCGGACCGGCCCTATCTGTTTTCGAAGATTACGGGAGTGCTTTCATATTTCGGCATGAACATACTTCGAGGACAGGCATTCTCGAATCGGGCTGGAACGATTTCAGACGTCATTTCCTTTGAGGATCTGGACAACTACTTCGAAAAGAATCCAAGCGAAGTCGCCCGCTTTCACAAAGTCCTCAATGATGTGATTGCAGGCACGATCGGCCTGGATCAGCTGTTGAAGGGCAAGATGACCAGCGTGCTGTTTCGCCAGAAAAAAGGTGTCATTCAGCCCACCGTTCATTTTGACAATGAATTTTCAGCGCGGTGCACGATCCTGGAGATTCTCGCTCAGGATGACTTTGCCCTCCTGTACCGAATCGGCAGCATTATTTCTTCACACGATTGCAATATCGAGGTTGCTCTGATTACGACGGAAGGGCAGAGGGCGATCGACGTTTTCTACATTACCCAGCGCGGAAGCAAAGTCTCACCGGAAGTGGAAGCCAGACTCGAGCAGGATTTAATGAAGGTGTTGACGGAATAGGGGTCAGACCCCTCGTTTCCCAATTTTGCAGCGCAGAAATAGGGGAGCGAGGCGTCTGACCCCTGTTTTTTACATGGAATCCCGTTCGCCGGTTCGGATGTTGTACCCGTGCTCAATCGGGAGAATGAAAATGCGCCCATCGCCGATTTCACCGGTTCGCGCAGTGGTGATGATCGTTTTCAGAGTCTCTTCGACGCGATCGTCCGGCAGCACCAGCTCGATCATGATCTTTGGCAGCAGTGTGACGCTGTACTCCGTGCCTCGATAAACCGCCTTGTGACCCTTCTGGCGTCCATGTCCACGCACTTCGGTTACAGTCATTCCAGTGACGCCCAACGCGGTCAGCGCGTCCTTCACTTCTTCCAGTTTGTTCGGCCGGATAATTGCCTTTAAGAGTTTCATGTCGTAGTCCCAAGGGTTAAGATTGAAAAGCGGAACGTTCGAACCACCATGGCCCCAACGACCGGCTTCTCACGTTGACTGAAAAACCTTACAAAAACGTGTCCAAATTCGAACGTTGAATTGGTTTGATGTCAGGCTGTGAGCCGATCGCCATTGATCGCAGGAAAACTGGCGTAATTTTGCCACCATTTGAAATTGAAATCATTAAAATCTTGCGCTTACCCAACTATTTGGCGCGGCTCCGCACTTTTTTCGTCAGCTTTTCGATCTGCTCCAGGTCATTCAGCACCCGAAGAGAAACAACGAACTGACCGCCTGCGTCGATCTCTTTGCTCATTTTTGCGCTGACCGCCGCAAGGTCCGTTGCCGCCTCCTGGAGTTCCTTGAAATTCTTCTCATCCATCTTCTTCTGAGCGCGGCTCCGCATTTCTTCTGCCGGGTCCGCCAGCGGGTCGTGCTCGAGGGCTTCTTTCTTCTTGTCGGCAGTGTTGTCTATGGAAGCCTGGTCGTTACACGGTGCCGACTGGCTGGCGGAGGGAGTCTGCCTCGCCATCATGTGAGCCCCTGCAAATAACAGAAGAATGGATGGAATCAATAATCTGTTTTTCATAACCACCTCAGATAAGCCTTATTCTATGCTGAACTGTGAAAATCTCCGTGTTAGACTTCCTCGTTCGGGTTCGCCGCCTCGGGGCAGCCATCAGGCATTCCCGCCAGAATCTCTATGCTTATTGATATCCACTTTTTATCCGAACTCTCAGTGTGGTTGAAGGAGACACTTCTTCCGTACGGCGGTCCCGGTCTGATGGTAATGGCCATTCTGGACTCCTCGTTCCTTTCGATGTCTGGAATCAACGATGTTCTTTTGATTACATTTTCCGTGGCCCGCCCCGGCAGCATGTTTGAACTGGCCGGACTGACTGCGCTTGGATCGGTGATCGGTTGTTCGATGCTCTATGCGGTTGGACGTAAGGGCGGAGAAGCCTTTCTCAAGAAGCGATTTGCCGATGAACGCATGGCGAAAGTCCAGGCCTGGTACAAAAAGTACGGAGTCCTCGCAGTCATCGTTCCCGCCGTCCTTCCGCCTCCGACGCCTTTGAAACTTTTCGTTCTTTCGGCTGGAGCCTTTGGCATCTCGTGGCCAAAATTCCTCACGGGCATTGCGATTGGCCGGTGCCTGCGATATTTCGCGCTCGGATTCCTGGCAATTACTTACGGACCGGCGGCGATCGATTTCGCGAAAAACAATTTCGGGACTATCGGTATTGCAACGGCAGCTCTCATTCTTGCAGGTACGCTCGTGTTCATGCTGGTGCGCCGAAGGACGGGAAGCATTGTCGTATGAGAATCCGGATTGTCCTTTTCCTCATATTGACAACCAGTTCATTGCTGACGGGATGTATCAGCCACACACGTCAGCTTAAGAGAAACCAGATTCTCCTGAAAGCCGACACGATGAAGAAGCCCGCGCTCCTGGAAAAACTCCAGGCAAACAGCCTCGCCATCAGGACGCTCAAAGTGTCGAAATCATCACTCAAGGCTTCTCATATACTGAGCGGTGAGGCCATTAAGGAATTTGTTGGTGCGGGTGGAATAATTGTTGTGGACCGTCCAGGAAATATATTTCTGGAAATTGAAAAATACGGTGCGACCGTCGTCGATATGGCTGCGGACAACAAACAGTACAAAGTATCCATTCCCCATCTCAAGTCGGGCCGGTATGGCGTAGGGGACATTGGCGAGCCACCGGAGACGGTTGAGTTCCCATACAGTCTTCGACCCAGCCACATTCTCGATGCTTTGTTTGTCGACGGTGAACGGTACATGGGAGTTTCTGGAATATCGACCGTGTTGAAAGAAACTACCGAATCACAATCGGATGGAGTACACAGTTACTACCTCATCGAATTCGCTAAAGGTGAATTGCCGTTGGAGGATCTCTGGGTCGACCGCACCGTCACTGGCATGCAGGTTACCAGGAAGATCAAATACAAGGAGGATGGCAGGGTTGAAGCAGATATTCACTATTCTGACTTCGGTACGTTTGGTTCCATTTCGTTTCCAAAGACTGTCGTGATCAATCGTCGCATCGAAAACTACTCGCTGGAGCTGAAATTCGAAAAGCTGGAATTGAATAGCGCTGTAGATCCCGCAGCTTTTGATTTGCCTCGTCCGCCCGGGGCGGTCGATTTCGACGTGAACACTGGGAAGGTTATTGAGCGCCCATGAAGTGGCAAATCATATTTGCTGGATTGAGAGCGAGACCGGTTCGGACGTGTGTCACGATCCTTGCTGTGGCCTTGCAGGTTTCATTGATACTTGTAATGGTCGGTCTCACAACAGGCACAGCGGACGAAATCGGCCGCCGCGTTTCTGGAGTGGGGGCGGATATCGTATTCCAACCCCCGGACGCGGATGTCCTTCTCGCCGCGAGTGGCGCTTCATTGGATCCTGGCATGGAAGCCATCATTGCCAAAGTGGACGGCGTCAAGAGTGTCACGCCGGTGCTGGTTCGAACCAACGTAAAGAAATTCACGATGTTCTTTGGAATCGATCCCAAGACCTTCGATGAGGTCAGCGGAGGCCTGGTTTATAAAAAGGGGCGAGTCTTTTCAGGGCCGGATGAGGTAGTCATCGATGACATATTCGCCAAGGACAAGAATCTCGATGTTGGCGACGACCTGGAACTCCAGAATCATCATTTTAGAGTGTCCGGGATCGTCGAGAATGGCAAAGGCGTCCGGATTTTCATGGAACTCCGCAAGGCACAGGAACTGAACAGCACGCCGAGCACGGTTTCCATATTCTTTGTCAAGCTCAAGGATTCCAGCGATATCAACGGCGCGATTGCGAAAATGAAAGCGGAAATCCCGGGATATGAGATCCGGAATGGTCCCGAGTATGCAGCGTTGATGACTGGAGCGAACATTCCGGGATTTGACGCCGTCAATCAGGTTATCGTTTTTGTTGCACTGTGCATCGGTGTCCTGGTGATTTTCCTGTCGATGTATACGACGATCATGGAACGTACTCGCGAGATCGGTATTCTTCGCTCTCTCGGCGCATCAAGGACATTCATTGTGACCTTGATTATGAAGGAAGCGATTCTCATCTGCCTGATTGGCGTGCTTTTGGGAACCGTCGACAGTTTCGGCATTGTACGCGTTGCGCAACATTTTTTCCCGACAATGGCATTCACGATCAGTTACCAGTGGATGATCTACGCCGCGATTTCAGCATTGGCGAGCGGCGTTGTAGGATCACTTCACCCTTCGCTTAAGGCGGCCAGCCAGGATCCCGTCGAAGCGTTTGCTTACGAATAGGAAAGTGGAGTCGGATGTTACTGGAAACCGTTGATCTGAAGAAAACTTACAGGACCGGAAAAGTCGACGTCGAGGCGCTTCGCGGCGTCAGCATTCGTATCCGTTCGGGCGAACTCGTTGCGATCATGGGACCTTCCGGATGCGGGAAGTCGACCCTGATGCATTTGCTGGGTGCGATGGCCCGCGCCACAAGTGGCAAGGTCCTTGTGGACGGCAGCGACATTGCAGGAATGAATGACGCGGAACGCACGGCGGTTCGTCGCACAAAGATTGGTTTCGTTTTCCAGAAGCTGAACTTACTCCCTACGCTGACGGCGAAAGCCAATATCGAGGTCGCTCGAACCATACAGGGAAGTGAGGGGGATTCGAAAACAGATGTTTATCTCTCGGAAATTTTGACGCTGTTGAAGGTGGAACAGAAGGTTGATCGAAAGCCTTCTGAGCTTTCTGGCGGTGAACAACAGCGATTTGCAATTGCGCGTGCCGTGATCAATCGTCCTGCGATTGTCCTGGCAGATGAGCCGACTGGGGCGCTGGATTCGAAGAATTCCGAAGCCGTTCTCCAAATGTTTCGGGAGCTGAATCGAAAATTTCAACAGACTATTCTCCTGGTGACGCACAATCCGGAACTTGCCGGATATGCGGACAGACTCATTGAAATGCGTGACGGGCTGGTTGTGCATGACAGCGGTTTTGTAGCGCCAGCGGCCGCTGGCGTCTGAGTTCAAATATGAAGCGATTCCTGCTTTGGTCTTTTGACAGAGGCTCTATTCAATACGACGTCATATGTGGCCTCATCCTGGCGTTTATCTTCCTGACGCCTGGACATGCCTTCAGTGACCGCCCGGCTTACATGCGCGTCTGGGCGAGCGATCCGCAGGTTAAGAAAACAGATGTGAACGGAAGTGAGGTATTCACCGTCAAACTTGATAGTGCGGTGCTTTGGGATAATGAAGAACACCAGACCATGGCCGTCGAGACATTGAAGAGGTTTCTAAAAGTGCCAGTGATGCCCGTGAAGAAAGAGCCCATCTATACGACGACCGGAATGACCATTGCATACGCAATCTGGATTGAGCCACTGGAGGGAAAGTGAAGACAGTCACTGGTTTGCTGGCGTTCAGCCTCTGTTTGATTCTGTTCCAGTCCTTGTCTGCTCAGACTCAGACTACCGACCAGGTGTTGTCGAAAATGGAAGAGGCGAGTCGAACATTTCCGTTCCTTCAGGCGAATGTCCAGAAGACGAAGTACACGGCAGCGATGGGGCAGATTACGGGAGAACCACAATCCGGAAGTATCTGGATCTCGACGCCGGCGAATGCGGCACGGCGCATCAAAATCGACTTCGATAAACCTTTGAAAGAGTTCTTTCTCGTGGACAAGGGAGCGATGACGCACTATTACCCGGGTCAAAAGACAGGCGAGACCAAACCGGTAACAAGGGATGATCAGGCAGAAGGGGAATGTGTCCTTTTTGGATTGTGCCAGCCAGGACCGCGAATCAAGCAGAATTACGATATCCGTGTGGTCGGCCCGGAAACCCTGGATGGTATTAAGACGACGCGGCTGGAGTTGAAACCGAAAAACCCGGCTCGCACAAACGGATTCGCGCTAATCGAGCTCTGGCTGGATTCGACAAAGTGGTACACGATTCAAACGCGTTTGACAGAAACGAACAAGAACTACGCCAATTACCGATTTTCAAAATTTCAGACGAACAAGATCGCGGATTCCGTCTTTAAAATTGATATCGCTCGGGACGCCGAAATAAACAAGCTCAAGTAGCTTTACTTCTGCCCCTCGATCGCCTTGCCCTCCTGCCACGTGTAGAAAATCCGTTGGGCCACCGCCCAGTTTGAAAGAATAGCCAGCACCCACAGAACGGCGGCCATCCGGTTGGCCAGCGCGCCGATGATCAGAAGGACGATTCGCTCCGGCCGTTCCAGGAATCCTACCTTGCAGGCGGGAATCAAGGATTCGGCGCGTGCGCGTGTGTAGCTGGTCATAATGGAACCGATGAGGGCAAAGACAGCAAGTCCCATGTAGAAGATGCTGTCGTTTTTTGCATACAGCACCACGAGACCCAGCAGCAGCACCATGTCCGAGTAGCGGTCAATCACGGAGTCAAAGAACGCTCCAAACTTGGTGACTCTTCCGGTCCGTCGCGCTACCTCGCCGTCGACCATGTCGAAGATGCCGGCGAAAACGACGACCAGCCCGGCCCAGAACAGGAGGTTTTTCGCAAAGAGAACTGCCGCAAAAATATTGATCACGAAACCAATCAGCGTGAGGATGTTCGGATGCACCATGTGGTCCGACAGCCATCCGACGATCAGGTTCAGCACCCATTTGCCGGCGGCTCCGATCTTGCCGCTGATGGAGTGGTCGGGCATCTTTAATGTGTCAGCTCTGTTGATCATGCATGGTGGTGAAGTGCAGTACTTCGAAAACGCGCGTTCCAGCAGGGATTTTAACTTCCACCGTATCGCCTTCCTTCTTATTCAGGAGACTGCGGCCGATTGGAGACGTGGTGGATATCAGCCCCCTGGTGACATCCGCATCTTCGCTTGTCACCAGCTTGTAAGTGACCTTTTCGTTCTTGTCCACATCCAGAAGGTCCACATTCGAGCCCAGAGAAATCCGGTCGCGCGGGATCTTGTCGAAGTTCACCATTGCGAGGTCCGCTGCACGTTGTTTCAGCTGGCTGAGGCGGACCCTCACAAAGTCCTGACGTTCTCTCGCGGCCGAATAGTCCGCATTCTCACTGAGGTCTCCCAGAGCGGCTGCCGTCTTCAGAGCCCGCGGCAGTTCTTCGCGAAGTTCCTTTTCCAGGGACTGGATTTCCTCCTCCAGCCTTTTCCTTGGGTCTGTACTCATGAATCGATCCTTTAGAACAATCGGAAGTTAATCGTCAGATACTTCTTGGGATTCTGCCTGAAATCGTACATCAGTTTCTGTAGCTCCGACGATGTTTGGGTGAGGCTGTTATACAGCGTGGCATCCTTCATCATCTTTCCAATCGTTCCTTCGCCATTTTCCACCGACGTGAGAAGGGTATTGGCCTTGTTCAACGTGGTGTTCATGTTGTTGTAGAAAGTTTCATCCTTGGAGAGCTTCCCCAACGAGCCCTCGCCTCGTTCGACCCGGTCCGCGACAGTCCCGAATTTTGCAACAAGCTGATCGGCTCTCTTATATAGAGATGGATCGTTAAGGAACAGCCCGAGAGTTCCATCACCCCGATTTGCCTTATCGACGATGGCATCGACTTTATTCAGCGTGCTGTCGAGCCGGTCAATCGACGATTTCACGCTTCGGTATAACGCGTCGTCGGAAATCAACCGACCGACGCTGCCACTTCCCGTACGCGCATCCCTGACGAGGGCAGTTGCTTCGGCGACAGTATCGTCGAGCTTGTCATAGATGGACGTATCGTTGAGAAACTTTCCCGCCGTTCCTTTGCCATTATTCACATTGTCGAGGAGGTCGCCCATTTTGGCGGTAAGTTGTCCGAGATTGACGACGACGTCATTTGTTCCAGTAATGATCTTCTTGATATCGCCGACATCGGTACCCTGAATTGTTCCGCCATTTTCAAGGGCGGGATTATTCGGCGATCCCCGTTTGAGTTCTACCTGCTGGTCGCCCAATACACCGACGGTTCCGATGGTCGCCATCGAATCGGTGCGAATCAGGTCGTGGTATTTTTTGTTGAGATCCAGAGTTACTTCAACAGATTTTTCCGGAGGTGCCGGGTTTATCAGCGTGATGCCGGAGACATTGCCGATCGTAAAGCCATCGAGCAGTACAACAGCTCCTGCACGAAGGCCGTTCGCCGAGCTGAAATAGACCTTGAGCCTGTATTTGGGCGTGAAGAATCCGGAATCGCCGCCAATGTAGAAGATTGCAGCTGCCAACAGCACAAAACTGGTCACTACCAGTATGCCGACGCGCAGCTCCCTCCAAGCAAGAGTTTGACCTTTAGCCATGATGGTTCTCCTTTCCTCAGTGCACGTTCATGCCAGAAACCGCTTGATGTACTCGTTCTCGGACCGTCGCAGAACTTCGTCCGGTCCTTCGAATATGACCTTGCCGTCTCGCAACATCAGAAAACGGGTATTGGCAATGCACAGGTCCTGGCCTTCATGATGAAATTGAACATTGCCGTTATCGCCGCTTGCATACTGAGATGCCAGTGTAAACGCATCGCGCATCCGGTGCGTCACAAACACAGCAGTGACTCCTTTGATGTCGCGCAATGTGATGATCAGCTGGTTGATCTTTCGGGAGGTAATCGGATCGAGTCCCGCAGTAGGTTCGTCATAAAACATGATGTCGGGTTGTCCAGCCAGCGCCCTGGCAATTGCGACTCGCCGTCTCATGCCGCCGGAAAGTTCGGAGGGGAACTTTTCGATCGCATCTTCAAGACCCACGAACCCGAGATTCTGCCGGACGCGTGATTCAACTTCATCTTCGTTCGTCCCCATTTCGTGAAGCTGGTAGGCGACATTGTCCCGGACTGTCATCGAATCGAAGAGTGCCGATTCCTGGAAAACCATGCCGATCTTCATCCGAACTTGGGCCAGGTCCTGCTCTCGAAGTTTCGTAATGTCCTGATTTTCAATCAGGATCTGGCCTTCATCGGGCCGTTCCAATCCCATCGCAAGCTTAAGCAGCGTCGATTTTCCGGAGCCGCTGGCACCGATGATAATTTTGGTTTCGCCACGGCGGACTTGAAACGAAACTCCATTCAATACTGTGTTTTCTCCGTAGGACTTGACGACGTCCTTCATCTCCAGAACCGGTTCAATCATGTGGGTGGCCAGATGATGCGAGTGAGGATCAGATTGAAGAACAGGATCAGTATTGAAGCGGCGACCACGGATTGCGTCGTTGATTGACCGACACCCTGAGTTCCGCCGTGGGTTTGCAACCCGCAGTGGCATCCGACGATTGCCACGGAAGCTCCAAATACCAGGGGTTTTAGCAAACCTCCAAGCAGGTCGGTATAGGTCAATCCGTCCCACGCAGAACTCAGATACACGGTGCCATTGATGCCTAGTACGTAGACGGCCACGAATAGTCCTCCCAGCAGCCCGATCGTATTCGCAACAATCGTAAGTAGAGGCAGCATTGTTGTCGTCGCGACAATCCTGGGGACAACGAGCTTCTTCACAGGATCCGTGCCCAGAGCCCGCATGGCATTGATCTGCTCGGTGACGATCATGGAACCGAGTTCCGATGCGATTCCAGAACCCACTCGTCCGGCCAGCATCAAGGCCGCCAGAACCGGCCCCAGTTCACGTACCATCGAGATGGCCACCAACCGGCCGGTTAAGCCCTTGGCACCGAAGGCGGCCAGCGATGACGCGCTCTGGAGAGTGAGGACTGACCCGGTAAAGAATCCCGTGAGCATCACTACAACGACAGAGCCCACTCCGATCTTGTCCATCTGTTCCAAAATATCGCGGAAGTAGAACGGACGTCTGAAGGAACCCAGAAAGGCCCGTCCCGCAAGAAGTGAAAGGTCCTGGACCTCCTTAACAGCGGCTTTCGGGGTGAACGGCATTGGACTCATCCTAACGGAAACAATCTTTTAGGGTCAAGCAGTTACGGGCGGGTATACTACCTTTCATGTTGAGTTACCGTACCGCCGGAGAGTCTCACGGACCGGCTCTGATCGCACTTGTAGAGGGTTTGCCCTCCAATATTCGGCTGGATTTTGAGTTTATCGACAACGAACTAAAGCGACGGCAGGGTGGATACGGTCGCGGCGGCCGTATGAAGATTGAGCGGGATCAGGTCCGATTTCTGTCGGGTGTCCGCCATGGAAGGACCCTGGGCAGTCCGGTCGCGATGTTGATCGAGAACCGCGACTGGCCGAACTGGGAGGAAACCATGTCTGCTCAGCCGGTTTCCGCCGAAGCCGCTGCCAAGCGCCGGGTTACACGTCCGCGTCCCGGACACACGGATCTGGCCGGGTCCCTGAAATTTAACCAGACCGACGCTCGAAATATCCTGGAGCGGTCCAGCGCACGCGAAACGACCGCTCGGGTTGCAGCCGGTGCGCTCTCGAAAGTATTTCTCAGGAATTTCGGCATTGAGATCTTGAGCCATACGACCGCAATTGGAATGGCAAGGGTCCCCGAGGGTTTTACGGTTTCCTGGGAACAGCTGGAAGCATTGCGTAATGACGACGTGGTTCGATGCGCTTTGCCCGAAGTTGGGTCACTGATGGTTTCCGAAATTGAGAAAGCTCAGAAGGACGGCGACACCATCGGCGGAACCTTCGAAGTAATCGCACGCGGTGTTCCCACCGGACTTGGGTCGCACACCGCATGGGATACCCGTCTCGATGGCCAGCTTGCGCAAGCCATCATGTCGATTAATGCGGTCAAGGCGGTCGAATTTGGAGATGGGGTCGCCGTCGCTTACAGTCGCGGATCCGAAGCTCACGACGAAATCGCCTGGGATGGAACCGGAAAGCGCTTTCATCGCCTGTCCAATCGAGCTGGTGGTTTTGAAGGGGGAATTACCAATGCGGAAGATGTGCGCGTGGTGGGTTATCTGAAGCCAATTCCAACGCTCAAAAAGGCGCTACGATCTGTGGACATGATCACGAAGGAGCCGTTTCTGGCACAGCACGAACGGTCCGACACCTGTACGGTTCCCGCTGCCGGGGTCATTGGGGAATCGATGGTTGCACTGGTACTTGCCCGCGCATTTCTGGAAAAGTTTGGCGGGGATTCCCTGGAGGAAACAACACGGAATTACTCCGGATACATGGAACAGCTCCGTTCCTACCCGGAATTGACGTAGCCCTGTGCTGTGACGACCGTGTAAAATCGAACTATGCTTCGTCCCATTGTGCTTTACGGCGCTGAGGTTCTGGCAAAACCATCAAAGCCGGTGACCAATATTTCAGATGCTGAAATTCAACTGGTGAAGGACATGGTGGAAACCATGTACAAAGCTCCGGGTGTCGGTCTCGCAGCCCCGCAGGTTGGAGTGGGCAAGCGCATTATGGTGACTGATCCAAGCGCTGGTGAAAAACGAAACCAGCTCATTACGATCATTAATCCGGAAATTGCCGAATCGGAAGGCGAACAGTATGAGGATGAAGGGTGCCTGAGCATTCCCGGGTTCTCGGCGGTCGTCCTGCGGCCGAAGAAAGTCATATTGAAAGGCATCGACCTGAATGGAAAGGAAATCACCGTCGAAGGCAAAGATCTGCTGGCACGGGCCTTCTGTCACGAGATGGACCATCTCAACGGTGTCTTCTTCCTCGATCACTTGAGTTTTCTCAAGCGCGACCTCATCAAGCGGAAAATCAGGAAGCTTGTGAAACAGGGCGAGTGGGAACCGTAAGGGTCTCCAGCTGAATGCCTGACCCAAAGCAGGAAAATGTCCGATTGATTTACATGGGAACCGCAGAGTTTGCGGTTCCCACGCTTTGTCGCCTGGTAAGCGAGGGGTACGCACCTGCTGCGGTTGTAACGCAGCCGGATAAACCCAGCGGCCGCGGTCAATTGATGCATGCGCCGCCGGTCAAACGCAAAGCTCTGGAGCTTCAGCTGAATGTTCACCAGCCGGCGACGTTGAAAGACGAAAGTGCACGCGGTTTTTTTGAGAAGCTTCAACCAGACTGCATCATAGTGGTGGCGTACGGGAAGATTCTTCCGCCCTGGTTGATCCGGATTCCAGGATTTGGAGTGGTGAACCTGCACGGTTCACTCCTGCCGAAGTACCGGGGGGCCGCTCCAATCCAATGGGCATTAGCCAACGGTGAAATCGAAACGGGAGTCTGCACGATGCAGATCGACGAAGGGCTCGACACTGGGCCAGTTTACCTTTGTGAGAAGACGATCATCCAGGCTGAGGAGACGATACAGCAGCTATCCGAACGGCTTGCGGATCTTGGAAGCGATCTCGTGATTCGCACTCTTTCTGGAATGGTATCCGGTTCGCTTGAGCCGATGTCCCAGGATCATTCTCGTGCCAGTCTCGCTCCGATTCTCCGAAAGGAAGATGGTTATATCGATTGGCACTGGTCCGCGCAAACCATCCACAACCGGGTTCGGGCGTTCAATCCCTGGCCGGGCACAGTGACACGGTTTCGAGGAGTCACTTGCCGGATTTTGAAGTCCAAAGTTGGGCAGTCCTCGGAAGCGGCAGAGTCGCCGGGATCGATCGCCGCCGCCAGGGGACTGGTCACCGTGGCGTGCGGAGACGGAGTTCGGCTGGAATTGATCGAAGTCCAGCTTCCAGGACGAAAACCGGTATCCGGCAGCGACTTCGCAAATGGCATGCGTATTAAAGCCGGCGATTGTTTTGAACGCGAGGGGGGCGAGCAGTCATGATTTCCAAAGCCAAATTATCCAGACTGGTCAGCGTCGCGCTCATGGTCGCAATTCTCATCGTCGCCGCCATCTTCAGCGCGATGACGGCAATGCGGGTGGCGATCAGGGGGAGAGAAGTTGTCGTGCAGGATCTGACTGGAAAAACCGAAATCGAAGCACGTCAGATTCTGGAAAAAAACGGATTGATTCTTCGCGTTTCGCAGACCAGATTTACTCCCGGTGTTCCCGAGGGACAAATCGTGGAACAGAATCCTCCCAAGGGAACCAGCCTGAAAACTGGTCGGAGCGTGAAAGTTCTGGTGTCCAGGGGAGAAAGAAGATACCCGGTGCCCAACGTGGTCGGGGGGAGTATTCGGGCAGCTCAACTCACGCTGGCGGAGAGCAAACTCACACTTGGCATTACAGATTATGCCCATACCAACGAAGGGGCTCCGTCCACGGTAGTCTACCAGTCGCCGCCACCGGAAACAGTCGAAGGCGCGGATCCGAAAGTGAATATCCTGGTGTCACTCGGCCCGCTCGAACAGTACTACACGATGCCGGACCTGGTCAGCCAGTCGTTCGATTCAGTCTCCGCCCGCGCCCGCGTGGAGGGGTTCAAGATCGGCAAGCCGAATTTTCGCAAGTATCCCGGCATTGCTCCGGGTGTTGTGATTCAGCAAAAACCACAGGCGGGATACCGTCTATCCAAAAATGACACCATACTTCTGGAAGTAAGCCAGTGAATATACGTATTGCTCCTTCAATACTTTCCGCCAATTTTGCATCTCTTGGAGACGATATTCGCAAGGTCGAAGAGGCCGGCGCCCAGCTTCTGCATATTGATGTCATGGACGGCCACTTTGTGCCCAACATCACCATCGGCCCGGTTGTTCTAAAATCCATCCGGAAAGTGACGGGGTTGCCACTGGACGTTCACCTGATGATCTCTGATCCGGATAAATACATACCGGCGTTTGTCGATGCCGGTGCGGACATGATCACGGTTCACACCGAAGCCACCGTGCATCTGGATCGAACATTAAATTTCATTCGGTCTCACAAAGTCCGGGCCGGAGTGTCTATTAATCCGGCGACACCGGTATCGACGATCCAGCATGTGTTTGGATTGCTGGATATGGTGTTGATTATGAGTGTGAATCCGGGATTTGGCGGCCAGGCGTTTATACCTTATTCGGTCGAGAAGATACGGCAGGCGCGAAAGATCATCGTTGAAAACAAGTATGCGTGTGCAATCGAAGTCGACGGCGGAATCGATATCGCGACACTGCCGGGGGTGGTGAAAGCAGGCGCGAGCGTTCTGGTCGTTGGAAATGCGATCTTCGGCCATCCGGATCCGGGGGCGAGGGTCAAGGAGATGCTGGAATCGATCGCAACGCTCGGATATCATTCGAATTACGTTTAGCGAGGTTCATGGATGCGTAAGTGTATTGCGATAGCCCTATGTTTTTTCCTGTGGGGCTGCGGAAAGAGTGCCAAGGTAATCAGCCCTGCGGCAATTGACGAACCGGATCGGGTGCTCTATGAAAATGCAATGAAGCAGCTGAGCCGCCACGACTATGCGGCTGCACGTCTTCTGCTCCAAACCCTCATCAGCACGTATCAGGACAGCGATTATTTTCCCAAAGCGAAGTACGCACTCGCTGAATCCCTCTATCGCGAAGGAGGAAGGGAGAATCTCGATGCTTCCGAAGCCGCATACAAGGACTTTATCATCTACTTCCGGGATTCGGATCTGGCCGACGATGCTCAAATGATGGTGGCTATGACTCACGTCAAACGCGTGCAATCACCGGATCGCGATAATACCGAGGCTCGTCTGGCGGAGTTGGAATTGAGGGAAATGATCAATTCCTATCCAAACAGCAATCTGCTGGAAGAAGCGAAACAGAAACTGCGGGACGTTCAGGAGGTTCTGGCATCGAACAGCGCCGGCATTGCGGGTCATTATTTCAGAAATAAGAACTACAAGGCTTCCATCGACCGCTTCACTGAAATTGAATCGAAGTGGCCCGACTTTTCAAAAATGGGTGACATTTTGTTCTATCATGCCGAGTCTCTTCGCCTCACCGAGAATGCGGAAGCCAGCGGCAAGTTCTACGCCGAAGTCGTGAGCGACTACCCAATGTCGAAGAACGTAAAACTGGCAACGCAGCGGCTCATTGAGCTGAGTTTGCCGGTGCCACCTCCCAATCCCGCTGCGGCATCGCGTATTCCAGTTCAGACCGACAAGAGTCTGTTTGGAAAAACCGTAGGGGTATTCAAGAGCCATCCAGCCGTTCCGCCGGATACCAGTGCGGCAACCGTGAATAAGGATGGGACGTTTTCAATCGACTCGAAAACAACCAAGGATTGAGCACCGATCTCAGAATGCGCCATACCATCCTGCTGGCCGATGACAGCCCGACAATTCAGCGACTCGTCAATCAGACGTTTGCGGATACGCGGTTCGATATTGTGACCGTCAACAACGGTGATGCGGCGATTCGCAAGTTTGACGAAATTGAGCCGGACGTGGTTCTGGCAGATATCTATATGCCCGGGAAGAATGGCTATGAGGTGTGTGCTTATATCAAGGCGCATGCGTCGCTTTCAGGCACTCCCGTCGTACTTCTGGTTGGTGCGTTCGACGCCTTTGATGAGGCTACAGCGACCCAGGCGGGCGCCGCGGCTCATATTACAAAACCGTTCGAGCCGCGAGCTCTTATCGAGCTCGTAACTTCCACCTTGCCGGACAGCGCGAAATCCAGAAAGCCCGTCAACAGGGATCAATCCACAACAGCGGAGAAGCCGCCTCTACAGGAAACGTCAGAATCGAAGCAGCCGGTTCCCGCAGAGAAACCAGCAGAGAAACCCGCTGAACAACCAGCTGAAAGGCCTGCTGAAAACCACACGGAAAAACCTGCGGGAAAAACTGAAGTTCAGAGTGTCGTTGAAAGTTCCGTCAAACCTGTGGCCGTGGTTGAAACCGGTGATCTGCTAGGTCTGAAGCATCTGTTTCAGCCCGACGTCGCTGAACACCTTACCGACGATGATATCGACAGAATTGCGGATCGAGTCATTCGCAAGCTCTCCGCGAAGGTGATCGAAAGCGTCGCGTGGGACGTCGTGCCCGATATCGCCGTGAAAGTCCTCCGCGACGAGTTCAAGAAAACAAATTCATGAAGGTTGAAATCTCCAAAACCTACAATCCGCAGGAAGTGGAGAGCCGCTGGTATGGCTGGTGGGAGTCCAAAGGATACTTTCGCGCGGATGCTGCATCTTCGAAGCCTGCGTTCGCCATGGTCATGCCTCCGCCGAATGTTACCGGTTCTCTTCATATCGGCCACATGCTCAACAACACGGTCCAGGACGTGATCGTTCGCCGCAAGCGAATGCAGGGGTTCAACACGCTCTGGCTTCCAGGGATGGACCACGCGGGTATCGCGACGCAGTGGGTGGTGGAACGCGAACTGCGAAGCGAGGGACTTTCGCGTCATGATCTGGGACGTGAAAAGTTTGTTGAACGCGTCTGGAAATGGAAAGAAGAATACGGCGGAAATATTCTCCGTCAGATACGCCGCATTGGCTCCTCGTGCGACTGGTCCCGTGAGCGGTTTACCTTGTATGAAGGGTTGTCGCGCTCAGTACGTGAAGTTTTCGTGCGGCTTCACGAAGAGGGTCTGATTTATCGCGGGAC
>Ga0184628_10000424_pt1 | contig 23279 bp, 21 predicted proteins | sample PLM4_5_b1_FD_133149 | JGI IMG/M metagenome (GOLD analysis project Ga0184628, IMG submission 133149) | Groundwater sediment microbial communities from an aquifer in East River, Colorado, USA - PLM4_5_b1 | ecosystem: Environmental > Terrestrial > Soil > Riparian zone | place: USA: East River... | reverse complement strand
GCCTGCGTTGTTGAAGAGCACATCGAGTCGGCCGAACGATTTCTTGGTCTCGGCAAATAACGCTCGCACCGACTCCGGATCGGTGACATCGGTCGGCATCGCAAGGCACCGGGACGCGCCGTCACCCGCGCTGCGCACCGCCGCCTCCAGCCGGTCTGCCCGGCGGCCGGCGAAGACCACGCTGTAGCCGTTCTCGACGAGTGCCAGCGCCGCAGCCCTGCCGATGCCGCTGCCCGCCCCCGTGACAATCGCAACCTTCACGGGGTTCATTCGTTTCGTATGCCGTGCGAGCGTGACAAGACGAGAGACCGCCGTGTGTCTGTGGCTGCGTGAGGGCGACGCCCGTCAGCCGCAGGCATCGCGGTTTCCAAAATGCTCGACCTCGCGCGTCCACCCCTCGCGGCCGACCGCGTTCCGGATCTTCGCCCACCAGACCACCTCCGGCTGCGCGACCACGGTGAGCGCGCACTCGTCGGACGCGGCCTGGGCGCCGTTGCAGTAGCCCTGATTCGGGATGTATTGCTGGTCCACCATGCCGTGCACCCAGATCTTCCAATCGCCACCGCCGACGTTGCGCAGCAGGTAGATCGGCTCGCCCGCGGCCACCACGAGGCGCTTCGACCCGATGGTCACCTGGCGGCTCGCCGTGGCGCGGCCGACGGTCGTGGTCGAAACGACGCCGGTCAGGGCGTCGACGGTCTCGCCCAACGACGCGCGATACGCCACCGGCGCATCGTCGTGGCGGTCGGTCCGCAAGTCGGTGTCCCAATCGACCGTCCACGCTCGATACGTGCAGCACAGGAACGGACACACGCCGTCCTCGTCGAAGGGAACAGGCGGTCCCGCCTGCTCCGTCGTCCCGCGGCAACCCAACAGGCTGAGCACCGCAAGCCCTACGCCCACGTGTCTGAGTCGTTGCACATTCGTCCGCACGTCAGACTCCACATGAAACGGGTCGCGATCCCGGATAGCTCCACCGAGGGCTTCCGGACACACGCAACTGGTCTTCGCTCACGTGCCCACCTCTGCGACGGAGCCCGTTGGCGACCGCGTCTCGCAGAAGCGGCACACCTTCGAGGCTACGCGCCGCTCCTACCGGTCCCAGGGGCGACAGCACGCCATCGCCTCCACTGGCCACGAAGTCGTTCGTCACGACCGTCAACCGGTCGTCTTTGCCAATCACAGACCCATCCCTTCGTCGCAGCACGACGCGCAGGGCGCCCGACTCGCAGGAGGCGACGACCTGGACGCCCGCAATAGACAGAATCTCCAGCGGTGGCTCGCGGCGCTGCAGGTTGAAGGTAACTAACTGCGACAACTGATCACCGGTCAGGGTCAGCGTGACGAGGCGATTGTCGAACGGGTACACCTCGTAGAGCTGGCCAAAGGTCAGCGTGCCGGCCGGCAGGCTCGTGCGGATGGCACCCCCGTTTACGATCGATACGTCCGCGTGAGGCGTGGCCGCCAGAATCTCGTCGGCCAGCAGGTTGCCCAGCGCCGATTCGGTCTGCGGCGAACGCGGCAGCTCGGTGTCGAGCACGACCCCAAGCGGGTCGTTCTTCACTGCAAGCGCAGCGCGAACGGCCGGGGCCAGCACCTCCGCAATGGCCGGATCGGCCACGACGGGACGCCCTTCATAGCCTGCCGCAACCAGCTGGGCGGCCGTTGCGGATGCATCACACGCGCGCGTAGTCAGGTCCTCCCGGGCGCAAAGATCCTCGGGGGGAAAGATGCGTGCGCCGACCAGCGTCCCACTCGCACGACTGACCGTTAGATCGACTCGCGAAAACGCGCGGCCGGAGAAATAGCCCTCGACCACGGCGACTCCGTTCACGCGGTGCGCCATGCCCTGATGGGTATGTCCCGCCGCGACCACATCGACCAGTCCGGGTGGCAGCGCGTGCACGACGTCCATGATCTCCGACATCGGGTCGCACGAACTGACGTCTGCGGGCGCCTCGAACGACGTACACCTTCCGCCCGCGTGGGCGAGGACCACGACCGCGGACGCGCCTTCGGCGCGGAGCGACGAGGCCTCGCGTGCGATTGCGGGCGCCAGCGGCGCAAAGCTCAGGCCGCCAAGGTTCTCGGCAATCGTCGTGACGGGCGTTGAGGTCGTCGTCACGCCGACAATCCCCACCTTGACGCCGGCGACGGTGACCATGGTCGAGGCACGGATGTTGGGCCACGCCACTGGCTGCCCGGTCGACTCGTCGATGACGTTGGCAGCCAGCAGGGGAAACCGTGCTTCGGCGGCGCGTGCTTTGAGCGCGCCGCGTGGATCGTCCGACGGCGTCGTGGGCGTTGAGCGGGGTCCGACCGGACCATAGTCGAACTCGTGGTTGCCGATCGCAGCCGCGGCGTAGCCGAGCCTGTTGTACGCGCGGACCACCGCGGCGCCCTCGTTCATGTTCGATTCGAGAGTGCCCTGGAACATGTCTCCAGAATCGACCAGCAGCACGCCTCCTCCGTCCCGCAGTCTGGCCGCACGGATGTTACGGAGATAACCACCGAGCAGCGCGAGGCCGCCGCGCTCACCCCGCTGCAACACCCCGCCATGGAGATCCGTCGTCGCGATGACCGAGATGGTGACCGACGCGCCTGAAGATACCCAATCCGCAGCGATCGGACCCGTCACGCCGGCGATGGCCACCGCGCCAAGCACGACGATCGCGAGCGTCGCGAGACGCGTGAAAGACACCGGGCCGAATGCTAGCACGCGCTCACAATGGCGGCGATCAAGGCAGCGACGAACGACCAGTAGACGATCGGCGACCACGCGTAGATCGGATAAGGGGCGGCACGGCTGATGTAGATGCCGGGGTCGGCCGCTACTCTCTCAGCCGTCGTGTTGCGCTGCTCGCGGGACCAGCGCGGCGGTACCGGCGATAGGTACGAGGGCGTGTCAATCACCGGCGCAAAATACGTCTCGAGAATGCGGTTCTCTCGCCACGCGGTGAACGGATCGTCCGCGCTTGCGGCCAGGTTCCTCGCCTGCACATGCCACATCCCTTCGCTTAGGTAGTGATCCTCGAATGCGAGGCGGCTGGTCGCAATCGGCGGCTGCGTGCGCCAGCGCGCAGCCCGATCGGCCGAGAGCGCCTGCAGCGCACGCGGGCTGAATCGTGACCAGAACATCCCGATGTCTGGCTCATACACCTCGCGCCCGAGATGGACGACCTGGAAGAAGCCGGCACCAGCCAGGATGACCACGCACGCTGCCCTCGCAAACGGGCGCAACGCGGTCCGTTCCATGGGAAGGCTCAACCGCGAGGGCGGATCGACCGCCACCGCGATGCAGAGACCGCACATGATCGCGACGGCGTCGATGAGCACGTCATGGATCTCCCCCACCCGGGCCGGAATCGCCCATTGCACGAACTCGTCGGCGATCCCCGTGGCGACGCCGGCGAGCAACGCCCAGCCCGGAGCAAGACCATTGTCGAGGGGCCGCCACACGCGGTAGCAGAGCCACGCCAGGGCTCCGTACTCCACGAAGTGAATCCGCTCCACGGCATCCACGTCGGGATTGCCGCTCGCCACGAGCTGCGCATAGAACAGCGCGCCGATGACGCCCGTGGCCAGCGCGGCCCATCGCCACGGTCGGGCGTGCCGCAACGGCACGGCAGCGGCCGTCAGGATGCCGCCGGCCGCCAGCGCGAGCGCGCCGTACACGAGGAACCGGAACTGGTCGGGAAATGCGGCGCGTAGCGCCTGCTGGAGCGCGCCCACAAACGGCGACGAGGCGACGATCACGACGGCGGCGACGATCGCGCCTGACCGTCTCACCGCGTCACCGCGCTGCGACGACGCTCGCGAGGACCTCAGCGGCGTGCGAGCACTCCTCTTGCGTCACGTCGAGGTGTGTGACCGCGCGAACGATCCGCGCGCCGAAGGCCACCACGAGCACGCCGCGCGCGCGCGCGGCCGCGACGACGTCTGCGGCATCCAGCGGGCCTGGCGCTAGTGTGAAAATCACGATGTTGGTCTGCACCGACGGAAGATCGATCGAGATGCCAGCGGTCGATGTCAGCCGCTCTGCGATCAGCCGCGCGTTGGCGTGGTCGGTGGCGAGCCGATCGAGGTGGTGATCGAGCGCGTACAGGCCGGCCGCGGCCAGAATCCCCACCTGCCGCATCGCGCCGCCGAGCATGCGCCGATGCCGAACCGCGGCGCGAATCATCTCGCGCGAACCCGCCAACATCGTTCCCGCCGGGGCGCCAAGGCCCTTCGACAGCGCAACGGTCGCCACGTCGAAGGGCTCAGCGAGCTCGCGAACGGTGCGACTCGACGCCACGGACACGTTCCACAGGCGCGCGCCATCGAGAAACGACGTGATCCGCTTCTCACGCGCCACCTCGCAGATCCGCACCGCTTCCGTCTGGTCGATCACGATCCCGCCGCCGCGATTGTGCGTGTTCTCCACCTGGACGAGCGTGGTCGGGGGAAACAGCATGTGGTCGCGCGGCTTCACGGACGCCGCGAACTCCTCAGTCGAGAAGCGTCCGCCCCGACCAATCTCGGTGAACTGTACGCCGGCATTCGCACCGCCGCCGCCCAACTCGTGCCACACCGCGTGGCTCTCGCGGCTGACGATGACATCGTCACCCGGACGCGTGAGCGTCCGGAGCGCCACCTGGTTGGCCATCGTTCCCGACGGCAGCCAGAGGGCGGCCTCCTTCCCGAGCAGCGTCGCGACCCGGTCCTGCAGATCGTTGACGGTCGGGTCTTCGCCGAACTGATCGTCGCCAACCGGGGCCGCCGCCATGGCGGCGCGCATGCCTGACGTCGGTCGCGTGACCGTGTCCGAGCGCAGGTCAATCACGACGTGGGGGCCTGACGCTCGCGGAAGAACGTGATCATGTCGGTGCTCTGCGCGGGCGTCGCGCCGAGCTGGCGCAGCATCGTCGCCACCTGGCCGCGGTGGTAGCTGCCGTGATTGACGACGTGGACGATCATCTGCCAGTAGGGTGAGACGGACGCATGGCCCGCGAGCGAGCGATACTCGAGCGTGCGCTGCAGGCCGACTGCGTCGAGGCCAGAGACGAAACCTCTGATCTGGGCTTCGAGGGGCGTCCACGCGTTGCGCAAGGCGCCCAGGCTCGTGAGCCCGCTCGTGTCGGGCCGTGTCGGCGGTTCGCCCACCCATCGCTGGTGCCAGATCCATTCCGCGAAGTACATGTGAACCAGCGTGTCGAGCACCGAGCCGAACGAGCCACCGAGGCTGCGCGACAGCTGCTCGAGCGAGAGCGGCAACGCCGATGCGAAGGTGCGGTCGCGCGCCCAGTAGTTGAAGTCGAGAAGGGTCCGGATGTAGGCGGGCGTCATACAGGGGACGACTATATATCGCGGTATCTCACGCAGCCAGACGCGGTCCCGGCGAGGGCTGATACACTGGGCATCATGGCTCGCCGCTGGCGTCGGCCACTCGCGTTCGTCCTCGCAGCCGCGATCTGTCTGACCGCGGGTGCGGCGGCGGCGCAGTTCGGCCGCGGCGGGTTTGGCCGCTTCCAGGCGCGGTTCGCACGCGCCGATGATTTCGACGGCCGCTTCCATTTCTGCCGCATCGTCTACCAGTCGGCACTCGACGGTGACGGCGGCAACTGGAACGCCGACTGGCCGCGCGCCGACATCAACCTGTCGATCCGGCTCTCCGAACTCACCAAGACCGACGTCAGCAAGGCTCCCACGGGCGAGCCGAATCATCTGCTCGTGCGCTTCACCGATCCCGCGCTGTTCGACTGCCCGTTCGTGATGGGAACGGAGGTGGGACGCGCTGTCATCACCCAGCAGGATGCGGAGGCACTGCGTCTGTATCTCGAGAAGGGTGGATTCCTGTGGGTTGACGACTTCTGGGGCAGCTACGCGTGGGATCACTGGGTGGCGCAACTTCGACGGGCGCTGCCGGCGAACGAGTTCCCGATCTTCGATCTGGCGCCAGACCATCCGCTCTTCCGCACGCAGTTCGAGGTGGACTCCGTGCCGCAGATTCCCAATATCGGGTTCTTCATGGGCACCGGCGGCGGCACGTCAGAGCGCGGATCCGATAGCGCGACGCCGCACGCCAGAGGGATCAACGACAGCCGTGGCCGGATGATCGTGTTGATGACGCACAACACCGACTTCGGAGATTCCTGGGAGCGCGAAGGCGACAGCCCTGCGTACTTCCTGGCCGTGGGTCCGAGAGGCTACGCGTTCGGGATCAACGCGGTGCTCTACGCGCTGACGCACTAGCCGCTCCCTGGACGAGCTACCAGTTCCCAAGGCGCCAAGGCGAGAGCCGCAATGGATCGAGAGACTCTTCTGACCATCGCGGGCGCGGGCGGCTTCGCCCTCGGCGTCATGTTCGCTGTCGGGCTGGCCGTGTCCCTCGTGTTCAAGCACAGGAAATAGGGCAGGCGTTCGATTTTGCCCGTGCTAGCATCCACCACTTGGAGGCGGTTATGGCAGCAAGAGTGATCCTTACGGCGGCGTTCGTGACCCTGTTCGTATCGTTCACGGCGGCGCAGGACGCCCAGACGGCCATCGCGACGGCGTCCAAGGCGATGGGGGCCGACACGCTCAACACGATCGAGTACTCGGGGAGCGGCAACGACTTCGCGATCGGGCAGGCGTACAGCGGCACCTCGCCCTGGCCGAAATTCATCGACAAGACCTACACGCGGCAGGTCGATTTCCGCGTGCCCTCGTCGAAGATGGACCGCATCCGCATGCAGGGCGAAAATCCCCCGCGCGGAGGCGGCCAGCAGCCGGTCCGCGGCGAACAGCCGCAGAACCAGACCATCATCGTGGGCGCGAACACGCCCTGGGCGCAGCAGCTCGAAATCTGGATGCTGCCGCAAGGATTCCTTCGCGCAGCCGCGACGAATAACACCACCGTGAAATCGCAGATGGTCGGCGGCAGGCGATTCACCGTGGTGTCGTTCGTCGGCCAGAACAAGGCCGCGGTCAACGGCTATATCAACGATCAGAATCTGGTCGAGCGCGTCGAGACGATGATCGACAACCCCGTACTCGGCGATATGGCGTTCGAGGCGGTGTACACCGACTATCGTGACTTCGGCGGCGTGAAGTTCCCGATGCACATCGTGCAGCGACAGGGCGGCTTCCCGATTCTCGACCTCACCGTCAGCGACGTGAAGCCGAACGCGCCGGTGACCATCCAGGCGCCGCAGGGACGCGCGGGCGGCCCGCCCGCGGCCGCCGCCGCGGCGTCACCCACGCCGGGCGCACCGTCGGAAAAGCTTGGCGATGGCGTCTACCTCATCCTCGGCGGCTACGCGGGCGTCGCGGTGGATTTCAAGGACTACATCCTCATCATCGAGGGTGCCGCAAGCGACGAGCGATCCAACGCCGTCATTGCCGAGGCCAAGCGCCTGATTCCCAACAAGCCCGTCCGGTACATGGTGAACACGCACCAGCACTTCGATCACGCGGGGGGCGTACGCGCGTACGTGGCCGAGGGGGCGACGATCATCACGCACGAAGTCCACAAGGCGTACTACGAGCGGATCTGGAGCAATCCGCACACGCTCAACCCTGATCGACTGGCCCTGTCACCGCGCAAGGCCTCGTTCGAAACGATGACCGAGAAGAAGGTGCTGACCGACGGCACCCACGTCGTCGAGCTGCATCACCTGCAAGGCAGCGGTCACAACCAGGGGCTCATCATGGCGTACCTGCCCAAGGAGCGAATCCTGGTCGAGGCCGACGCCTTCAATCCGCCGGCAGACAAGAACGCGCCGGTGCCGCGGCCGCTCAGCCCGTACAACCTCAACCTGGCCGAGAACCTCAAGCGACTGAAGCTCGACCCGCAACGGATCATCCCGATCCACTACCCGGCCGATAGCCGCGTCGTGGACATCGCCGAGTTCACTCGCACGGTCGCTGATTCGGGAACGAACTAGATCGGTTGGCGGTTGGTGGTTGGTGGTTCACGGTTCAGAACCACCAACCAACCACTAACCACCAACCACTAACCACTAACCACGAGCCATGCGTCGTCCCAGCGCCGCGCCGATGTAGGCGGGGACGGCGCAGAGGCCGCCGAGCACGGCAAAGACGATGAGGCCGAGGGGCAACAGGTTGGCCGTCGGATTTTGCACGAAGGCGGCGACGGCCTGTCCGCCGAAAAACGCCATGCCCCAGCGCCACGGGCGTTCCGGTGCCAGGAATCCGAGCAGGGCCGCGCACAGACCGGCGACCGGCATACCGAGCGACCAGTAAAGATCGCTGTCCCACGCTTCCCGGCGACCGGACGCGACCGCAACGAAGAACCAGACGGCGGCACCCACGGCGGCAGCCAGAGTCATCCAGCGATTCTCGACACTCATACGTGCGCCGAGGCTATCACGGCGCCCGATCCCGGCGCAGTCGCGCGAGCAGGTCGTTGAAGTCGGATGGCACGGGCGCCTCGAACGTCATCGCGCGTCCATCCTCTGGATGCGCGAAGCCGAGTCGATAGGCGTGCAGGGCCTGCCGTGCGAAGCCGACCGGACGCAATTCGTCTGGCCCGTAGACGTACCGCCGTTCACCGACGAGCGTGTGCCCGCGCAGCCGTGCCTGTATACGAATCTGATTGCGTTTGCCTGTCTGGAGGCGCACTTCGATCAGCGATGTCTCGCGGAAGGCTTCGACCACGCGATAGTCGCTGATCGCGTCGGTGCCCTCAGGATCGCGTGGATGCGTCTCTTTCTGAATCAGCGCCTTGCGATCCCAGACCAGCCGGTCGCGCCACGTGCCAGAGGACGGGTCGGGGTGACCGTACACCACGGCCAGGTACACGCGCTCGGGCTCTCGTCGACGGAACTGGGATTTGAGGGCGGTCTGCGTCGCCGAGTCCTTGGCGAAGAGCACCACGCCAGACGTGTCGCGATCGATGCGATGCACGACAAACGGGCGGCGCCTGCCGCGCGATCGGAAGTACTCCTCGAGCTGGTCATATGCCGACGAGGCGCCTCTCTTGCGCTCGAGCGGCACTGACAGCAGACCCGCCGGCTTGTTCAGCACGAGCAGGACGTCGTCTTCAAAGAGAATCTCGAGGTCGCCGGTCTGACGACGCGCCACGGCGCGTGCGCTGCCGGGACGATCCATCCAGACGCGCACGAGATCGCCGGCGACGAGCCGTCTCGAGGCGGCGTCGAGCGACACCGCGTCGCCGTTCACAAAGACCTTGCCGCGTTCGAGAGCGGCAGCGGCGCGACCACGCGATCCGAGCCGGCCGGACGCGGCGAGGAACTTGTCGAGACGCGCTCCCGCCTCGTCTGCGTGGACGGTCCAAGCGTTGTTCAGAGAGCGCTCACGGCCCCCAGCCTACACCGAGACGCCGAGCGTGATCGTGGCGGTGTAGCCCGATGTCGTGTCGCCGACGAGCGTCGCCATCTCTGTGCTCGTGCCGTCGGAGAACACGTTGTCCGATGCGTTGGTCGTGGAGTTCTGTCCTTTAGCGGCGTACACGCCCGTACGATAGACCTGTGCGGTGACGCTTTCGGGAAACGCGATCTGCGTGACCTTGACCGATCGACCGTTGACGTAGATCTCTACGTGGATGTGCGTGGCGCGCCCCTGATACCAGCCGGGATAGATCGTGCGGAACGTCGCAACGCCGCTGGCGTTGGTCGTCTGCAGGCCGCGAAGATACGTCTGACCCGTCCCGTTGTAACCGGGCTGCGAGTACTCGGAGTAGTGTCCGTCGGCGTCGCACTGCCAGATCTCGACGCTGGCTCCGACGAGCGGCGCACAGCCGGCGGCGGCGTTCACGATCGTCATGGCCAGCATCAGCGGCAGGCCGTTCTTCCCTTCGGTCACGTCCTGCCGGAAGAACGCCGGGTTGTTCAACATGCCCGTCATGTCTGGATAGGGCCCCACCGTTTCTGAGGCAGCGACCGTACATCCCGTTGCGTTCACGGCGCCCGAGGTCGTGGATCCTGCCGCGGTCCCCGACCCGACGGCGCTCGGCGATGAGGGGCTCGAACCACACGCGCCGGCCACCGCGGCGCCGGCCGCAATGCCGAACGACTCGAGGAGGCGGCGCCGACTCATTTTCCGAATATGTCCGCTTTGCATGAGGTGTGCGGGTTGCAAGTGCGATACCACGCTGCTGCTCACCTTGGTGACAAATCGATGGCGGACACCCCATCCCCTAAACATGCGGCTGAAGACGTACCCGCCGTGATGTCCGGTGCCGTCAGTTCCCCTCGGAGTGATCGACGCTGTCACCGGGAACGAGCAGCAGAGTCCTGATTTACGGGCGCGGACCGTCTCAGCGCTCGAACACGTGCGGCGCCTCTGGTATCGCGCACCCGTCGTGCCGAGGCTCTGAGCCCGCATAGTGCACGCCCGCGCCGTCGTTCATCACGGCCTGGCCGTGCCCGAACATGCTGCTGCGTGGCGGCACGGTCGAGATGTCGTGCCCGCGCGCGCTCAGCTCGTCTCTGACCGACGCCGGTATCAGCGCTTCGACGTTCACATCGCATCCTTCGAACGTCTTCTTCGTGAAGCGGCCGGCCTCGAGCGCCTCCTGCACGTCAAGGCCGTAGTCCACCACGTTGGCCACGAACTGCGCATGGGCCTGCGCCTGGTTGAACCCGCCCATGATGCCGAAGCCGATGGTGACATCCCCATTCGACATCATGGCCGGGATGAGCGTGCTGAGCGGTCGCTTGTGTGGAGCCAGCACGTTCGGGTGGCCACGTTCGAGGGTGAAGAGCGCGCCGCGGTTGTGCAGCATGAAGCCGGTGTCGGCAGGGGCGACGCCGCTTCCGTACGCCGTGTAGAGGCTCTGGATCAACGACACGATGTTGCCGTCTCGGTCGATCACCGACAGGTAGATCGTGTCGTCTCCCGCCACGGTGGTCACGCCCTCGAGGCGGGCTGGTTCGACACTCGCGGCCGCGCGTGCCGGATCGATGAGCCGCGCGCGATCGGCCGCGCGCTTCTTGCTCAGCAGTTCGTGCAACGGGACACGCGAGAAGTCTGGATCGCCGACATAGCGCAGCATGTCGGCATAGGCGAGCTTCTTCGCTTCGATCATCACGTGCAACGCCGGCGCGCTGTGGAATCCGTATTCCGCCAGCGGAAACTGCTCCATGAGGTTCAGCATCATCAACGCCGCAATCCCCTGTGTGTTCGGCGGCAGCTCGTACACACGCCATCCGCGATACGTCGTCGAGATCGGCTCGACCCACTCGGGTTCGTAGTCCTTCAGGTCGGCCAGCGTCATCGCGCCGCCCTTCTCGTCAGAGATCGCCACGATGGCCTCGGCAGTGGTTCCCGTGTAGAACCCGGACGGGCCCTTGCTCGACACGAGGCGCAACGATGACGCCAGGCCTTGGTTTCTGAAGATCTCCCCGGAACGCGGCGCTCGCCCGCCGGGAAGATATGTCTTCGCTGCGTTCGGTTCGGCGGCGAGCTTCGGCGTGTGCTCGGCCCACGCGGCGGCGATCACGTCGGTGACAGGAAATCCCTCGTCTGCGTACGCGATCGCGGACGCGAGCAGATCGGCCAGCGGAAGCCGGCCGAATCGGCGGCGCAGCGCGTCCCATCCGATCACGCAGCCAGGCACGGTGACGGTGTGGATTCCGACGCTCGGCATCCGATCGATCCCGCGCGACGCCAGCAGCTCGGGCGTGAGGCGGGCCGGCGACCATCCACCCGCGTTCAGCCCATGCAGTGCGCCGGTCGCCGCCTCGTAGTAGATCGCAAAGAGATCGCCGCCGATACCGTTCATGTGCGGCTCGACGAGTCCCATCACGGCGTTGGCGGCAATGGCGGCGTCGATGGCGTTGCCGCCGCGCTCGAGGATCTGCACGCCGGCCTGCGCGGCCAGCGGCTGGCTGGCGGCGACGATGCCGTAGCGGGTCGCAACCTTCGACCGGCCGGCGATGACCTTCGGAGCCGCGTTGGGCATTCCGGCGATTATCCCATTACACTTTCATCTATGCGTCCGGCAGCGACTCGTCCGACACGGCAGGTGTTCGTCGTCGCGGTGCTGGCAGCGTGTGCCCTGACGACGACCGTGGTCTACGCGCAGTTCGGCCGTGGCGGGTTCTTCGGCTACGGCGCGCGCATCGCCACGCCGCAGGATTTCGACGGGCGGTTTCATTACTGCCGCATCGTCTACCGGCAGGCGCTCGACGGCGCGGGCGGCAGCTGGCGCACGGACTATCCGCGCGCCGACATCAATTTTTCCATCAGATTCTCCGAGCTGACGAAAGCCAACGTGAGCTTCGACGCCCAGCGCGAGCCCAACCATCTACTCGTCAATCTCGGTGGCCCGGAGTTGTTCAGTTGTCCCGTGGCGATCATGTCGGCTCCGGGCGCCGCGGCAATCGACGAGCGGGAAGCCGAAAATCTGCGCACGTACCTGCTGAAAGGCGGGTTCTTGTGGGTGGACGATTACTGGGGTTCGTATCAGTGGGACCACTGGGTGGGCCAGATCCGCAAAGTGTTTCCCGCGAACGACTTTCCGATCTTCGACATCCCGCCAGACCATCCGATCTTCCGCACGCAGTTCGAGGTGCGCGATATTCCGCAGATCCCGAACATCGGCTTCTACATGCGATCGGGCGGTAGAACCTCCGAGCAAGGTTCCGACAGCACCGAGCCTCACCTGCGCGCCATCGCCGATCCCAAGGGCCGCATCGTGATCCTCATGACGCACAACACCGACATCGGCGACTCGTGGGAACGCGAAGGCGACGATCCCGGCTATTTCATGGCGTTTGGCCCCAAGGGGTACGCCCTGGGCATCGACGCGTTCCTGTACGCGCTGACGCATTGACGTTCGCCAGCCCTGCCGGGCCAGGTCGTGGCGTACGCCTGGCCGTCGGTTTGGCCATCACGCTCGCCTCGCTCGCCTCGCCAGCCCTGGCGCAGACCAACGAGGACAATCGCACGCAGTACCCGAAGTGGCTGCAGAACGCGTTCTTCTCGATCAACGTCGGCGGCATCGACCAGCCGTTCTCCCAATCGCTGCTCCAGCCAGGTTTCCAGGCGACCGCCATCGAGGTGCCGAACCTCGCGGTGCGAGTAGTGATTCTCGGTCGTGAGATCACGCGCACCCTGTCGATCCAGGGGAGCTACCAGCGTCCCATCAGCTACGTCAGCTATCAGGGCATCACCAACACCGACGCCGCCAGTCACCACGTTCGCGTGAACTTCGGCGGCGTCACGCTCAGGGCGCGGCGCACGATCGGGGGACGCGTGTCGGCCTACGGCGAAGGCGGGTTGGGCTTCACGAGCCGGACGGGCTTTGCCATCGGCAACCAGACAGTCGTGACCGACGCGCACTACGCGTCGCTGGTTGTGGGCGGCGGCGTGGACTATCGCGTGACCCCGACGTGGGACCTCACCAGCGGCCTCACGTTCTCGCCGGGCAAGTCGAGCGTGGAACAGCCGCACACGCTCTTTGTTTCTGGCGGCTTCCGCTACACGATGCGGCCGGTATCGCCCGAGGTGGTCCAGGCCAACCGTGAAGCCGGTTTCGTATTCCCCCGCCAAATGATCCAGGTCGAGTACTCGTCCGGCTCGGGCTACGGGGTGAACGACTTCTGGTCGCAGAAGGTGCCGATCTTCTGGCGCGGTCACGCCAAGGTGGACTTCGGCATCGCGGGCCACTACGAGCGGAATGCGTTCCACACGAAGAAGATCTTCGCCCTCGACTTCGGCGTCAGCGCGGGGTCCTACAAAACGCACGAAAATGACGACCGCTTCTTCACGCTGTCGGTCTACCCGCTGCTGCGCTTCACATTCCTTCGCACGGGTCCGGCGGACATGTACTTCGTCTACTCGCTGGTTGGCCCGACCTACATCTCGAAGACGACGCTCGACGGCCTCGACACCGGCCGACACTTCACCTTCCAGGACTTCATGGGGATTGGCGCCTTCTTCGGCAAGGCCCGCCGCTTCAACGCGGGCATCAAGATCAACCACTACTCGAACGGCAACATCTTCACGCAGAACGCGGGCGTGAAGATCCCGCTGACCTTCAGCCTGGGCTACGTGTTCTAGTCGGACGACCCTTATCTCGTAGGGACCACGGCGCGTTGCGCGGATTGAAATATGGAACCCAACCCCGCCGCGCAGGAACTGCGCCATGAAGGGACGTCCCCCCGTGAATACACAGTAGCCTCAGGCAGGCACGCCTCGTGCTCAATGGCGACGATGTAGAATCGGGCCGTGCCGGTCCGTCAGCGAGGCGGAGAGATGCCGAGTTTGGAAGAGCGCGTTGCGTACCTCGAAGGGCGCGGCGAAGAGCACGCCAGCTCGATCTCGGAAGTGCGTCACGACGTACGCGAGCTGCGAGCGGAAATGATTCGTCGCTTCGAGCAGGTGGATAAGCGATTCGAGTTGATTGACAAGCGGTTCGAGCAGATCGACAGGCGGTTCGAGCAGACCGACGGCCGCTTCGCCCACATCGACAACCGGTTCAACTGGCTGGTCGGCCTGCAGTTCGCCACGCTGCTCGCCGTCGTCGCCCTACTTGGGTCGTACTACCGGTAGTCGCCGACGCAGCTTCGGTTCCGCGAGCAGGGAAGCCACTGCGGACTCTGCGTCTCGCGCCCTGCTGTGAGACCGAGTTCTTGATCCCTGATCCCTATCTACCGCGAAGCGGTCGCCGTCGGGCCGTCCTTAATCGCGCCCGTGGCGCGGCCGGCCTGCAGGAGGCGGGCGACGTTGCTCTCGACGTCCTCGCGCAGCATCAGACGTCTCGCGACCAGGTCGTCGATCGCTTTCCTGACTGCGGCCGAGTACTGCGAGAAGCTCGAATAGCGCTCTTCAACCGACAGGCGCGGATCGCCGCTGGCCGTCCGCTCGGCCTTCGTCTTCGCGAACGGGATGTACTGTCCCGTGCCCTCGCAACCGTCACCCGACTGCGCGCCACCTCGCAGCGCCCAGCCGGTGTAGGTCGCGAGCGGCACGGTGACGTCAGGCAGCCGCACGCCGGCCACGTCGTTGCCGTCGCGATCGGTCTTCGGCACGAAGCTCGGATAGATCGGGCCGTTGGCGGCGTTGTCCTGGTACGGCGCCACGAACACGGGAGGATTGATCGTCGCGATCCCCGTCTTGTAGAAGGCCGGCCCGTAGTTGAGCAGGTACCGCGTCGTCTTCAGGCCGTTGTTCATGACGCCAGGAATCGTGGGGAAACCGGTCGAAGACGAAGGCACCAGCGTGCCGTCCGAGAGACGAGGTACCTGGCTTACCGGCGGTAGCGTCCCCTTCGTGGACCACTCGTCGAGCGCCACGAACAGCGCGCGCTGGATCGGCGCCGAGTCGAGCGGGTTCTGAAACTGCTGACACGCCCCACGGGTCTCCGCGTTGCCCGTGCCGTGCTGGTGGCTCGAGATGAAATAGAGGCGCGCATATGGCGACTCCGGCAGATCGCGCTTTCCCACCGGATCGGTGTGCATCAGCGATGCGGCCTTCACCCAGTACTCGTTGGCCGAGTAGATCTCCATCGCCAAAGGACAGGTGTTGGTCGCGATGCACCGGTCGTAGCGGCCGGCCGTCTTGCCGGTGATCGGATCGGTGGTCGAGACGTCTGCGAATGGGAACACGCCTTCGACGTACAAGTGGTCCTGGCGGTTGCGCTCGGTACGGCCCGGCTGTGAGAACCGGTAGTTCATGTTGATGCCGTCGCCGGCGGCAATCCACTGCAGCATGCCGTCGAACACCTTCCGGCCGTTCTCGGCCTGGTTGAAGCCGAGCGTCCGGAAGTCGTTCAGCATGCGGCCGGGCTGCGACCGCACTTCCGTATAGATCCGCGTCACGTCGCCCGCCAGCGGATTCGCCGTGCCGGTCGCGTCCTTCGACGCGTACCGCAGAAACGCGTTCCAGTCGCGAATCGCGGCAAAACCGAGGCCGTTGACAGTCGGATCTTTCGCGGTGTACGAGAACTCGTAGATGTCGCCGGCGACGAATCGCTTCCCTGCAGGCAACAGACTGATCGCCGCACCGCTGCTGTTGTACGTCCACCCGGTCGAGGGAACCACCTCGGGCTTGTCGTTCAGCTTCGCGCGATGCGTCAGCGTCGCCTTCGTCTGGTCAATGGTGGCCGCCGGATAGGTGAGCGCGTACGACGTGCCCTGGCCCACGATGTACTCGTATGCCGGCCCGGTGATGGACGACCCGTCCTTGTTCTTCGCGACGGGGAACGTCATCGTCGTCGTGAAGTCTGCGTTGTCGGTGCCGGCCGAGAGGTCCCAGCCGCTCCACACCATCGTGTAGCCGCGCGGCATCAAGAAGAGGTTGGCCAGCTCCGCAGGGTTGGTAATCGAGCCCGGGTCGTCACCGCCGGACACGACACGTCCCAGGGAACTCCACGTCTTGCTGCCGCGATTGGGCGGCTCGTACACCACCTTGTGCGCACCCTTGGACAGATCGACGGGCTTGAGGATGTAGAAGTCGAACGAGTACTCCACGAGGCCGCGTGCGTTGCGCGGTGCCAGCTGGATGTCAACGATGACCGCGTTCTTCGGGTCGGCGGGGTCCACCTCGCCGAATGCCCTGCCGGCGATCTTTTCGTACGGGCCGACGCCGGGCCACGAATAGCCGCCGAAGGTGGGCGACTCTTTCGTGGTGATCTGAATCTTCGTGATGTGCGCATCGGCGACCGAGGCCGACAGCGTCACGAGAGCAGCCGTCAGAAACGCGATACCGCACCGCCAGGACACCGGCCGAGATGCCGAACGCATGGAAGACAGCCTCCTGCCCGATCTACGTCACGGCCTGATCCGTGATCGTGAGACCGCGGTCAATGATACCGAAGGCTTCACACAATTGGTCCTCGCTAATCGTCAGCGGCGGATTGGTGAAGAAGTAGTTCCAGCGGACGAAGGTGAAGAGCCCCTCCTGCCTGAAAAACCGCGACAGGGCGGCCATTTCCGGCGATGCGCCGTTGAACGGGGCCATGGGCGTCCGGGTCTTGCGGTCGCGCACGAGTTCGATGGCTCCAAACAGCCCGATCGCGCGCACGGCACCGATCGACGGGTGACGGCGCGCCAGGTCGGCCTGCAGCTCGGCCATCAGACGCCCTCGCTGTTTGGCCCGCTCAATGAGGCCGTCCTCTTCGTAGACGGCAATCGTCGCAAGTGCCGCCGCGCAGGCGAGCGCATGACTGCTGTAGGTGAGGCCGCCGGGAAACGGCTTGTCGTTGAACGTGTCGGCGATCGTCCGTCTGAGCCCGACGGCACCGAGCGGCACGTACGCGCTCGTGATCCCCTTCGCCATCGTGATGATGTCGGGCACGACGTTCCAGTGGTTGATAGCAAACCACTCGCCCGTACGCCCGAACCCCGACATGACCTCGTCGGCGATCATCAGGATGCCGTGTCGGTCGCACAGCGCGCGAACGCCCTGCATGTAGCCGTCGGGCGGAATCAGGATGCCGTTGGTGCCGGTCACCGACTCGAGGATGATTCCCGCGATCGTTGACGGCCCTTCGAGCTGGACGATCTCGTCGAGATGGCGCAGCGCCTCGTCCGCGGTCTGCGTCTCGCGGTCCACGCCGTGATACCAATCGAGGAAATGCACGAAGCCCGGCAGCGGCGCCTGGCTCCACGCGCGCGGCTCGCCCGTGGCGGCGATGGCCGCGGCCGTGGCCCCGTGATACGACCGGTAGCGCGCCAGAATCTTCGATCGGCCCGTGCACGCGCGCGCGATCTTGAACGCGTTCTCGTTGGCCTCTGAGCCGCCGTTGGTGAAGAAGAACACGTCGATGTCGCCCGGCGTGATCGTGGCTAACTTCGCGCCGAGTCTCGCGCGCGGCTCGGTCGTCATGCCACCCGGCGTCACGTAGCACAGCCGTGCCGCCTGCTCCTGAATCGCCTTCACGACGCGCGGGTCGCCATGGCCGATGTTCACGCACATCAACTGGCTGTTGAAGTCGATGTACCGTTTGCCATCAGGCGTCCAGAAGTAGATGCCTTCGGCCCGCGCGACGGGAATCGGGTCCACCGCGCCCTGGGCCGACCACTCTGAAATGGTGTGCTTCTTCGACAGAGAGACGATGTCTTCGCTTGTCATATGTCTGATAGGCCACAGAGACGCGGGACCTCTGTGCCTCTGTGGCTTGTGATCACCGTGAGGCTCGTTTGATGAATGACCCCGCTCCGGCACGGCCGACGAACTTTCCCTTGTCGATGATCACACGTCCGCGCGAAATGACCGTGTCGGTGGCTCCGGCCACCTCGCGCCCTTCGTACGGGTTGTAGTCCACGTTCATGTGCAGCGTCTTCGCCGACAACGTCACCGTCTTCTCGGGATCGAAGACCACGATGTCGGCGTCGGAGCCAGGCGCAATCGTTCCCTTTTTCGGGAAGAGCCCGAAGATCTTCGCGGGCGAGGTTGCGGTGAGCTCCACGAACCGGTTCAGCGAAATCCGTCCCTGCCTGACGCCGCCGTCGTACACGAGGCTCATGCGCGTCTCGATGCCCGGCGCCCCGTTCGGGATCTTCGAGAAGTCGCCCTTCCCCATCGTCTTCTGCTCTTTCATGCAGAACGGGCAGTGGTCGGTCGAGATCGCCTGCAGGTCGTTGAACGCCAGCCCGCGCCACAAACGGTCCTGCGTCTCCTTCGGCCGGAGCGGCGGGCTCATCACGTACTTCGCACCGGCGAAACCCGGCTCCTCGTAGTTGTCGTACGAGAGAAACAGATACTGCGGGCACGTCTCGGCAAACGCCGGCAGCCCGCGATCGCGCGCCTCGGTCACCATCTCGAGCGCTTCCGCCGCCGAGAGGTGCACGATGTAGATCGGCACGTCGGCCATCTCGGCGAGCGCGATGGCGCGATGCGTCGCCTCGGCCTCCGCACGCGCCGGGCGCGTGAGCGCGTGATACTTCGGCGCGGTCTTGCCCTCGGCCAGCGCCTTCTTCACGAGAACGTCGATGACGCCCCCGTTCTCGGCGTGCATGCAGATCGTCCCGCCGTTCCGACCCGTCCGCAGCAGCGCCCGGAAGATGCTCGCATCGTCCAGCATGAAGACGCCGGGGTACGCCATGAACAGCTTGAACGACGTCACGCCCTGGCGGACGAGGGCGTCCATCTCCAGTTCCACCTGATCGGACAGCTCCGTGATGATCATGTGGAAGCCGTAGTCGATGGCGGCCTTGCCATCGGCCTTCTTCATCCACGTGTCCCACGCATGGTGCAGCGTCTGGCCCTTGTACTGAATCGCGAAGTCGACCACCGTCGTCGTGCCCCCGTGCGCGGCGGCAATCGTGCCCGATTCGAAATCGTCGGCCGACGTCGTCCCGCCGAACGGCATGTCGAGGTGCGTGTGGACGTCGATGCCGCCCGGGAAGAGGTACTTGCCCTTCGCGTCGATCACGCGGTCGGCCGGCATGTCGAGCGACGAGCCGATCGCCGAAATGCGCTCACCCTCGACGAAGACGTCGCCCTCGTAGATATCGCTGGCGGTGACGACGACGCCGTTTCTGATGAGCAGGCTCACGGCAGCTGCTCTGCGAGAGAGCCGTAGCTCTCGGGACGACGGTCGCGATAGAACTGCCAGACGCGCCGCACCTCTTCGATCAGGTCGAGGTCCATCTCGGCGACGATCAACTCGGTCTTGTCCTCCGACGCCACGGCCAGCATGTTGCCGCGCGGATCCACGAAGTAGGACGAGCCGTAGAAGCGCCCGATGTTCCACGGCGCCTCCGTCCCGACGCGGTTGCTGCAGGCCATGAAGTAGCCGTTGGCTACCGCGTGCGCCGGCTGTTCGAGCTTCCAGAGGTACTGCGAGAGGCCGGCCACCGTCGCCGAGGGATTGAAGACGATCTCGGCGCCGTTGAGGCCGAGCAGGCGCGCGCCCTCCGGGAAGTGGCGGTCGTAGCAGATGTACACGCCGACCTTCGCGAACCTGGTCTGAAAGACCGGGTAGCCGAGGTTGCCGGGCTTGAAGAAGTACTTCTCCCAGAATCCGGACGTGTGCGGAATGTGGTTCTTGCGGTACTTGCCGAGGTAGCGGCCGTCGTTGTCGTACACGGCTGCGGTGTTGTAGTAGACGCCGGCCTGCTCGCGCTCGTAGACGGGCACCACGATCGCCATCTGGTACTTCTTCGCATACGTCGCCATCAGCTCCGTCGTCGGTCCAGGCACCGGCTCGGCGATGTCGTACCAGTGAGCGTCCTGCGACGGGCAGAAGTACGGTCCGTTGAACACCTCCTGCAGGCCGAGGATCTGCACGCCCTTGCGGCCGGCTTCCTCGATGAGCGGGATGTGCACGTCGATCGCCGCCTGGCGCACCTTGTCGATGGGAGCGGCCGGATCCGTCAGCGGCGTAGCAGCCTGTATCAGACCGCCGATCACGTTTCTGGGCATTCAGATCCTCGCGCGAAGTCTCGCCGACGCCAACAGGCGAAGGCGGACCATTCTGCTATATAGTCAGGCCATTCCCAAGGGGAGTAGCCATGGGCGCGAATCTCGCGACGACGTTCACCGGCCTCCGCTTCGAGAATCCGTTCCTCCTGTCGTCCGCACCTCCGACCGAATCCGAGAGCAACATCCTGCGCGCCTTCGACGCGGGCTGGGGCGGCGTCGTCACGAAGACGATCGGACTCCATCCGGTCGTCAACGTGGACGGTCCCAAGACGAAGTTCCTCCGTACGGGACCCGACTCGCCGCGCGTCTCGACGCAGAAGCGCGCGGGCGCCGTGCTGCACTCCTCGTGGAACTGGGAACTCATCTCGGACAAGACGCTCGACTGGTGGATTCCGCGCATCGCCCGGATCAAGCGCGCGCATCCGACGCGGGTGCTGGTCGCGTCGATCATGGCGGGCTCGGGCAGCGACGACGAGCTCAGGAACTGGCAGATGCTGGCGAAGGCCTGTCAGGACGAGGGCGCGGACGCCCTCGAGTTGAACCTGTCGTGTCCGCACATGGATCGCAAGGACATGGGCTCGAACATCGGCAAGGATCAGGAGCTCATCTCCGTCGTCACCGAAGTGGTCAAGCAGGCGGCGCGCGTGCCGGTCTGGGCCAAGCTCACGCCGTCGACGACCGACATCGTCCTCGAGGCGCGAGGCGCCTTTCTCGGCGGCGCCGATGCCGTCGTCTCGTCCAACACGTTCCCGTCGCTGACGCCCATCGATCCCGAGTCGCTCGAGTTCGAGATGAACGTGGACACGCTGACGTCGAGCGGCGGCCTCGGCGGACCCGCGATCCTGCCGCTCTCGATGGCGAAGATCGCGCAGCTCACGCACGCGTTTCCGGACCACGCGTTTTCGGGTATCGGCGGCGTGGCCGATTTCAACCACGCGCTGAACTACTTTCTGCTCGGCTGCGGCACCGTGCAGGTATGCACCGCCGCCATGCTCGACCACGCCATCGGACCCAACGTCATCAGGACCCTGATTGCGGGGATGCGCGAGGCCATGGAGCGGCACGGCTGGCAGTCGCTGGATGACTTCAGGGGCATCCGGCGCGACCGGGTCGTCTCCCACTCGCGGATTCGGCGTCCGGACGACAAGGACTATCACGGCGGCTACGACGGCGAGGGGTACGGGGCCGACGCCGGCGGCGAGCGCTGATTGGTGACCGCCGGCCGCGACGGCGACTTCGTCGAGGTCGCCGTCGATCTCTCGGGCAGCCCGCTCTGGAACCCCGACCTGGCGCCCACGCCGCTCTCGCGCCGCACGTGGTCTACCTATCACATCGCCGCGCTCTGGATTGGCATGAGCGTGGTGATCACCACCTACACGCTGGCGTCGGGGCTGATCGCGCAGGGCATGTCCTGGTGGCAAGCAATGGTCACGATCCTGCTCGGCAACACGATCGTGCTGGTGCCGATGATTCTCAACGCGCACGCGGGCACGAAGTACGGCGTGTCGTTCCCCGTGCTGTGCCGTGCCAGCTTCGGCGTTCGCGGCGCCAACATCCCGGCCATCCTCCGCGCGCTGGTGGCCTGCGGCTGGTTCGGCATCCAGACGTGGATTGGAGCGCTGGCGCTCAACGCGCTCCTCATCGCGGCGTGGCCGGCGTGGAGCGGCATCGCGGCCGGCATCTGGATCTCGTTCGCGATCTTCTGGCTGATCCAGGTCTGGATCATCGTCAACGGCCTCGAGGGCATCAAGACGCTCGAAGGGTGGTCGGCGCCCCTGCTGCTCGGTGGCGGCGCGCTGCTGCTCGGATGGGCGATCCGCCGCGGGGGCGGCCTCGGCCACATTCTCGATGGCTCGGCGCGCCTGCAGACCTCCCACGCGCCGTTCTGGCAGCTCTTCCCCGCTGCACTGACCGCCAACGTCGGCTACTGGGCCACGCTCAGTCTGAACATCCCTGACTTCACGCGGTACGCGCGGAGCCAGCGGTCACAGGCCCTCGGCCAGGCGCTCGGCCTGCCCGCGACGATGACCGCGTTCGCGTTCATCGGGGTGGCGGTGACGAGCGCGACGATCGTGCTGTTCGGCGAGCCGATCTGGGATCCGGTCGTCCTCATCGCGCGGATCGGCAGCGCGCCGGTGATCATCTTCGGCGCCATCGTGATTCTGCTGGCGCAGCTCACCACGAACATGGCGGCCAACGTCGTGTCACCGGCCAACGACTTCTCCAGCCTGGCGCCGCGGCACATCTCCTACGTCACGGGCGGACTCATCACGGCGGTCATCGGCATCGTCATGATGCCGTGGAAGCTCTACGCCGATGCGTCGGCCTACATCTTCACGTGGCTCATCGGATACTCGAGCCTCATGGGCGCGATCGGCGGCATCCTCATCGCCGACTACTGGGTGCTGCGGCGCCGCGAGCTGTCGTCGGTGGACCTGTTCAGTCTGGATGGGTGTTACGCGTATTCCGGCGGGGTCAACCCGCGGGCGGTCATCGCGCTTGTGCTCGCGGTTCTGCCGGTCACGCCGGGCTTCGTGCGGGCGGCCTTGACGCCGGGCGGCCAGGTGACGGACCCGACGTTCGTTGACGTCCTGTACACCTACGCGTGGTTCGTGACGTTCGGCCTGAGCTTTGCGCTGTATCTCGCCCTGACGCTACGTCGTCGCCGCGAGCAGCTCGAGCAGCGCCGATGACACCGCCTCGGGCTTCTCGCGAGGCAGGAAGTGTCCGGCGCCGCTCACGATACGACGGGCGGCAAGCGCGCTGAAGGACGTGCGTTCCGCCGGGGCGTCCGCCGGCGGCGGGCCGCCGACGCCATCGTCGGCACCGAGAAGAATGATGGAGGGCACCTTGATCGTCGGACGCATCGCCAACTGGCGTTCGACCGCCGCGAATCGCGGCTCACCCGGCGCGTTCATGTTCCGGTGGCGATACGAGTGGATCACGACGTCGACGAAGTC